>ENA-OPYY01000252-OPYY01000252.1-human-gut-metagenome-genome-assembly--contig:-NODE-252-length-21522-cov-1.224305_pt1 | contig 21522 bp, 20 predicted proteins | sample MGYA00242472_ERZ504481 | MGnify/ENA primary metagenome ERZ504481 (study PRJEB26092, sample SAMD00036265) | human gut metagenome | host: Homo sapiens | study: EMG produced TPA metagenomics assembly of...
TTGATTATTCCTTCCTGCATTTTGCTTGCTTAATTTTGTTAAAGAAAATTTTTACAAAATAAAAACCTGTCATGCAAAAAAGCAGACAGGTATGCGCGATAAAGGGGCTGTCATAAAAGAAAGATTTACAAAAGAAGCAACCGGTATCTGTCCAGATACAGGCTGTCACTTGCTCAGATCTTCTATATTTATGACACCCTCTTTATACACCTAGTCATCGCTCGTAACTATGTGTGAATCTTATGCAACAGACAGGTCTTCTGACTCAGGTATCAACACCGTCAGCCGCCTTCCCAGTATCCCAGTGGCATATTGGCTGACGATTCCTCCAACACAGTGGCGGGACCGTATGAGAATCTCACTCATTTCCCTATTATCCCTTGCGGGCATCTGATTGCACTCAATTATATCAGAAGTGTATCGTGTTTTTTCTTCTCTGTCAATGGTGAATGTTGTAAGAAAACAAGTGTTTCTGCTATGCGGACAGTAAAATAAAAATGTTCGCGATATGCGGAAAAAAAGTCTTGAAAAAAAATGTCAAAATAGAGTATGATAAATACAAATGGTGATAATACTGAATCACAATTACACGGAGGGAAAAATAAGACTGAACGATAATAAAATGTGGGCACTTGTAAAAGAAACAGCAGCTCCGGGACTTGCATTAAAAAGAGTGCCGATTCCGGAAGTTGGTACAAACGATGTGAAGATCAAAATCCATAAGACAGCAATCTGTGGAACAGACGTACATATCTATCAGTGGAATGAATGGGCACAGCACACCATTGCCGTAGGACAGACAGCTGGACACGAATATGTTGGAGAGATCGTAGAGATGGGATCTGGTGTAGAAGGATTCAACATCGGAGATATTGTATCCGGAGAAGGACACATTGTATGCGGAAAATGCCGTAACTGTCTGGAAGGACACAAAGAGAACTGTAAAGATGCAAAAGGTGTCGGCGTAAACCGCGATGGAGCATTTGCAGAATACCTTGTCATCCCTGCTGCTAACGTATGGCCGACAAATCCGGCAATCCCGGAAGAGATGTATGCAATCTTTGATCCATTTGGAAATGCGACACATACAGCACTTTCTTATGAAGTATTAGGAGAAGATGTGCTGATCACAGGAGCAGGACCAATCGGAATCATGGCAGCGGCAATCGCAAAATTTGCAGGAGCAAGACACGTTGTTATCACAGATTTTAACCAGTATCGTCTGGATCTTGCAAAGAAACTGGGAGCAACAAGAACAGTAAATCTTGCAAATGAGAAATTGGAAGAAGTCATGAAGGAAATCGGAATGACAGAAGGATTCGACGTTGGTATGGAAATGTCCGGAGCACAAGCTGGATTTAGAGACATGATCGACAACATGAAGCACGGCGGTAAGATTGCAGTATTAGGACTTCAGAGACCAGATGCACAGATCAACTGGGAGACAGTTATCTGGAATGGACTGAATATCCGCGGAATTTACGGACGTAAAGTATGGGATACATGGTATAAGATGACTACAATGCTTCAGGCAGGACTGGACATCTCTGATATCATCACACATAGACTGAATATTAAAGATTATAAGGCAGGATTTGATGCAATGATTTCCGGACAGTCAGGAAAGGTTATCCTGAACTGGGAAGACTTAGATCAGTTAGAGGCACAGTCACAGGAATTTTAAGATCGAAAACGACAAAAAAGTTGTCTGAAAGAAAGGAAGATTTCAACATGGCACGTAAAATGATATTTTAAGTATCTACACAAAAGAAGTAGAAGACATTAAAGCAGCAGGATTATTTAAAGGAGAAGCTCCGATCGTTTCTCCACAGAGCGCAAAAGTAAAACTGGAGGACGGAAGAGAAGTTATCAACATGTGTGCAAATAACTATCTCGGACTTGGAGACAACCAGAGACTGATCGATGCAGCAAAAGAGAACATACGATGAGAGAGGATACGGAGTTGCATCTGTACGTTTTATCTGTGGAACACAGGATATTCACAAACAACTGGAAGCGAAGATTTCAGGATTCCTCGGAACAGATGATACGATTCTTTACTCTTCTTGTTTTGATGCCAATGGTGGGTTGTTTGAGACAATCTTAACAGCAGACGATGCTGTTATCAGCGATGAATTAAATCATGCTTCTATCATCGACGGAGTACGTCTCTGCAAAGCAAAACGTTTCCGTTACAAAAATAATAACATGGAAGATCTGGAAGCAAAATTGAAAGAAGCAGATGAAGCCGGAGCAAGAATTAAACTGATCGCAACAGACGGTGTATTCTCTATGGATGGAATTATCTGTAACTTAAAAGGTGTATGTGATCTTGCAGACAAATACAATGCACTCGTGATGGTAGATGACAGCCATGCGGTAGGATTTGTCGGAGCTCACGGACGTGGAACAGCAGAGCATTGTGGTGTAGAAGGACGTGTGGATATCATCACAGGTACTTTAGGAAAAGCACTTGGTGGAGCGTCAGGCGGATACACATCAGGAAGAAAAGAAATCATCGATCTGCTTCGTCAGAGAAGCCGTCCGTATTTATTCTCCAACTCTCTTGCTCCAGCAATTGCAGGTGCAAGTATTGAAATGTTCAATATGTTAGAGGAAAGTACAGAACTTCGTGACCACTTAGAAGAAACGACAGCATACTATCGTAAACAACTTGTAGACAACGGATTTGATATCATCATGGGAACACATCCATGTGTACCTGTAATGTTATATGATGAAGTGACAGCAGCAGAATTTGCAGAGCGTATGAGAGCAAAAGGAGTATATGTTGTTGCATTCTCTTATCCGGTAGTTCCGAAGGGAAAAGCAAGAATCCGTACACAGGTATGTGCAAGCCATACAAAAGAAGATATCGACTTCATTGTAAAATGCTTCATCGAAGTAAGAGAAGAAATGGGACTGAACAAATAAATATTGCTTACTCCATGATTAACTATTATAAAGAAAAGGCATCCACGATAAAACGTGGGTGCCTTTTACAACTATAGCATATTCAAACAGGAAGAAATCAGGATGGGAACCATCAGGGAACAGATGACACCATTGAAGACAGACAGAACTACAGTTTCCTCATTTGTGTATTTCAAAATGAGAGGCAAGGTAGTGTCTTCACTTGTAGCTGCTGCGGAAGCGATACAAGTATAGTAATTCAAGCGAACAGCGAGAAACGGAATCAGAATGAAAGAAAACATTTCTCGCATAAGATTACTCATAAAAGCAATACTTCCTAGTTCCACATTTGCTAAGCTGCTAATGGTTACCCCTGCCAGACTATACCAGCCTAAACCACTGGTGATAGCAGTACCATACCCAATAGGCATTTTTAAAATCAGGGAGCAAATCACTCCACCTAAGAAAGAACCAATAATAATTCCGATTGGAATAATAAAAATTTTCAGATGATATTCCTTTATTTTTGACAAAATCCCTCTTTGCATTCCTATGCTGATTCCAACAGAAAACATCAAAATATATAAAACCAAATCGGTGTTTTCGCTAATGATGTTTAAAAAGGTAAAATCGATACCAGACATTCCATAAAGCAGTCCGATGACCAGTGCGCAAATCATAAATAAAACAATCATTCTTCGACCTCTTTTTCTTGTTTCGTAGTTTTCTTTATCATTAATTTTTTTTGTTAGAATAAAAAACGATGAGAATAGACAAGACAGTTGGAACTAAAAAGAACAATAAACTTGACAGCCCCAAAGAAGATAAATCTTTCAAAAAATTGTCATTTCTGCCTAATGTCACGCCCATAGAAAAAATTAAAAGAAAAGTGCATGTAAGGGAGATGATTTCATTCCCTTTCTTTGTACGGTTTGGTATAAGAAAGCGTCCTGCAAGAACACCAAGTCCCATAATCATTAAGACATCCATGGATAACCCCCCTTTACTTAGAAACTTTTACACATAATTATAGCACAGTACACTGGTAAAGTGAACCCCATTCTGTTTGCCAAAGAGCTTTGTGCGTGTTATGATTTACTTGAGTTGTATTAGCATGAAAAAATCTGTTGTCAAAGGTACAACAAGAAAGGTGTTAGAACATATGAATGAAAAATTTTTAGAACAGCTTTTGAGTGAAATATCAGTATCAGGCTATGAGGAACCAATACAGGATGTGGTGGAAACACAGATGAGAGACTGTGCCGATGAGATCAGACGAGATGAGATGAGCAATCTAATCTGTGTAGTGAATCCAGAGGCGAAAAGGCGAATCATGCTTTCTGCACATGCGGATGAGATTGGCTGATGATCTCTAATATTACTGAGGACGGAAGAATTCAGGTGATTGCCCGCGGAGGAATTATTTTGGCAACATATCTCGGACAACAAGTGCAGATCAAGACTGCGCAGGGGAATATTCCTGCGTTGTGGAGACTTGCCGGGAGTTGACAAAGAAGAGTGATTTAAAGACATCAGACATTCGTATTGATATAGGAGCGGAAGATAAAGAAGAAGCGCTTCGGTATGTAAGTCTTGGAGATCCGATCGTTCTTGATACAAAAATACACAGGATGGCAAATGGAAGATTGACTGCCAGAGCATTGGATGACAGAGTTGGTGTTTTTATTATCATGGAAGCACTTAGGAAAGCAAAGGCAGAAGGTTGCAAAGTTGGAGTTTATGCAGCATCCACGGTTGGAGAAGAGACAACTATGAGCGGTGCTTACTGGACGAGTACAAGAATTCAGCCGGATCTTGCAATTGTGGTCGATGTGACCTATACAAGCGATTATGCGGGAACAAATGCGGCAGATTTCGGTACAGTCAAACTTGGCGGAGGGCCGGTACTATGCAATAGCCCAATGGTTGTCAAGAAGTTGAATGAGGAAATGAAAGCCTGTGCGAAAAAAGTTGGAATTGAAGTGCAGATGGAGGCGGCAAGTCGTATGACTTATACCGATGGAGATAAGATCCACTTCTCCAACCAAGGAGTTCCGATGGTACTTGTGTCCATTCCGCTGCGTTATATGCATACACCGGCAGAAATGGCGGATTTAAAAGATGTACAGGATTGCATCGATTTAATTGCAGAATTTTTGGTGGAACAAAGCAGATAGAAACAATAACTCGGAAATAAGAAAGAATGTAAAAGAAAATGATATGCTCCCTTCCGGCAGATAAGGAACAGCCAAGCTTATCGCCGGGAAGGGAGCATGTTTTTTTATTACATGGAAAATTTCGCTTACGAGATTCTTTGTTTATAGAAGAGTATTCTATGTGTCTGCCATCTGAGATAAGTATTCCATCGTCGCGCAGCAGTTCTTCTTTTTGTTCCGGAAGTCTTCCGCGCAGCGTGTAAGTGTTTAAAACAGTCGTATCTTCAAAGAGACAATCTTTTACTGTGAGATTTTCAAGAAGCAGATACTCTTCTCTGAGTATTTCTTCAGGTGTCATTGGATCAAAATGTCCTCGTTTACTCTCGCGGTACAGAGCAGTACCCGGGAACAGGTGAAGCTTCAGACACCAGATATCTTTTGGATGGATCGTATTTAAAAATTTTGCAGTTTCAATTGCGTGAAGTCTCGAGAACGTGCGACCTCCAAGACCGAGAATGACGGTGACATAATATCCGATCCCGGCACGATCCAGCATGTGAAAACCTTTGCGCATATCGGCAGAAGTTACACCTTTATTCATTACATCAAGAATTGGATCGCTGCCGGACTCCAGACCAAGATGCAGGTCAGAGAGTCCGGCTTTTTTTGAGCAGTTCCAGTTCCTCAGGAGTCTTTCGAAGTACATCGTCAATGCGCGAATACATTGCAAATTCTTTTACTTGTGGCATGTAGGTCCGTACAAGGGAGAACAGGCGCAGCAGGCGCTCACTCTCGATGACAAATGCATTTTCTCCAAGGAAAAAGACACGGGGATTCTCGGGTTGGAGTTTTGAAAGTATTTTTAGATTTTCCTCGATTTTTTCATCGGAGTGAAGGGAAAATGTATCTTTGGCAAAGTCGCAGAACCGGCATTTCCCCCAGCTGCATCCGAGCGCTACTTCCAGCGGGGCAGACTGTTCTTCCCAAGGAGGAAGGTAAATGGTATCGTGTGTATAGATTGATGCATATAATTCTTCACATGTCATAGAAGAACACCTTCTTTCCAGATTCTGGGAATGATTAGTATCCATAAGAGCCGTCTAAAGATTCATCGTGTGCAATCCATTCTTCCACGTCGATGACCCGGTAGTCATCTTTGGTGTCGCGGATGTATACTTTGTCAATTCCGGCATTGATGATCATTTTTTTGCACATGGAACAACTGTTGGAATTTTCGACATAGTCGTTCGTCTTCATGTCGATTCCGGTAAGATATAAAGAACTTCCAATCATTTTATCGCGGGAGGCGCTGATGATCGCGTTGGCTTCTGCGTGTACACTGCGGCATAATTCGTAGCGTTCTCCCCTTGGAATTTTTAATTTTTCACGGATGCACATATTGATATCTGTGCAATTTTTTCGGCCACGAGGGGCACCGGCATATCCGGTGGAGATCACTTCATCGTTTTTTACGATGACTGCGCCATAGTGTTTTCGCAGACAGGTACAGCGCTGAGATACCATTTCTGCAAGGTCAAGGTAGTAGTTGATTTTATCACGTCTCATATTAGTTTTCCTCTCTTAAATGATAAAGTGTTCTATAAAAATCTGGGTAGGAGACATCCACACAAGAACTGTTTTGGATAGTGGTTGTTCCGTCTGCGACCAGTGCTGCAATCGAAAATGCCATGGCAATCCGATGATCGAAATAGCTGTCTATCACAGCACCGTGAAGGGGTGTCTTTCCACGGATGATCATACCATCGTCAGTTGGTGTGACATCTGCCCCCATTTTCTTTAAATTTTCTGTCACGGTGTCAATCCGGTTCGTTTCTTTGACTTTCAGTTCGGCAGCATCCCGGATGATAGTTGTCCCTTCCGCGCAGGCAGCAAGAACAGCGATCATCGGGATTTCATCAATGAGTGTCGGAATCTGGGAACCCTCAATGACGGTGCCGTGAAGTTCGCTTGTGCGGATAAGGAGATCAGCAGTAGGTTCTCCGCCGTCATTGGTCTTGGAAAGGTAGGTGATATCTGCTCCCATAGCCTCGCAGACAGATAAGATCCCGGCGCGTGTCGGATTGATTCCGACATTTTTTATAACAATCTCGGAGTGTGGGACAAGCAGTCCGGCAGCGATAAAGTACGCTGCGGAAGAAATGTCGCCAGGTACAAAAATTTTCTGACCAAAAAGTTCGTTGCATGGCCGGATCATAGAAACAGCTCCGGCATCTGTTTTTGTGCTTGTAAGCTCCGCACCGAATGCCCGCAGCAGACGTTCGGTATGGTCACGAGACAGTTCCGGCTCTGTTACGGATGTCTCACTGTCTGCATATAGACCGGCAAGAAGTATGGCAGATTTTACCTGCGCAGAGGCAATGTTGGAAGAGTAAGGGATCCCATGCAAGTCAGCAGGGCGGATTCGAAGAGGGGCACACCCATTGCCGGAAAGACTTGTGATGTCTGCTCCCATCATGGAGAGTGGGGTAATGATCCGACCCATCGGTCTTGTGTTGAGAGAAGCATCTCCGGAAAGTGTCGTCTCAAAAGGCTGTCCGGCTAGGATACCGGAAATCAGTCTTGTCGTTGTGCCGCTATTCTTTGTATCCAGGGCAGAAGATGGACGGCGAAGTCCACGGAGTCCTTTTCCTTGGACAAGCACGGTATCTTGATTATTTTCGATAGAAATTCCCATTTGTGCAAAGCAATCGATGGTGGCAAGGCAATCTGCCCCTTGAAGAAATCCGTGGATTTCTGTCAGACCATTTGCAAGTGCTCCAAACATCACCGCACGGTGAGAGATAGATTTATCTCCCGGAATAGTAACGGTTCCTCGTAGTTTTGTTGTAGGTTTAAGTTCCATTGTAAATCCTTTCTGAAAGAAAATGTTTCAAAAATTTTAGGTATGAATCTGAGTGAAAAAGGAGAAGTGCGTTTCTCCATACCAAGTATTATCTTTCGTATACAATATAGCGATACTTCTGAAGAAGTTTCACCGCTTTCTGTGAGGAGAGTTCTTCGTAAAATTCAATGCGAAGAACACCTTCTTCAAACTCTCGGTTGTGAATGATTCCGATATTTTTTATACTGATATGGTTGGAAGCGAGGATGGTTGCAATGGTTGCAATTCCGCCCGCTTCGTCAATAATATCACAGTAAATAACGAATTCCTTTTTGATACAGCCAAAGGAACTGTCCGGAATAGAATTCCTGTAGTTGTTTGCGCGGTCAAAGAAGTCATAAAGCTGCTCGGTATTACAGGTTTCTACAGACTTCTTTGTCTCAATCAGGAGGTGAATATAAGCATCCAGAATCTCAGAAATCTGTTTGTGATTCTTTAGACAAATATGCTGCCACATAGTAGGAGAAGATGAGGCAATTCGCGTAATATCCTTAAATCCTCCGGCGGCAAGCAGTTTCATATATTCATTTGCCGTATCCGTTTGTTCTACAAAATTTACTAGACCAGAAGCAATGATATGGGGCAGATGGCTGATCGTTCCGGTGACAAAATCATGCTCCTTGGCATTCATAATAATCGGGATTGCTTTCAAGGAGGCGATGAAATCTTTGTAAGCAGTTACTTTCTCCTGCGAGACTTTTTCTGACGGAGTCAGGACAAAATATGCATTTTCAATTAGAATTGCTTTTGCATTTGCAAATCCGCTCTTTTCAGAACCGGCCATCGGATGTCCGCCGATAAAATATTCTTCCAGCTCAAGCTTTTTGACTGCTTCGTGGATAGAATTCTTTACGCTGCCGACATCTGTCAGAATACAGCCTTCGTGCAGATAGGTTTTCAATTGTGCCAAATAGGCATTGTTATAGGCGACAGGAGCACATAGAAACAGATATGTGCAGTTGCAAAAAGCTGTCGTTGATCGAAGAACATGCGGTGTCGATGATGGCCTTCCTGGGCAGCGAGTGCAGTGTTTCTTTTTGCTTATCAAATGCGACCAGTTCAAAGTCCGGATAGTATTGCCGGATTGCCTTTGCGATCGATCCTCCAATCAGTCCAAGTCCGATAAAACCAATTTTTTCTTTCATATTTCATATGTCCTTCCAGTATATATCAATCAGAAAATTTTATATGAATTATTGTAAGCTATTTTTTCATATTTGTCAAAGCTATGATGCTTTAAAGTGAAAAAGAATATATTGTATAAAATTTGTATAAATTACATAAAAGAGTTGTAATTTATATATTTTTTTAGTACAATATACACATGACAAAAACGTGCTAGAAGGAGGCAGCAATATGAAGGTTTACAGAACGGATGAAATTAGAAATGTCGTGTTACTTGGACATGGCGGCAGTGGAAAAACAAGCTTAGTGGAAGCGATGGCTTTCGTATCAGGGGTGACCAACCGTATGGGAAAGATTTCTGATCACAATACGCTCAGCGATTTTGATAAAGAAGAGCAGAAGAGAGAATTTTCCATCCATACAACGTTATATCCGATTGAATGGGAAAAGGCAAAGATCAATGTGCTTGATACTCCGGGATATTTCGACTTTGTCGGGGAAGTAGAAGAGGCGGTCAGTGCAGCGGATGCGGCTGTCATTGTTGTATCAGGAAAAGCAGGTGTGGAAGTCGGAACAGAAAAGGCATGGGAGCTCTGTGATAAGTATAATCTGCCTCGTATGGTCTATGTGACGGAGATGGATATGGATGATGCGAGTTTCCGTAATGTTGTGGAAGAATTGACAGCGAGATATGGAAAGGTTATTGCACCGCATTTCCAGCCGATCAGAGAGAACGAACAGCTGGTAGGATATGTCAATGTCATCAAGAATGCAGCAAGAAGATATACAGGCATTGGACAGCGAGAAGAATGTGAGATTCCAGATTATTGTCTGCCAAACCTTAAAATATACAGAGACACATTGTTAGAGACAGTTGCCGAGACAAGTGAAGACTTGATGGAGCGTTACTTTGCAGGAGAAGAATTTTCCGTAGAAGAAATTCGTTCTGCGCTTAGAGTAAATGTGATGGATGGAAGTATTGTTCCGGTTGGAATGGGATCCAATACGATGGCACAGGGAGTGGCCAACCTTCTGTCAGATATCGTAAGGTTTTTCCCAAGCCCGGATAAGAGAGAGTGTGTTGGATTTAACCGTACGACAAAGGCAATCTATGAAGCAAATTATGACTTTGCAAAGGCAAAGACAGCCTATGTCTTCAAGACCATGGTGGATCCTTTTATCGGAAAATATTCGTTTGTCAAAGTATGCTCTGGTGTTTTAAAAGGAGAGGACGTTCTGTATAATACGAGTACAGATGCAGAAGAAAAGCCAGGAAAATTATATACCATGCAGGGAAATAAGCCGGTAGAAGTGCAGGAGCTGCATGCGGGAGATATCGGTGCCATCGCAAAATTAAGTGCGACTAGAACCGGAGACACGCTTGCCACTAAGAATACGCAGGTTGTATATCCAAAGACAGATCATTCTGTTCCGTATACATATATGAAATATGTTGTAAAATCGAAAGGAGACGAGGATAAAGTATCTCAGGCGCTGGCAAAGATCATGGCAGAAGATGTGACTGTCAAGGTAGTTAACGACAGTGAAAATCATCAGACACTTCTCTATGGTATGGGTGAGCAACATTTGGAAGTCATCGTCAGCGAACTGGCAAACCGCTATAAAGTAGAGGTTACGCTGGAGACACCGAAAGTTGCATTCCGTGAGACGATCCGTAGGACTTCCGATATCGATACAAAATATAAGAAACAGTCCGGTGGACATGGTCAGTATGGACATGTCAAGATGAAATTTGAACCATCAGGCGACCTGGAGACACCATATATTTTTGAGGAGACAGTCGTAGGGGGAGCAGTTCCGAAGAATTATTTCCCGGCAGTCGAAAAAGGTCTTCAGGAATCTGTAGGCAAGGGACCTCTTGCAGGATATCCGGTAGTCGGTGTGAAAGCAACGCTGTATGATGGATCTTATCATCCGGTTGACTCCTCTGAGATGGCATTCAAGACTGCGACCATGCAGGCGTTTAAGAAAGGAATCATGGAGCTTCTCCGGTTCTCTTAGAGCCTATTGCAACATTGAAAGTGACTGTGCCGGATGAGTACACTGGGGACGTCATGGGAGATTTGAACAAACGTCGCGGACGTGTACTCGGAATGACACCAGTGCAGGGTGGAAAACAGATCATCGAGGCGGATATTCCGATGACGGGAGTGTTCGGATATTGCACAGTGCTTCGTTCTATGACCGGAGGACGCGGAACTTATGAGTATGAATTTGCAAGATATGAGCAGGCGCCTTCTGATGTACAAGAGAAAGAAATCGCAAAGCGCGCAGCGGAAGAGTAAATTGTATATAAAATAGGAAAGCAGTGATAGAAATAGAAATCTATCACGGAACTGGCAGAGAGTCTGAGACGGCGGAAGCAGTCCTGGATTCTCTGTCTTTTTGTATCTGAAAATCAGAGAATAGTCTCTTGAAAAATATGGTACATCTTCTTGGGTTTTGTATGCTGTGAAGAGATGGCTGAGAGGGATATTAAAAGAAAATAAAAATATGTAAAAACACATTAAAATTACATAAAGATTTCCCTTGACTTTCTAATAGAAAGTGTTATAATTTGCATGCTGATTATCGGTTTAGACAATGAGTAATTTACAAAATGAAAAAGTAATGTGAGAAAAGAGGAAAGTGCGATGAAAATTGTAATTATAGGAGATGGGAAAGTGGGCTTTAAGCTTGCAAAACAACTCTCTGAAGAAAATTATGACATCGTTTTAATCGATCCAAATGAGGGAAAATTGAAAGAGACCATCAACAGGCTGGACATTTTCTGTATCACTGGAGATGGAGTCAGTGCAGAGGTGCAGAAGCAGGCAGATGTACCGCATGCAGATCTGGTGATTGCCTGTGCATCTACAGATGAACTGAATATGTTAAGTTGTCTGATCGCGAGAAGACTGGGGGCCAGACATACGATTGCCCGTGTAAGAAATCCGGTTTATCTGCAGCAGCTTGATATTTTGAAGGAAGATCTGCATTTAAGTATGGCAGTAAACCCTGAACTGACAGTTGCAAATGAGATTTCCAGAGTACTGATCTTCCCGGTTGCAAGTAAGGTGGAAACGTTTGCAAAAGGAAGAGTGGAGCTGGTAGAATTTCCGCTTCAGCAGGAAAGCTCGATTACTGGAATATCCCTTGCAGAATTTTATAAAAAGTATAAGATTAAAGTTTTGATCTGTGCAGTACAGCGGGGAACACAGGTTTATATTCCGGATGGGGAATTTGTCCTGCAGCCAGGAGACAGGCTTCACATAGCGGCATCTCATCGAGAGATGGAAATTTTCTTTAAAAAAATTGGAAATCGTAAAAATAAAAATCAAAAAGGTATTGATCTGCGGAGGAGGAAGAGTTGGATTCTATCTCGCGAAGCAGTTGACGAAGCTTGGAATGCAGGTAAAGATCATAGAGAAAGACCTGGCAAAGAGTGAAGGACTGTGTGAGGCGCTTCCGGAATACTATTATTCATGGGGATGGATCGGATAATGAACTTCTGATCGAAGAGGGAATCGGTGATGCAGATGCCTTTATTGCACTTACGGGAATGGATGAAGAGAATATCATCATGGCACTTTTTGCAAAACAGCAGGGAGTTCCAAAGATTGTGGCGAAAGTCAATGAAGATTCCAGGGCAGAGATGGTGGCAGGATTTGGGATCAACAGCATTGTATCTACAAAATCTGCGACTGCCGATGCAATTTTAAGCTATGTGCGCGCACGCCAGAATTCAATCCGCAGTGCCAATATTGAGGCAATGTACCATCTTGTAGATGATCGTGTTGAGGCACTGGAATTTATTATAAAAAAACAGACCTCCTATGTGGGAGTACCACTGAAGAGCCTGGAAACTAAGAAAGATGTGCTGATTGCATGTATTGTAAGGAATCGAAAAATTATTATTCCCGGAGGAGAGGATTGCCTCCAGATCGGGGATAGTGTGATCGTAATTACATTGAAATGCAAAGTACAGGATTTTCATGATATTTTAGTGTAGTGGTGGAAGAAAAATGAATTACAAAATGACAGCTTATGTATTAGGAAAAATGTTGGGGGTGGAAGCACTTGTACTTTGTATCCCGGCAGCAGTATCCTTGATTTATGGGGAAACTTCAGACATGGCAGCATTTGGGATTACAAGCGCTGTGCTGTGTGTCTTTTTCCTTCTCTTTGGTAGAAAAAAACCAGAAAATGGAAGAATCTATGGGAAGGACGGGCTTGTGATCGTAGCCGCAGCATGGATATTGTGGTCTGTATTCGGAGCACTTCCATTTTATTTATCAAGAGAGATTCCATCGTATGTGGACGCTCTGTTTGAGACCGTATCTGGATTTACGACGACAGGATCTACCATTCTTACAGATATAGAGGCGCTCTCTTATGGAATGAATTTCTGGAGATGTCTGACGCACTGGATTGGTGGAATGGGTGTACTTGTGTTTGTTATGGTAGTGACTTCTCTGGATGATAAAAGTTCTATGCATTTAATGCGGGCAGAAGTTCCAGGACCAGAAGCGGATAAACTTGTTCCGAAAGCGCGAGAGACCGCAAAGCTTTTATATGCAATGTATCTGGCACTCACTGTCGTGGAGATCATTTTCCTTCTGGCGGGAGGAATGAACTTATATGATAGTATCATTCACTCCTTTAGTACCGCAGGAACCGGAGGATTTGCAAATCATAACAGCAGCGTTGCCTATTATGACAGTGCTTATATTGACGGGGTGATCACCGTTTTTATGATCCTGTTTGGAATCAACTTTAATATGTATTTTCTTCTTTTAATAAAAGATGTAAAATCTGTCTGGAAAAATGAGGAAGTCAGAGCATATCTGGGAATTATAGTGGCGGCAACTTTGGTGATCACCTGCAATGTTCTCTCTATTTACAAAGAACCGTTAAAAGCTTTCCGATATTCGATTTTTCAGGTTGCATCAATTATTACAACGACAGGATTTGCCACGGCAGACTTTAATTTGTGGCCGGAATTGTCAAAATGTATTTTGCTTCTCATTATGGTGATTGGTGCATGTGCCGGCTCTACCGGAGGTGGAGTGAAAGTGTCCAGATTTTTGATCTTGTGGAAAAGTATTTTGAAGCAGGTGAAAGGAATGCTGCATCCGAAATCGGTTAATGTTGTAAAAGTAAATGGAAAGAAAATCAGCAATGAGACGTTGCAAGGGGTGTATGCATATTTTAGTGCATATGTATTTGTATTTGGAATTTCTGTGCTTCTTGTGGCACTTGATAATTTTGATTTTGCAACAACCATATCGGGAGTGCTGACTACATTGAGCAATGTAGGTCCGGGAATTTCAAGAGTAGGTCCGATAGAAAACTTCCAGTCTTTCTCGGTGTTATCTAAAATTGTATTTTCTATGGATATGCTGATCGGAAGGCTTGAAATCTTCCCGTTTCTTATGATTTGTTCTCCAAGTTTCTGGAGAAAACATTTCTAGATTCTATTGTTTATAAGAAGTTTATAAAATATCATCAGACATTGTTTGCGCTGATGATATTTTTGTATTATACTGTTCATTATAACTTATTGATATATAGAAAATGGAGGATGTTATGAAAAAAGCAAAGGCAAAAATAATTGGAGCGATTGTGCTTGCGATTGTTGCATTTTTGTATTACTATTTTACACTGCCGGCAATCAATATCCACTCTCGTGATTTTTGGTTCTTTATTGGGATTTTAGTTGCAGTTCTTGCGCTGATCTACGCGTGGAAGAAACGGCTTCGTCCAGATGAGATTAAGACGAGTAAAGGGATGAAGGCGATTCTATTTGTACTGGCAGCAGTTGTTGTTGTGTATCTTGTGGGAGCGTTACTTTCTTCTCCGATCGTAAATGCGAAGAAGTATCAGAAGCTTCTTAAAGTAGAGGAGGGAGAATTTACAAAGGATATCGAAGAACTTTCCTTTGATCAAATCCCGCTGCTTGACAAAGAGTCTGCAACACTTCTCGGAAATCGAAAGATGGGAAGTATGGTAGATATGGTATCTCAATTTGAGGTGGATGATATTTACAGCCAGATCAACTATCAAGGAAGACCGGTACGTGTTTCTCCGCTCAAATATGCCAGTGGTATTAAATGGATCACGAATCAGTCTGAAGGAATCCCGGCGTATGTCCGTATTGATATGGCCACACAGTCTACAGAGCTTGTAAAATTAGAAAAAGGTATCAAGTATTCTACAAGTGAATATTTTAACCGGAACATTTACAGACATTTGCGCTTCAATTATCCGACTTATATTTTTGACCAGTTAAGTTTTGAGACAGATGATGACGGAGTTCCATACTGGGTATGCCCGGTGAAGAAGTTTAACATTGGTCTGTTTGGAGGAGAGACTGTTGGAAGAGTTGTACTGTGTAATGCAGTGACAGGAGAGACGAAAGACTATGCGATCGATGATGTGCCGAAGTGGATTGACCGTGCATATTCTTCTGATCTTCTTGTACAGCTTTATGATTACTATGGAGCGCTGAAGCATGGATTTTTGAACAGTGTACTTGGACAGAAAGACTGCCTGAAGACGACAGAAGGATATAACTATCTTGCGATCGATGACGATGTATGGGTATATACGGGTGTGACATCCGTGAGTGGTGACCAGTCCAACGTCGGATTTGTTCTGATGAACCAGAGAACAATGGAAACAAAATTTTATCCGATCGAAGGTGCTACAGAGGCTTCTGCAATGTCATCTGCAGAAGGTCAGGTACAGAACTTGAAATACAAGGCGACTTTCCCGCTTCTTTTAAATCTCTCCGGAGAGCCGACTTATTTTATCGCATTAAAAGATGATGCGGGCCTTGTTAAGAAGTATGCGATGGTAAATGTACAGAAATATCAGCTTGTAGCAATCGGAGATACGGTAAGCCAGTGTGAGGAAAAATACAATGAACTTCTTCTGACGGATGGTGTGATCAAGGAAGAGGAAGACAAGCGAGAAGTACAGACGATGGAAGGAACCATTGCGAAGATTGCACAGGGAGTCGTGGAAGGAAACTCACATTACTATATTCTTCTGGAAGAATCAGAGGAGATTTTTGATGTATCGGTGGTAGACTTTATTGATGTCATCCGCTATGAGCCGGGACAGAAAGTGACGATTGAATATAAGCAGGATGAGAAGGTAAATACAGTTTTAAGTATTAAAATAGAGCAGGATTTGCAATGAAATCAGCATTTTTGGAATTGCATTTTATAGAAAATGCCGATAGAATAGAAAGAAGTGAAAAAAGAAAAGTAAGGATGTGGAAAAATGGGAGAGAAGAAACAGAGAGTAGCGGTAATCTTTGGAGGGCAATCCTCTGAGCATGAAGTTTCCTGTAAGTCAGCAGTTACAGTGATCTCGCATATTGACCGGACAAAATATGAGCCGGTTTTGATCGGGATCACAAAAGAGGGATGCTGGCTGAAAGTGGAAGATACAGAAGCAATTAGAAATGATACCTGGCGTGAAAACGGGAAGCGGGCAATTCTTTCACCGGATGCTAGAGAACATGGAATTCTCGTGCTGGGGGATACTGTGGAGAAGATCCAGGTAGATGTGATCTTTCCGGTTCTTCACGGAATGTACGGTGAAGATGGAACCATCCAGGGATTGTTTGAACTTGCGAAAATCCCTTATGTCGGATGTGGGGTACTTGCATCAGCGGTATCCATGGATAAACTTTACACGAAGATTATTGTAGATCATCTTGGAATCCGTCAGGCAAAATTTGTTGGAATCCATGCATATGAGCTTGAGGAGATCGACAAGGCGCTTGACAAGGTGGAGGAAATGCTTCCGTATCCGGTATTTGTAAAGCCGTCCAAAGCAGGGTCTTCTCAGGGAGTCAATCAGGCAAAAGACAGAGAAGAATTACAGGCAGCATTGCTTGAAGCGGCAAAGCATGATACAAAGATTCTTGTGGAAGAGACGATTAAAGGGCGTGAGATTGAATGTGCCGTGCTTGGTGGAAAGAATGTGAAAGCATCTGACGTCGGTGAAATTAAGGCAGCAGATACGTTCTACACTTATGAAGCAAAGTACAATAATCCGGATTCTAAGACAGATACTCATCCGGAACTGCCAGAAGGAGCATTGGAAAAGGTGAGAGAAGATGCCGTTGCAATTTTCAAAGCGGTAGATGGCTTTGGACTTTCCAGAGTGGATTTCTTCCTGGAACATGGTACAAATGAAGTGATTTTCAATGAGATCAATACATTGCCTGGATTTACGAATATCAGCATGTACCCAATGCTTTGGAGAGAAAAAGGAATCGATACGACAGAGCTTGTGACAGAGCTGATCGAGCTTGCATTTGAAAGAAAATAGAGTATACGAAAATAGAAAAAAGATAAGAGAAAAGCCTTGCGGTAGCAATTACTGCAAGGCTTTTAAACGTAATGGAAATTATGAACTATTAACTTTTCCATTTGAATTGCTTCGTTGTTTTAATTAAGAAGTGCACAGTCAGTCAAGTCAATTCCATTTAACTGGTCTTTCTCTGCGCTGATACTTAAATAGAAATTCACATCATGTCTCTTAGAGATATTTTTCAACCGTTCAATGAAGCGAGGCATATTCTCAGAAGAAATATTGGCATGTTTTAAAATACCATCGATAAAAATAGCCTGAATATCATGGTTAGCACTAAGCATTCCATAAATAAATCCAGTGTAGTCGTCAATGTTCTTGATGGAAGGATAGTCATCCATACAGATTACTCTGATATCAAAAGATAAACTGTATGTATCGTTGTGACTGTTCTTGATAAACGTTACATTGCCGTCACACTGCTTTACTGTCTCATTTGCTAATTCGATCATCTGTTGTGTTTTGCCGCTCCCTTTAGGGCCTGTTAATAAATTTACCATGGCACTATCTCCTTTATAATGTTTTTTCGTTCTGTCGATTATGTAATGTATTATACACTAATTATAAGAAAATGGCAATAAAATATAAAAATTTATGCGAAATTTACAAAAAAATACAGCTTTTCCCAATACCTTGACAAATAGTCTTCGTATGATAAAATAGAATATCATTGAAATTGTGATGACAGATTGAATCAGACAATGGCAAAGAAGAGGAGTAGTAAGAGCCTATCGTTTTCAGAGAGCTGCCGGCAGGTGTGAGGCAGCAGCGTAATCTCCGAACTCACCTTGGAGCCCTTCTATTGAACGAGAGATACAGAATACACTGTATGGAAGTAGATAGAGGCGGGACTTCCCGTTACAGAAGCAATGAGTGCGTACAGTGAGATGCTGTATGAATAAGAGTGGTACCACGGAAATCAGCCTTTTCGTCTCTTGATGAGATGAGAGGTTTTTTTTATTGCATAGGAAATTGATTTCCGCAGAGGGAATTCTTGGAGAAAAAGGAGGAAAAAAGAATGGCAGTACCTTATAATCATAAGGCGATTGAAAAAAAATGGCGTGAAAACTGGGAAAAGCATCCAGTGAACGTAAAAGAAGATGAAAATGGAAAGAGAGAGAAATATTATTGTCTCGATATGTTCCCATATCCATCAGGAAATGGTCTCCATGTCGGACACTGGAGAGGATACGTAATCTCTGATGTATGGAGCAGATATAAGTTATTACAGAAATACTATATTGTACATCCAATGGGATGGGATGCATTTGGACTTCCGGCAGAAAACTATGCAATCAAGATGGGCGTGCATCCATCGATTTCCACAGCAGAGAATGTAAAGAACATCAAACGGCAGATCAATGAGATCGCAGCTCTCTACGACTGGGATATGGAAGTCAATACGACAGATCCGGAATTTTACAAATGGACACAGTGGATCTTTGTAAAAATGTTTAAAGAAGGGCTTGCATATGAGAAGGAATTCCCGATCAACTGGTGTCCTTCCTGCAAGACAGGTCTTGCAAATGAAGAAGTAGTAAATGGTAAATGTGAGCGCTGCGGAACAGAAGTGACAAAGAAAAATCTTCGTCAGTGGATGCTTCGGATCACGAAATACGCAGAGAGGCTTCTTGCAGATCTTGATAAGTTAGACTGGCCAGAGAAAGTAAAGAAGATGCAGGCAGACTGGATCGGAAAATCTTACGGTGCAGAAGTTGATTTCCAGGTGGAAGGAAGAGAAGAGAAGATCACTGTCTATACGACAAGACCGGATACACTTCACGGTGCAACTTTTATGGTACTTGCACCGGAGCATTGCGCTTGCTAAGAGTCTTGCCACAGACGAGACAAGAGAAGCGGTAGAACAGTATATCTATGATGCTTCTATGAAGTCGAATGTAGACAGACTTCAGGATAAGGAAAAGACAGGAGTGTTTACAGGATCTTATGCGATCAACCCATTAAATGGAGCAAAGACACCAATCTGGCTCTCTGATTATGTTCTGGCAGATTATGGTACCGGAGCAATTATGTGTGTTCCAGCACACGATGACCGTGACTTTGCTTTCGCAAAGAAATTCAATCTTCCAATCGTGCAGGTAATTGCAAAAGATGGAAAAGAAATTGAAAATATGACAGAGGCCTATACAGAGGCAGCAGGAACGATGATCAATTCCGGTGAGTGGAACGGAATGGAATCAGCTGTTCTGAAAAAAGAAGCGCCGCATATCATCGAAGAACGTGGATTTGGAAAGGCAACTGTCAACTATAAACTGCGTGACTGGGTATTCTCGCGCCAGCGTTACTGGGGAGAACCAATTCCGATCGTACACTGCCCGGATTGTGGAGCAGTTCCGGTACCGGAAGAGCAGCTTCCTCTGACACTTCCGGAAGTAGATTCTTATGAGCCGACTGGAACAGGAGAATCTCCGCTTGCAGGAATTGAAAGCTGGGTAAATACAACTTGTCCAGTTTGTGGAAAACCTGCAAAACGTGAGACAAACACAATGCCACAGTGGGCTGGATCTTCCTGGTATTTCCTCCGCTATGTGGACAGCCATAATTCCGAAGCACTTGTATCAAGAGAAAAAGCAGATGAGATGCTTCCGGTAGATATGTATATTGGAGGAGTAGAACACGCGTACTTCATTTATTGTACTCTCGTTTCTACACAAAATTCCTCTGTGATATCGGGGCAATTGATTTTGATGAGCCATTCAAGAAATTATTCAATCAGGGAATGATCACTGGTAAAAACGGAATCAAGATGAGTAAATCAAAAGGAAACGTCGTATCTCCGGATGATCTTGTAAGAGATTACGGCTGTGACTCTCTGAGAATGTATGAATTATTCGTAGGTCCACCGGAATTAGATGCAGAGTGGGATGACAGAGGAATCGATGGTGTTTACCGTTTCTTAAATAAAGTATGGAATCTCGTTATGGACAGCAAAGACAAAAATGTCAGCGCAACAAAAGAGATGATCAAGATTCGTAATAAAATGGTATATGATATTACAACACGTTTGGAAAGCTTTAGCTTAAACACAGTTATTTCAGGATTTATGGAGTACAACAATAAGCTGAATGAGATTGCAAAAAAAGCAGGCGGCGTGGATAAAGAAACATTAAGCACACTGGCAGTACTGCTTGCTCCGTTTGCTCCGCATATGGCAGAAGAGTTATGGCAGCAGCTCGGACACGAAGGAACCGTATTCAATGCGGGATGGCCGACTTATGATGAAGAGGCGATGAAAGACGACGAGGTCGAAATCGCTGTACAGATCAAACGGAAAGACAAGAGCTGTCGTGACACTTGCGGCAGATGTATCTAAAGAAGATGCAATTGCAAAAGGAAAAGAAGCAGTGGCAGATAAACTGACAGGAACGATCGTAAAAGAGATTTACGTTCCGGGAAGAATTATTAATATTGTGCAGAAATAATTTGAGAGAAAATCTCACAACAGAATAAAGTGCTTGGAAATATTGAAAAGTTCGCTTAAAATCAAGGTTTACAGACATTTTTCTTCAAAGAAAAGGTATCGTAGAGTACCGCAAAATATCGTAACAGATTTTTAAAATGGAGTAAAAATGGAGTAAATATTTCAAGAAGACATTAAAGGAATGACGCAGATAGTAGAGATATTGTCTGCGTTATTTTTCGCAATAAAATACAAATGACTAGGTGTGAAGATTATGCTATACTATATATGGTATCGCGAAAAAAACAAGGGATACTAATGATAATATTAAAATTCAAAATGAGAGGAACGAGAGAAAAGATAGTGTTAGAATATAAATAGTACAAGTCAAAATGAGAATTCCTTATAAGAAAAATTATGGTACAATGTAGGTACCGCACTGAAGGAGGATCTCATTATGGCAAAGCACTATGACAAACAATTTAAGCTGGATGCAGTCCAGTACTATCATGATCACAAGAACTTAGGACTGCAAGGCTGTGCTACAAACTTAGGAATCAGTCAGCAGACATTATCACGCTGGCAGAAAGAACTGCGTGAAACAGGTGATATTG
>ENA-OPYY01000254-OPYY01000254.1-human-gut-metagenome-genome-assembly--contig:-NODE-254-length-21364-cov-1.255215_pt1 | contig 21364 bp, 28 predicted proteins | sample MGYA00242472_ERZ504481 | MGnify/ENA primary metagenome ERZ504481 (study PRJEB26092, sample SAMD00036265) | human gut metagenome | host: Homo sapiens | study: EMG produced TPA metagenomics assembly of...
TTCACACAAAGAAAACTGCTGTCTACATTCTGTTTTGCCATATTGATCATACGATGTAACTCATTTTTAATACCTGTTACAGCAATAGCAGAAAGACCAATCTGCGTATCTCTTTTTGTCTCCATTGGATGGATAAATTCCATATGCATAACGCCTTCCAACTCTTCTTTTTTCTCCGGAAGAATTTTTACTGCCAATTTAGCAAGGTATGTTCCAAATGGAATCAATAACAAGGTTGTTGCAATATTAAATAATGTATGCATATTTGCAATCTGCGCAGATACATTACCCGGTGTAAAGCTTTCTACCAGAGATGTCAGCGGTGTCAGCAGACATACAATCGTAAAGATTGTTGTACCGATAATGTTAAATAACAGGTGAATAACTGTTGTACGTTTTGCGTTTCTGCTTGTACCGATTGCCGCTAATACAGCAGTAATACAAGTACCGATGTTCTGTCCGAACAATACAAATACTGCATTTGGCAGTCCAATCAATCCGCTGGATGCAAGAGCCTGTAAAATACCCACAGATGCGGATGAAGACTGAATAAGTGCTGTAAAAATCATACCTGCTAAAATTCCTAATACCGGATTAGAGAATTTTGTCATAAGAGAAACAAAAGCTTCAGATTCTCTTAAAGGCATCATTGCACCGCTCATCATTTCCATACCGATAAACAGAATACCAAGACCTGCTACAATTAAACCATAGTGATGTACTTGCTGTTTCTTAACAAAAACAATTGCTGCAACACCACAAAAAGCAAATAACGGTGCCAGTGCTCCAATATCAAGAGCAATGAGCTGTCCTGTTATGGTTGTACCAATATTAGCACCCATAATAATCCAAACAGCCTGCTTTAATGTCATCATTCCAGAATTAACAAATCCAACTACCATAACTGTTGTTGCGGATGAAGACTGAATAACAGCCGTAATACCTGCACCTACCAAAACTCCTAAAAAACGATTTGCTGTAAGCTTCTCTAAAATCTGTTTCATACGGTTTCCTGCTGCTGCCTCTAAACCGTTGCTCATCATCTGCATTCCATAAAGAAATAATGCCAGACCGCCTAAAAGGCTGAAAAAATCTGTAATTTTCACTTTGTTCCTCCCATTTTGTCTTAACAAATTTTTTATTCTTTTTTTAAGCTTTCCTTACATTTATACCTTTTATAAAAGAATACTGCAAGACATTGAACAAAGATTTTACATTGTTTTACATAGATTTAACATAAGAACAAATTATGCGCCCATTCCGATAAATACCCCAAGCACATAAGGAATTAACCAAATCAGCCATACCACAATACTAAATTTGTGGAAATTCTCCAGCTTTTTGCGTTCCTGTCCTTTGAATACAACAGTTGCCCATATTGCGTGAAATAACATGAGAATAATTGCCAATGCACCTGTAATTCCATGAGGACTTAAAAGACTGGCCCCTTTTGCCATAGAGGACATAATCGTTGTTCCTATGGTATCAAAAACAAGTCCCATCCAAAAAATAATCAAATGTGGCTTTTTCAAAATACCACTTTTTCTCTCTGAAAATACACCGATTGTATAAAATACCAGTGCCAATGTAATTGTTATAATTGCCATAATTAATTTTGTGCTCATTTTTCTACCTCCTTAAATTGAACATTGTTCATTATAGTTTCCATTCCTCCTATTGTCAATATCTTTTTAATTATTTTTATTGACTTATTTTTTAAAAAGGCATATAATGAACATTGTTCAAGTAAAGAGAGTACAAAATGCAAGGAGTTTCTATATATGAATACAAATAATACATTACATGATAAAATTCTTGCCGCCAGCAAAGAAATTGCTGCTGACAAAGGTTTTCAGGCTATCAATATTCGAGCAGTAGCCAGTAAAGCAAAAATTTCCGTTGGTTCTGTATATAACTATTTTCCGGACAAATCCGCTTTATTACAGGCTACCATTGCGGATATCTGGTGTGATGTCTTCCATCGCACAGGACAATGCACTGCTTTAAGCTCTTTTCACGACTGTCTGCTTTGGCTTATTGTTTCCATTGACAAATGCAGCTGCCAGTATCCGGACTTCTTTGCTTCTCACGCCGTCTGCTTTCAAAAAACAGACAACATAGAAGAAAGCCGTGAAAAAATGAGCGAATATCTGGAACATATTCACAAAGGAATGAAACTTATTCTGCAAAAAGATAAAAAAATAAAAGCCGGTATATTTTCCGAGACTTTTACAGAAGATGATTTTATTGATTTTATATTCTCCAATATTATTTCCGGATTAAGCGGAAAAGACAAATCCTGTTCCTTTCTGCTGAAGCTCACGGATAAATTATTGTATGACTAAGGAGGTTCTATGATTTCTAAAAAATATTTATTGTTTCTTGCCGGAATTGTATGGTCTGTTGCCGGATATAACGTGCTTCATATTGGTTTACAGGCTTATGCGGGTTATTTGTCACCTGTCTTGTTTTTCGGCTCTGCTCTGGTGTTTCTGTTCTTCCAGTTTATGATATTCGGCAGACTGGTGAAAAAACATACGAAACGTATTCAGGGCTATCAGGAAGAAAAAAAGTGGTTCTGGAATTTTTTTGATTTAAAATCCTTTCTGATTATGGCATTTATGATAACAGGAGGAATTCTCATTCGCAGCCTGAGCCTGTGTCCGGAATGGTTCATTGCCTTCTTTTACACGGGACTGGGAACATCCCTGTTTCTTGCAGGACTTACCTTCTTTTATCAGTTCTTTCACTTGCGCACCACAATTTAAGATACAATCAAAAAAGGAGATGCACATTAAGTAATGCTCAGAACTATTTATACAATTTTAACAAATTTGTTGAGCACGCTTTGAGATTACAAGCTCAAAGTGAGCGCAAACTGAGTTTAAAATGTATAAATATTTCCGGATATACACTTAATATACATCTCCTTTTTTCTTATATAATCATGGTAATTACACGGAACACGAACAGTGCACATACCACGTACATAATCGGATGAATTTTCTTAATCTGACCTGTACATACTTTAATACCAAACCATGCCAGCATACCGAACATAATTCCGTTTGCAATAGAATATGTAAGCGGCATGATTAAAAATGCCAGATATCCGCCTACGCAGTCTGCGGTATCTCCTTCAAAGTGCATCTTTTTAATAGATGACGCCATGAAAAATCCTACAATAATCAGCGCCGGAGCTGTTGCAAATCCCGGAATTGCAAGGAAAATCGGTGACAGAAACAGGGAAACTAAGAACATAAATCCTGTTGTCATAGCTGTAAGACCTGTCTTTCCGCCTTCTGCAACGCCTGCACTGGACTCTACAAAGCTTGTAATGGTAGAAGTACCCATCATAGAACCTGCTACTGTACCTACCGCATCTGCCATAAGCACACGTCCTACACGGGGAAGTTTGCCGTCTTTGTCCAGAAGGTTTGCTTTATCGGCAACGCCGATAACTGTTCCGATTGTATCAAACATATCTACAAATAAGAATGAAAATACAATAATTACAAACTGTGATAAGTTTTCTCCAATCCAGCCAAAATCAAATTTAAAGAATGTCGGTGCAATGGACTTTGGAATAAAGGAAGATGCTGTAAAAGACGGAATTAAAGAAAGAGCTCCCGCTTCCGGATCTACTACATACCATCCTATCATTTCTGCGCCAATACCTAAAACCCAAGTAATGAGAATTCCCCACAAAATATATCCCTTCACCTGAAAATGATACATCACCGCAGTAATCAATACACCAATCAGACACAACGCCACTCCCGGTTCAGAAAAGTCGCCTAATTTTACCAAAGTAGACTCATCTGCTACCACAATGCCTGCGCCCTGAAGTCCGAGAAATGCAATAAATAAACCAATACCTGCCGTAATACCGTATTTCAGGTTTGCAGGAATTGCATTTACAATGCTTTCACGCACTTTAAAGAAAGATAAAAGGATAAAGATAATTCCTTCTACTAAAACGGCTGCAAGCGCCACTTTCCAAGCTCATCCATACCCTTTAAATCGCCACCACATACAGTAAATGCAAAATAAGCATTCAAGCCCATCCCTGCGGAAAGGGCAATGGGATAGTTCGCCCAAAAGGCCATAATGAAAGTTGCCAGAGCAGATGCCAATGCTGTTGCTGTAAAGACCGCACCGGAGTCCATACCACATACAGGATTTCCCAGCAAGCTTGGGTTTACAGCCAGAATATACGCCATGGTAAGGAATGTTGTCATACCGGCCATAATCTCTGTTTCACAGTGGTATTATGCTCCTTCAGTTTAAAAAATTTCTCCATGTTTTTCCTCCTAAAATATGAAATGCTGCAACCTCTCCATTCTATTAGGAAAAACAACTTTCGTCAAGCAATCTGAACGATTTAACGAATTATTAGGCTTTTTGTCAAAAAACCCCTTGTATAAAAATTTCTATTCCTATCAATAACAAAATAACTCCGCCAAAAATCTGAGATTTTCCGGAAAGCTTTGTTCCGAATTTGCGCCCAATCCGAATACCGGCTGCACAAATCACGAAAGTAACTGCTGCAATCACAGCTACTGCCAAAAGCATCATTCCCCAGTTGTATTCTGCAATGGTAAATCCCACAGATAAGGCGTCAATGGAAGTAGCAATTCCCTGTATCATAATTTCCGTTGCTCCCACAGTCTTTGCCTGTTGTGTGTCACCATCCTCATGGCGCCCTTCAAAAATCATTTTTCCACCGATATATGCCAGCAAAATTAGAGCTATCCACGGGATACACTTCTCAAAAGCTGTAAAATACTGCACAATGGTATGCACGCACAGCCATCCAAGAAAAGGCATTACTCCCTGAAATACTGCAAAAACTCCTGCCATGCCGTACATCTTAGTTTTCTTCATTCTAGGCTCACTCAATCCATTTGCCATAGAAACAGAAAAAGCATCCATGGCAAGCCCTACTCCCAACATTGTATTGTTCAGTAAAAACGATATCATGTTCTTCCTCCTGTTGTAAAAATAATTTTTCGATTTCCTAAAAAAGACTCAAGTACAGCGCTTTTGCTATACTCGAGTCTTCTAAATGCTTTGCTTATTCAATAAAAAAGACGCATGTATAGCCTGACGGTTACACATGAGTCTTGCAATTTAAAGCAAGCCAGACTATAAGTCAGTATGTTGACTTGCTGCGTTTTCTTACGCCTGCTACTCCCTCAAGGAAATCACTTTTCATATTATAAGCTTTTTCCTTGAAAGAAACAAGGCTTTTTTACAATACAATTCCTGTTAATTCAATGAGAATTCCCCAGAAAACGCTGACTCCGTAAAGCAAAGCCGCAATCTGCAAGTTTTCTTTCATATCTCTGTTGCTCTTAAACAACACCAGAATTCCCACTCCTGCCCCGGCAAGTAAGCCCGCTATCATCTGACCCACTCCCAGAATGCCGCCTAAGTACATCTGGGTAATAATCACAGACGCAGCACAGTTTGGTATCATTCCGATAAGTGCTGCCAGAAATACCCCTATAATCGGCTGGCGGCTTATCAGCCCTCCAATTCTGTCTGCTCCGATACTTTCCACACAAAATCCAATGGCTGCGGAAACCAGAAAAATAAACAGTACAATCTGCAAGGTATGCCAAAGAGCCGATTTTAAAATACTTCCCTGTTCACAGTGACAGTGCTCACTTTCGCACAAGTCATGAATATCCTTTTCATGATGGTCGTGATGACTATGAGGACTTTTCTCATATTTTCGCCACAAAAAATCAATACTGAAACCAGATACGATACCAATTCCCACTTTCATGGCAAGAACCTTGAAAATCACACTCAGGCTAACTGCTTCTGATATAAAAATCGGAAGCATTTCATCTGATGTAGAAAGAAAAATTGCCAAAAGCGTTCCCAGAGATATAACCCCGCCTGCATAAAAACCTGAGCTGCTGCTGAAAACCCACACTGAGGAAATGCTCCCAGAACACCTCCCATAAAAGGGCCGAATTTGCCGGCTTTTTTTATCATATTTTTTGATTTTTCTTTTGTTTTATGTTCAAGGTACTCCATTAAGAAATACGTCAGAAACAAAAAAGGAATCAATTTTACTGTATCCAGCAAAGCATCTAATAATACATCCACAATCATGGTAAAAACTCCTTACTCTAAAACTTTAACTACAGAGTTTGAATTTACCACAAATCCTGTGAAAATACAACCCTCCCCTTTATTCCAGCATAATTTTAATAATTTCTTCATTAGTTCCCTTCATTCCGTCTTTGCCTAATCTGCCTACACTTTTCAGGGTATCTTCAATGCCTTTCTTTACAATTCCGTCACCACCATAGAACTGTTGTCCCTGCATATACATATTATAACCTAAAATTCCTGCTTCAACGGCAAATGCGATTTTCCCTGCGCAAGACGCCTTTGCTCCATCACAAATAATTCCCGATACAATTGCCAAAGCATTTACTACTGTATGAATAACCGCTTCATAATCACCGCCTGACAAATACGCAATTCCTGCTCCTGCTGCTGCTCCTGCGTTTACAGCACCACAATATGCAGAAAGCCTTCCTATAGGTGTTCTCTGATGAATAGCAGTTAAATTAGACAACGCCAGAGCACGATATAACTGCTCATCTGTGGCTTTCAGTTCTTTTGCATAAGTAATTACAGGCACAGAAACCGTAATTCCCTGATTTCCACTTCCTGAGTTAATAATAACCGGCAATTCACAACCATTCATTCTGGCATCGGAACCGGCTGCTGCCATAGCTGCTGCTCTGGCTTTTAGGCTGTTTGCATCACTGGAAAGAATAACTTTTCCAATATTTGCCCCGTAATCTGCCTGTAACCCTTCTTCTGCAATAGCCATATTATATGCAATCTGTCTGTCCAAAATATCTTTTATATCAACTAGCTCCACATGGTTAATATAATCCCAGATATCTTTCATATTCAACAATTCATACTTCGCTGTATCAGAAGGCATATCATTTAAGCAGTCTGAGCTTTTCAAAACCTGATGATTATGCTCCACCAAAACTACGTTTGTGTGGGAATTAATAATATGTACCTTTGCATAATCCTCTCCTTTATACAGAGTAATTACAATATCGAAAATAATCCCCTCATCAAGATGCTCAACGACAATTTCTTTCTCCTGCATAAATTTCTCAATATTTTTTATATCATCTTTTGAAACATCTGCAATAACTTCCAACTCTTTATCTGGGTTTCCTGCAACAATTCCCGCTGAAACTGCTGCCGGAATTCCCTTTAAATGACCTGTATTTGGCACAATCACAGACTTCACATTTTTAATGATACTTCCGCTTGTCTGAACCAAAACTTTATCCGGAAGGTCGTTTAATTCTCTCCTTGCTATTGCTGCCGCATAGGCCAACGCAATCGGTTCTGTACAGCCCATTGCTGCCATCAGCTCTTCTTTTAAAATTTCTGTATATGCACTATAGATTTCTTTCTTCTGTTCCATATTCTGCTTCCTTTGCTTCATTCATGTTTTTTATTATTCTACCATGATTTTCTGCAACTGACTATTACATCTCGCCTATCTTTAATCTATGATTTCTTCTTCATAGTGCAAAATTTCCTTTGTAACAGCATCTACTTCCACGTCAATTTCCTTGCTGCCGTCACGTATTTCAATCTCATATCGAACATTTCCATCGTCTGTATCCAACTCACATTTTACTACACTACCTGCTCCGCTTCGTGCCAGCGCTGCTTCCTTTGCTTCATCTTCTGTAATAATTTCTTCGCTGTTCTGTGGCTGTGAGCTCTCTTGTGAAGGTTCTTCTGATGGCTGAGGAACAGTTCTCAATCGACTATCCTCCAACTCACTTTTTAAAACCTCTCCTGTATTTCCATCAATTTCTACATCACACCGGTTCGGTCCATTATCAATAATAAATTCATATACTACCTTACCGTCATCTTCGTCTTTATTAGACTGTATGATATCTCCCTGAAACTCTTTTAATGCTGCCTCTTTTGCTTCTTCCATTGAAATTTTTGCTTCCTTTGTCCCACATCCGCAAAGCAATGTCACTGCAAGTAATCCTAATGCTAATTTCTTCATATCTGATTTCCTCCTCATCATTACTGATTTTTCTCTACTATAATTATTGTGCCCTTTATAAATTTCCCTATAACTGGTTTATGCTGTTCTCTCTTTCTAAATTCAACAGATATCTTTTTGCCTCTACTCCACAGGCAAAACCGGAAATATCCCCATTTTTGCGAATAACTCTGTGACATGGAACAACAATCATAATAGGATTTCTGCCATTTGCCTGTCCAATTGCCCGAACTGCTTTTTTATTGCCTATGGCAACGGCAATATCCTCATAACTTCTTGTTTCTCCATAAGGAATTTTCTGTAATTCTCTCCAGACTGCCTTTTGAAATGCGGTTCCTTTACTATCTACAGGCAAATCAAAAATTTTTCGCTTACCGGCAAAATACTCGTTTAGCTGATGATATACTTCATGCAAAAAGTCCGAATGATACTCAAAGTTTCGACTTTGCAAAATTCCCCTATCCTGATTGTCTAAATATAAACGTGTCAACTGATTATCCTGCTCGCAAATCGTTAAAAATCCAATAGGACTCTGGAAACTATAACTGTTTTCCATGTTTTCACCACCTATTTTATTTTATGGTGCTATTTTACCATATTTTTATCTTCTTATCCTTTTCTGCTGTCTAAAATCTCTTTTATAGTTTTTTCGCTCTCTTCTAATTCCTCTGCAATCTCAGCTATCGTTTTCCCTTTTCTTAATTTTTTCTCTGCAAGTTTCAAAAGCATATCACGCTCTCCTGCTTTTTTTCCTTCTTTTCTCCCTTCTTCCCAAGCCTCTTCTCTTTCCTGCTTTATATGCTTTTCCTGGTCATATTCAAATATGCTCATATTTTTTTGCCTCCGCTCGATTTTTTTCCAGAAATTCTTTGAGAATTCCTTCCTGAATACACTCCTCTATGGCTCTCTCAACTGCTTCTTCCAGTTCCATCACTTCTGCGTATTCTCTCACTCTTGCAGTATATTCCGCATATTCCCACAGAGTATGGCTCATCTCCATCAGCTCTTTATTATGTCCACTATTCACATTAAGCATCACTGCTTCCAGTTCCAAACTGCATTCCTCTTTTATAGTATACAAATCGGATAATTTTAATATCTGTCTATCCGGCTGTTCCACCTTCCCGTTATAAAAAATCACAAAACGTGGCGGTGGCAGTTCTATAGGTTTTGTCCCATATAAATTAGCTTCTCTGGTCATAGACGAATATAGCGCAGAAATATAAAGCAGAAATCGAAGGGGTAAATTAGGACTATATGTAGACTGATGCTCATATAACGATAATCGAGCATCTATAAGAAACGAAATATCATTTCTCATAGCCATATAGATAGCGTTTTCTAGCGTATTAATCTCCAACATTTCCGGATTAGTGTAATGTTTACCGCTAATTGCATTATAAAGCTCCAATAAATGCTCCTTGTCTTCAAACAGCATAGCAAAGATAGTCGCTTTGTATGTTCTGTTCGGAATACTGTCTAATGTTTTCATAAAATCACTTCCTCCTTTTTATGTTCGCAGGAGATTTTCTGAAATCATTCATTTCCAGCTTTTTCCTTACATGTCTGAATCGTCATTTATAATACACATTCAAAAATCTCTCTGCATTTTTCTTTTTTACTGTGAATAAAAGCATTGAGATTTCCCTTGATATGCTGTTAGATTTTCAGACACGGTCAGATACCGCAACAGACGTATTAGATTATCGAAAATATAATGCTTTGGAATTATTGTAGCATATCATAATTAAAATTTCCATAGACTTTTCAACTTTCATTTTCCTCCCCAACAGAAAAACCCCGGAAACCTTACGGTTCCGGGGTATCTTACGCTTGGACACAATGTATCTTTCGATACTCTATATTTTATTCTAATTACTCGATGATTGTAGCAACACGACCTGAACCTACAGTTCTACCACCTTCACGTTTGTAAGGTTCTTAAAATCTCATTATTTTCTGTGATTTTCGTGTCTTTATTGTCCTGTGTTATAGGATTTCTACGCTATATTTCTGTTCTCTTCATTTTTTAGTATCAAAACGGTATCACAGCCAGATTTTCATGAGCTGTCAACTTTCCGGTTGCAGATTCCCACCTTGACTGTTATAATCGAAACATGGGTGCTATCATAACGGTAGGCGGTTAGTCCTTCAGCAGAGGGACTGTGACCCTCTGATTACATAGAAACTCGAAAGAGAATCCACTGGAAAGGAGGGCTAAGCCATGAGTATTGTTGATTTTATAGCAGTAGTGAGCTTCGGCTTAACCTGCTTTGGTCTTGGATATACCTTTGGCAAGGATAATAATAAACCACAAAAATAGCCGCCCTGGTCTGGTAAACTAAGCGGCAATTTTTTTCAAAACATATATCGGACTAACCGTCTATCGGTAGCACTCTTTTTCTACAATCATATTAGCACGCATGTGTGAAAATGTCAAAAATTTTCTTCATTCTCTTGGTTATTAATCTCCTTAATCAGCTGTACTGCCTTCTCTGCATCATCGGTTTTCACGAATATATCCACACCATATATTCCAAATCCAGGTGCCCCATGCATTGCAACATTCGCACCTGCTTCCTGTGAAAAAGCTGCTATTCCATTTTGCTTTAACATTTCTACAAGTTGTTCTGTCTCTACTATATTCTGTGCATTATAAATTTTTATCCATTCTACCTTAGATAGGGAAGTTTCCTTTTTCTCCTGAACATTTAACGAATTCTGGTTTCTTTTTCGATTAATAAATGCCAAGAGCCTAAGAATAATAAATGCCACAATAATAATACCAATCAGAAATCCCAATGCTAATCGTGTTATCTGTGTTTCTGTAGCTCCCATTCTAAATAAGCATACACCATAGATGACGGTAAAAATTCCTGCAAATATCACACTGGTGAAAAAATCTCGCCATATAGTAGCACTTTTTGGCAAACATTTATCCCATATTCCATTGTACACCATAATAGAGGCGTACAGGATTCCTCCTACCAAGGCAGTTGCTGTCTCTCCTAAAACCAAGCGAATATCCACAGTTAATAACATCTGAATAATAATCGCTAACACGCTAATCACAAACATTGATGCAAATGCAAGATTTCCAGCCTTTAATGCTTTTTGTTTCACCCATCCTTCATACACCACAACTTTGTCCAGTGTTTCTTTCATCTCTTTATTCATAGTCTGGCTCCTTTCTCCATCCAGGAGCTCTCTCATCTCAACATCGTAATATTCAGCAAGTTGAACAAGTATACTGAGATCTGGCATATTTATTCCTGTTTCCCATCTGGAAACTGTTCTTGCAGATACCTCAAACTTCTCGGCAAGCTGCTCTTGCGTAAGATTCTTTTCTTTACGACATTGCTTTAAAAAAGCTCCAATCTTTTTTGTGTCCATATCTCTACCTCTCTTCCACTTACAGCTTACCAATATGTATCAAAATTACCACGACATAAAACGAGAATCCGCTAATTTTCAACCGGACATCGTATGTCTAAAACAAATAAACGGTATTTTCACCCCAAAAGCATTCTATTCCTCTATAAATTAACCTTCTCTTTTATGTCTATCCATAAGTAGCAGAATAAACATAACAAACCATATCACCCATGCAATTAAACAACCGATTCCTATATGCCAAATATCTATAATCATTCCAGCAATAAAAGGAATTGACATAAACATCATTCTCTTCCCATATGCCTTACACATAGCATTTTCATCATATTTTTTTCGTTCTTCTGCTGATTTCATATTATAACCAGACAAGAATTTGGATGCTTGTCCTTTTGACCTATAAAACCATATTCCAAATAAAAGCATAATCACTGCCATTGCAAAGTCAAAAATAATATAAATATAGAACATATAATGCCTTCCTTTCAGTCAATTCCTCAAACCAGAAGTTATTATTTTTTGCATAGTGTGTTTTCTAAAATGATAATAACCACGACATCAACTACAATGATTCCCAATGCAATATATACAAAAAATGCAGGCAAAATATTTTCAAGCAATCCCATAATTAATGCAAGAATTGCTATAATAGACATTCCAACTCCCATTGTCCTGCATAACTTCTTTTCATCATATTTTTTCTTTTTCTTCTTTTGAAGCTGTATTATATCCAGAAATAAACCAGCTTCCGTGTCCAGAAAGTAAAACTATAGAAAGTACAGCAAATATTACAAAGACAATCCACACTATCCAATCAGAACCTGTTGCTAAATCTGCTAATTTCAATTATAAACCCTCCCTAAATTCGTTTTCTTAATTCTAAAATCTGAAAGTTGTCTTTTAAGATTTCAATTTCGTTAAATCCTCTAAATACATTTCTGTATAACCACATTCTGGGCAGACTGCAACTCTAACATCATCTATAGTTGTCGCCTTTTGTTTTTCATCTACACGAACAACCATCCCATAGCCACCGCCATTAACTTTAAGTCTCAAATCTAATTTCATACTTGCTCCACACTTTTCACATTTCCTCATTGTTTATACCTCCAAATCCCGAATTTGAGAAAAAGCTCAAAGGACTTTTAATGTCCCTTATGCTTTTCTCTTTTCTTTCGCTGTTTTAGTTCAAACATTCGCTGTTCTTCCGCCTCTTTTTTCTTTCGTTTTTTTTCTTTACGCTCCTGTTTGTTCTGTTCCTGTTGTAATTTCAACGCCTGTTGCGTTTTTGTGCCAATGCCAGTTTCCAGCATCTGCTTTTTTGCTGAACGCTGCATCCGTTTCGGATTTCTTTTTATATCCTTTACAATAGCTTCAACAGCCGGACTGAATTTCAAACCGAAATAGTATTTTTGAATATATTCCTGCACTTCATATTCTTTGGGTTCTACGCCAAATGTTACCTTTGCCACAGATAATTTACCATCTTCAATATGCTCAAATATGCCTACCCAAAATGGTTCTTCAAAATATACCGTCAATCTTCCATTTACTTTGTCCATAAAAATCCCTCCTAAAATTTATTGAACAAAGAATGGACAACCCGGAGGGGCAGGTTACTTACCCTATTTATATAGGACGGCCGGGCTACCTACCGGCTCTGGCACATCAAAGATGCACGTTGCGTTTTTATCTTTGTTTTGATAACTTTCAATTTACCTTCACTTTATTTTACCATAGTGCTTTCTAAAGTTCTATTCTAATATACAAAAATGTAAAAAAGCGATCTTATCCCCCTCGCAATCACACATATATCATGTTTTTCAATACAATTTCTTCTGCACTAGCTTTATATTATTCATCAGCCTGACCCACTCCATCTGATCCTGTGCCTTTAATTCTTCAGTTACACCCTGTTTTTTCTGTCATCTGTTTCATAGGCGTTTCCACCTGTTCTCTAACTTCCTGATCAGTCTGATTCAGATGTTCATTCAGCTTTCCAGTCAATAACAAATACTGATACCTTGCTGATCTGTGTTCTTTTAAGAACTGCTTTCGTAACATTCCATATTTTCCATATGTCGGTTCTTCTTCTCTTAAAACCAGATCCGGCAAATAGTAATCTCCATGCAACGTATAGCTCATTCCATTTTTTTCATCATAAATTTGTTTTTTCATAATCTAAATCTCCAATCTTTTGTATTTTGTTCTATTTTTCTTACGTTGTTGGTTTTCAATCTGACTCTTTTGAGTCGCCCATTCCAACTGTTTCAGAACGCTTCCCTTTGGCATTTGCTCCATTCGCCGTTTTTCTTCCAGTGTCCTTTGTTCTTTAATATCCTGCTGCACCACATCCTCTACAGTTTCTGATCCCAAAATACGCACCACTCTGTCATATCTGTCCGAAATCTCTTGTAAACGTTGATTATCATTTAATAATTCCCCATTTTCTTTACGCACATCATCTAACTGCGTTTGGATATCATCACATTTCTCCGTAGATTTTTGATATTTGTTTTTCCAGCTTTCTATCATTTTGTTAAGTTCTACAACCTTTCCAGCTAATGCAGCAATCTGATTCTTCATCTTGATAAACAATGGCTTGATTTTATTTTCTCTGTAAGGTACTGCACGTTCAAATGTTCCTGCCTCCGGTAAAAACGTCTTAATCATTCCATATTCTTTTATTTCTTTACTGGCATTATCCATAATCGGCTGCAGCACATCTCGACGCTCTTCCAGACTTTTTACTTCTTTTTCTACGTCCTCTGCCCTTTGTTCTGCTTCTTGCTTCTCCCTGATTGCCTGTTCCTTATCGTCTTTTAAAATCTGGATATCTGCTCTGAATTCCGCAATTTGTGCTGTCAGTTCTTCGTTTTCTGCAGTTAGATACTCTTTCTCCTGCTCCAGCTCCTGTACTTCCTTTTTTCGCTCTTTCTTCTTGAAGTTATAAACATCCAAATGTTCCTCATGAGTACCTTTCTGTTCCCATTCAATGCCATGCTGTTTTGCAATCTCTGCCAGGACCTTTTTTTCATGGTTCATCCACTGGTTCAACTCTGTATCATGCTTATTTCCACCTTGAAATCCAAGACTTTTTAATGCCTGTTTCAACGAAACTCTGGTGTCCATTCCTTTTCCTTTCCAATCAGTCACATAAGGAATAAAATCAATATGTAAATGTGGAGTAGACTCATCCTGATGTAGATAACACCCAAATACCCGTAGCGTTGGATTCCGTTTCTGGAAGTCCTTTACATATTCATCCAGCACTTTTACAGCCAGATCTCCTTCTACTGTTCCGACAGCCATATCTTCTCGATTTCCAATTTGAAAAATCACTTCGTGGAACAACTTCTCTTGTTTTCCCTGCCGAATTTTTTCATAGTAATTTGTAATCTGCCGATCTTTTCTTTTTCCGATGTTGTATCTCCCCACAGCATCATCAAATAACTCTTTATAGACTTCCTTCAGATTTTCATTCTGGTAACAAATATTTAATTGTACTCTGTCCGGTTCTACATTCTCTGCGAAAAACTCTCTCCTGTTATGGGCCAAAGAACCTTTCCCTATCATACCGCTAATTGTTCGTTTTATCATAATGTTTCTCACCTCTTTTCTGAGCAAGTGCCAGATAGCACATAATTTTTATTTACGCCAGTCATGGCGATATTAAGAAATTTTCGCCGGATACGGCGGTTTTGTTACTTTTGTCAAAAGTAAACGCAAAAGCACTTTCGACAGCCGTACCGTCCATCAAAAGTACCCTTGCGCTGCCGGGGGCTATCCAATCAAATTATTCCGGTATTCTTGCCTGTACATATTCCAGATCTCCGCAATATGGTGTTCCCACCAGATATCATTCTCTTGCCGGATTCATCTCCATTCTTGTCCGTACCCACTTATCATCAACCAGCACCTCAAGACCTTCCCACAATGAAATCCCGTATCAATCCATAAGTCTGATGCCAACAATCCATATCTTTCATTACTGCTGTTATATCCTAATCTTCCCTGTTTCATTGTATCTTTCTCCCTTCTTCACAACTATCAAATTTACAGTAATCTCACATTCCATCCACAGTTTTCCGTCTGCACCTTACCACCTTTCTCCTTGTTTACTTCTCACAGGTGCGTGACACGCTCCTGTAAAAAGATAGTCAATAAGAACTGTTACCATCGAAAGCTCTCTTGCATTCCTTTTCTGTCCAGATACTCCTGCCGGAACTTTTCCCGTTCTTCTTCTGTTGGTGCAGTTTTGAATTTACTGTATACCTCACGATTTACCATTGCATCCAGCTTTTTCTCCAGACCTTTCTTATATCATCTTCTTCCTGTTTCTGATCCAGTAAATGATATTTTAAAAGTTTTCCAAACAACTCCTCTGGAATCATAACGTTTTTCATTCTCTCACCTTCTTACTTTTTACATAAGGACGCAACACTGCAATGTCTTTACAGATTACAACCTTGCATTTTAATTCCGCATTTTCTATATACTCTGCAATGTTGCACCCTTAATTTATTCCGGTTTAACTTTATCTAAATCCCAATACCAGGAATTACCAATTCGTCTTGCCTTAATTCCGAGTTCTTTTTTTGCATTTTCCAGTGTTCTTTTGGAAATATTCAATTCTTCTGCCATATCAAAAATTTCGCTACTTTGTACGGAATTTGATGTTTCTGCCAGTTCTCTCAACATCTTCTTGGCTTGTTCCAGCTTATTTATCTTGGGTGCAATTCCTCCAAGCACTTCATCTGCCGTGATTTCATAGTCACCTACCCACTCAAATCCTGTTTCTGTCAGGCGAAATGCTTTTGAATGTCCAAATGCTGCCAGATTATTTTTAATTTGAACCACTGCTCTTAAATCCGGTTCTCCCTCTATTCTTCCTACCAGCAATACGCTTCTGGCTACTGCAAAAAAGTCAATCGAACCCATTCCTCTATATGCAGCTTTGTTTCCACCAGCTTTATTCATGTGTCCAATCAATAAGATTGCACATTTGTATTTTTCTGCCAGTAAGCTCAATTTCTTCGTCATGTCCCTTGCTTCATTTGCCCGGTTCATATCCATTGTTCCACCAAGATATGCCTGGATTGGATCTAAAATAAGCACCCTGGCACCTGTCTGTTTAATGGCAGCTTCCAGTCTTTCATCAATCATGGAAAGTGATTTTTCTGTTTCATCTATAACCATGATTCTTTCACAGACCGCTTCTGCCAGTTCTAATCTGGGTTTTACCGTATCTGCCAGTCCATCTTCTGCTGTCTGATAAATAATATTTACTGGTTCTGTTACCTTCATATCGTTGTCCAATCCTTCCCCTTTAGACAATTTTGCTGCTATATTTAACACCAACGTAGTTTTTCCATCGCCGGGATCTCCCTGAATAATTGTTAATTTCCCATAAGGGATAAACGGATACCAGAGCCAGTCCACTGTCTGAGACTGGACATCTGACATCTTTATCATTTTTAATTTTGCTTTATTATCATCTTTCTGTTGCATAAATTCCTCCATTTTTCAAACTGTTCTCATCAATTGTCTGTTGTTCTCCGAAAGAATCCCTGCTATAATCAACTTGTCTAGGGTTGACATTTGTGGATTCGTCCTCACTTGTCACATTGCTCCGGTTGCTCGTACTTCCGGAGCTTTTTATATTTTCATCATCCAGCATATCTGCCACCACTTTTTGCTGATCAGGATATAAGTGACCATAAGTATTCAATGTAATACGAATGTCTGTATGTCCAAATCTCTCTTTAATCATCAATGGCTGTACACCTTTATTAATCAGAAATGCCGCATGACTGTGACGAATGTCGTGTACTCTTATCTTTTTCACTCCGGTCTTTTGAACCACCTGTTTTACTTATGCTGTACTGCTTCATGAACTATTGGGAAAATCCGTTCATCTTCAGGTAATTCATACAATTTACCAATATAATCCTGAATCTCTTTTTTGAGAAATTCTGGTATGGAAATAGTGCGATTAGATTCTTCTGTTTTAGGAGAAGTAATTACATCTTTTCCATGCATACGGTAGTAAGTTTTATTGATATGAAGCAGATTCCTCTCAAAATCAATGTCCGCAGGTGTAATGCTGAGTGCTTCGCCCTCTCTTGCTCCTGTCCAGAATAATAATTCAAACAATACATAATATTTGCTTCCCTGTTCTATTCCGGTCATAAACTGTCGGTATTCTTCAATCGTCCAGAATTTCATTTTCTTTTTTGAAGTTTTTCCCATGCGTTTTACCTTGTCACAGGGATTATCTGCCAAATTGTAGATATTCTTCGCATGATTGAACAATGCCGTCATCTGATTCTGTATTGTTTTCAGGTAATCATCCGAATATCCTTTTTCAATAATCGTATTCTGCCACTGGATAATTTCTGCAGGTGTAATACTGTTCATCGGTCTGTCCTTAAAATACGGTAACAGCTGAGCATTCATCGTATCTCTTTTATTCTTGATACTCCTGTCCTTCAATGACTGAACCTTGTCTCGGAAGTAGACTTCTACAAACTCTCCCATTGTCATATCCATGTCTGCTTTCGCTGTTCTTTTATACTCCGCTTCAAAATTTAATGCTTCTTTCTTAGTGCGAAATCCTCTTTTTACTTTTCGCTTTTTGGCTCCTGCCCAGTCCTCATAATAAAATGAAACATACCAGGTTCCTCTTTCTTCATCTTTGTATGCTGCCATACTTTCTCACCCCCTTTACATTGCAATCTGGGAATATCCATAAAATTTCTTTTCCCAGAATGCTCTCGGTATCTTGCCCGCAACGGTTACATATCCCTGATCTGCAAGCTCTTTGTTCAGTTTGCGAAGCAGCCTGTAAGCATATCCAAGTGAAATCCCCATGCTCTCTGCAACTTCTTCCGCTGTAATCATATAGTTCTGTCTCTGCATATCATTTCCTCCTTGTCTATAATTATCATTTTCACTGATACTATATCATTTTAAATAATCATTGTCAATAATTTTTATCTGTATGAATGATATTTTTCTATATTGTTGATTTTTATCATTTGTGATATACTAATCATAGCTTTTAAGGAGGTGGATAATATGCAGGAATCATCTATTTCAGAAAAAATAAAAGAGCTGCGAACTGATCTGAAGATGAATCAGAAAAACTTTTCCGCAGCTATCGGTATACGCCAGTCAACTTTATCCAGTTATGAAAATGGTGTAGTTACTCCCTCTAATGATGTGTTATTGACTATTGCTCAGAAATTTCATGTCTCACTGGACTGGTTATTTGGATTATCTGAAAATAAAGTACAGATTTCTACTCTCAGCGATATTCTTTGGGTTTTACTGCAGATGAATGAATCCAATGAACTCCGGTATGAACTGGATATAAATAATAAACTTCCCGGTGATATAGAAACAGAAACACAGAAATGGTATGCCGGACTTCGCTTTTATGGAAATGATCCGGAACACTCTTTAAACGCAGATATGTGTAATTTTCTTGCTGATCTGCAGGAGAACAGAGAAAGCCTGGAATCTTATTTCACAGGTAAAGATATGTTTGATATGTGGAAAAAGCAGACGTTGGAATACTACGCTTCCAAACCTGTCACCCATAAAGAAATTGAAGAACTGGATTTTGAGACACGAATCCGTAAACGAGATGAACTTTTAGCACAGAAATTTTCCAATAACGAACAGAAATAGTATCATAACAGTATCACAGGCAGATATGCGAAGATTTTCATTTTCTTCCCATACCTGCCTGTTTTTAATTTATTCGCTATTCTTTACAGCCTTATTTTAAACTTTTTGCACAACAAAAATCCCGGAAACCTTACGGTTCCGGGGTATCTTACGTTTGGACACAATGTACCTTGCAGTACTCTATTTATATAATTAAGATGTTATGCTAAAATTATTCAATAAATGTAGCAACACGTTCACTTTCCTCAAATATATTTAGAAATTCTTTATAACTTCTTTACGCTATTTAATTTCTAAAATATTTCACTCATTCTGTTAAATATTTTTCATAAATTGAACTCTTGCATCCCCAAAAATTAATTTATTAACTCAAATCTATACTTTTGTACTATATCTGGATATTTTTTATGGTCAACTTCAGATATAAACATATTATACGGTCTAACATAAATTTCTTGTTTTCCATATAATGCCTTATACACTACATACTTTTCTCCAGTTTCTGAATGTGTTGCTATAGCCAATATCAGATACTCTTTATTTTTAAAATGTTTATATTTTTTTCCAACTTCAATTTGTCTCATTTTTATCCTTTCTAAGCATTTTTATCAATTCTGAAATAAACATATATGCAAAAATTATTATGCATATTACTAATAATGCTACTGCTATTCCTACAGTAATCCAAATATTAGATGCTTGAAAGCTTCCTTTCCAATAGCCAATAATATCTGTCGATTGATTCACCAACAAACCAACAAAAAAGGCAACTATTACACCATTGATTGCCAATTTTCTAAATTCATCTATACGCTTTAAACCCGCTTTTTCTTCAATAATTTTTGATGCATCAGCTAATGCTTCATCTCGTACCTCTGCACGGATTTCATCATAAATTTTATCTGTTAAACTCTTTTTTATAGCATCTACATAGCCGTCTTTGTCTTCTGGTACTGCATTCTCTCTGAATACTACTTTATTCTGAGACTCTATGTATTTATCAAGCACTGTTTTTAAAGTTTCTGACATTTAATTTTCCTTTTTCAATAATAAATTTACCGTATCTAAAACCTTTGCCTCAAATTCATCAGATAATTTTGCGCCAATAAACTTTTCTTCATTTTGATATGCTGCATTTTTTTTGTTTTTATATTGTTTCATCTCTGATGGCTTTGACTTTAATTCTTCAAAAACCATCTGAGCAATTCTGATTCCAGGATAAATCTTTATAGCATAATCTGTTGCATTAAATAATCCAATTTTTAAATTGCCCGTATATGTAGAGTTACAATGTTGGTCACTTACAAGCAATCCTAATCTTGTAAATTTGGTTCTTGGTCGAATATGCGCTGTAATATTATCTGGAAGATTAATTTTTTTCAGATAAAGACACCAAAAGATATTCTTTAGGAGAAATTGTATATCCAGAAATTGGTAACTCTCTTTCCTCATACATACTGTCAATGTCATTCTGATCGTATAAACTAATACACTTAACCTCCTTTTTCAAAACAGCAACCATGCTTCCAATTGCTAAATCATAAGATTCACTCTGCAATGCTGTCTCTGAAAAAGGGCTTATTAATGACTCACTATTTCTTTGAAATTTTGTGTCAATACATAACTTCCTTATCTCTTTATCTGTTAAAATCATAATCCTCACCTGCGTTCAATAATATAAATATAATAATACACTTTCCTCCTAAATACAATGTTTAAATCTCAAAAATTTTAATCGGATCACTTTATCCAATTCAATACTAAAGTTTTTCTGTATTTACTTGAATACTTATGTTCTATATACTAAACTACATTGCAATTGTGCACTTCGACTCCCATGCTTTTATGCCAGATACACATTTTCTAAAAACAATAACAAGATACAAAATAATCACTTCGGATCACAAATATTGAACAGTTATTTTTATCAATTAATTTTCCAATAACGAGCAGAAATAGTATCATAACAGTATCACAGGCAGATATGCGAAGATTTTCATTTTCTTCCTATACCTGCCTGCTTTTAATTTATTCGCTATTCTTTACAGCCTTATTTTAAACTTTTTACTCAACAGAAAAACCCCGGAACCTTACGGTTCCGGGGTATCTTACGCTTGGACACAATGTATCTTTCGATACTCTATATTTTATTCTAATTACTCGATGATTGTAGCAACACGACCTGAA
>ENA-OPYY01000255-OPYY01000255.1-human-gut-metagenome-genome-assembly--contig:-NODE-255-length-21338-cov-6.654755_pt1 | contig 21338 bp, 24 predicted proteins | sample MGYA00242472_ERZ504481 | MGnify/ENA primary metagenome ERZ504481 (study PRJEB26092, sample SAMD00036265) | human gut metagenome | host: Homo sapiens | study: EMG produced TPA metagenomics assembly of...
CCATAAACCACTGGATAACAAGAATAATGGCACTTGCTATGACTGTTATCAATTTGTTATCAAAAGACTAATCGAAATCGCTGAAACCCGCATAAACACTGGCTTTTTTAAGCAACTCGATTTATTCACACACTATAAATCATTTTCCTGCACACTATTATACTCCTTTCTGTACATACAAAAACGATACAAAAATCCATTTCATTTTTCATATCGTTCTCTCTGCTTTTTATTTTTTCTTTTTTCTCCTTTGCAAAAGGCAATAAAAAAGCATTCAAAAAAATAGCTTCCTGAATGCTTTTGATATACGTGCTTTTTAATTAAGTATCAATACTTCAAAATTTTATTCTAACCTTATAATCAGAAAAAACAATAAAATTCTTCATATTGAAGAATAATACTATTTAACGTAGATATAACAACCCAACACATTTAAAGAGTCAACATCATTTTTTAAGAAAGGTAGTTATCATAATTTTCTATTTTTATAAAAATTATATGACAAAATACCAGGTATTCCTATCCATAACATTATTGTTAGTAGTGTTATCGCTTCAAAATTCTCAATTACAGGAACTAGAGAAATATATATAAACGCTAATGGTAATGATATATAACCTAAAACTCTGTGTGCAAAAATCCAAGTCGTTTCACTTGCAACTATCCACGGTAATCTCAGTCCTGTATACCTATTAAATGGTATTTGAGGTGCGATATTTCCTATAATTAAAATAACCAAAAACACTATTGCAGCTGCTATATATTTTTCTGAATTTTCACATATAACTTTTTCATCTAGCAAATATGCACCTAGTAATCCACTAATTAATACCAATATTCCTAATATTGTAATCCGCTTAATAATATGAATTTTTAGGATTGTCTTCTGCCAAATCCGTAAATTCTTCAATATTTTTGTGATAAATAATTGATGATATCACTATAAGAATCAAAGTACATCCTATTGAGACGACATTATTATTAACAAAAATTGATGTATAAAAAGCTAATATACTTAAAAGAAATATCAAATATTTTTTATTTTTGAATGACATATAATCCCTTCCTTACTATTTAATAAATCTAATAACTCTATTATTTCAACTAACATTTCTTGGAGTATTGATACATTAAGAGAATAGATTATTTGATTTCCTTTCCTTGTACCTACAATTATTTCTGTATTCTTAAGCACCTCTAAGTGTCTAGAAATTGAAGGTTTAGAAATATTAAAATTATTTGCGATTTCTCCTGCAGATAAATCGGACCATTTCAATAATCTAATAATTTCTCTTCTAATAGGATGAGCCAATGCTTGATAAAAACCATCACCCATGATATTCCTTTCTTTTTATTAAATGTAACTAGTAAGATTCTCCTCTCACTAGTTACATAATTCACAATAAAAATTATTCTACATCATTATTTACTGAAACAGGATATGTAGTATCAAATTGAAATGCAACTTGAAAGAATATTCCAGCTATCATGCTTACTACATATGATTCCCCTACTGCAACAGTATGCATCCAGACATAATCATTAATTCCTGATGGAGTAGGATTATTCATTTTTTCAACTTCTGGTGCTTCATACATGGCAAAGCCTCCTTTCTAAAAATTCTAAGTATTATCTTATTTAGCAATTTTTCAATATCACCTCCTTAATCAAGTTCAAGTCATCCAAATCATTTTCCATAATATCTAAATACAAGCATTCATTGGTATTAATATCAGCAACAGTTAAAGTTACTTTCTCCATATCAGAAATAGATTGCATTTGTGAAACTAAATATTGAACTACATTTTTAGTCCAAACTTTATTTAACCCGTGTTCCCAATATTCTACTAAAGAATGTTTTCTTATATTTCCTACTACTAATGGAATATATGCAGAAACTACGATGTCTCCATTTGCATGAATTATTGATTGATCCATAAAATTGTTAGGTTCCCTGAATCTAAGTAAATGATCAATCGGATCTCCCCATTTAATATCTAAGCACTTTGAGTATTTAATAGTTTTTCTCTCTTCAATCATTTGTACTAATTTTCGGTATTGCAAATCACTCGGCTCAATATCATGATGCTTTCTTGCTCGACCTAAAAGCATTAAAGGTTGAAGTCTTAATTCAATATAATCGTTAGACTGTTTTCTATGACTTCGTTCAAAACGATTTATAAGTAATTCACATATTTCTTCAAAATCGTCAACATTAAAAGCAGTAGGAGTAAAAGCTATAGATAAATGTATATTTGTTTCCTCTAATACAATTTCTATGGCTTGAATTACTTGTTTAAAAACTCCCTCTTTATTTCGCAATCTGTCATGTGAAGTTCTCAATCCATCTAAACTAAATTGAATGGCATCTAAACCACACTTTTCTAATTCGTATAGAACTTCTTTTTGGACCAAAATTGCATTTGTTACCATACTGCAATGTGTTCCAGATTCTTTGAGCTTTTTAATACATTTATATAAAAGCTCTTTTCTAAGTAAGGGTTCCCCACCACAAAAACAAATATTATATAACTGTAGCGGAGTAATTGATGTTATAAATTCCATCACTTCTTCATCAGTCAATTCGTCATTTATCACATCATTTTCTCCACTATTATTAAAACAATGAAGACATCGTAAATTACATTTATTAGTAATATCAAAAGATATCTGATGCGGAGCTTTAATAATCTCAGAATATTTATTAATCATAGTTTTCACCTCGTAAAATACTAATTTGCATGAGTTTCATAGCTGTAAATATGTACATCTTCATTTTCACTATATTCACCTTTGCTTACACCTTCCAACTTGAAAGAATTATCTTCTAATGTTGAAATAAAAGATTCATTGTTTTTAACAAAATTTCCCGGTGCATATAACTTAACAAGGTTAATTCTTTTCCATAAAAAATTAGCATAATAGTCGAAAATCTCTTTAATCGCTTCTGAAAAAAATTCTTTTGGCATAGATATCATCTGAATTACTGCACTATGTAAAAAAGGTTCCTGTGCTGGTTTAACTGTAATAACGCCAATAATTTCCTGTTTCCTAGTAAGAATAAAAAAATCTTTATAATAACTATACAAACATTGTCTAATCAATGTCATATTAGTAAATTCTCTAAAATCTTGTCCCCAAAAATAGTTATAATATTCCCGGTTTTCATTATTAATTCCCTCTTTGTCTGCAAAAAATTTCAAAAAGTAATCATATAGTTTTTGAATTTCATTTTCTCCCACCATAGAGAAAGCAATCTCTTCGTTCATTATATGTGAAGCACTTAACACAAATGGATTCTCACTCATTCCTTTAGCATCCTTCCACTCAATAGCATTTATTCTTGTAAGTTGTCCTAATGTTTTAATTAAATCATTCTTTAGCTTGTTTATTTCGTTATCAGGATATTCTTTATATATTATTTTTAGCATATCCTCTACAGATAGTTCTCCACTACAAAGATCAAAAATTTTTTTACTTGTTTTATTTAAAATAGTGTAATTTTGATCCCCGTTATTAGTAAGCATAGAAAAATATCCATTTTTTTCTTCTCTTAAATACGGAATAACAGCTGCCTTTTTAGGTACTAAATCTTTATATTCTGCATAAATTTTTTTATCGAAAGAAATAACTTCCATATCATTCACTCTCCTATTCTAAATTTAAAATGTCGTTAACAGCATCTTTTAAATCTTTGTCATGTGTCATTACTATAATCAATTGTTTTTCAGGATTAGTATGCACAAATTCTATCAAATATTGTTGACTCTCAAAATCCAAACCTGTTGTAGGTTCATCTAAAATTAACACCTCCTTTCTTTTATTTACCGCCGTCCACAAAAATACCTTTCGAATTTCACCACCTGAGAGTTCATCACAATGCTTTTCTAGCATTTTTCTTATTTCTATAGAAAACGGGAAGAGATGACTTTTTTTACTCTCCAACTTCTTTATCAACTCCTCTTCTGAAAGATTTAGTGATTCTCCAATATATGATTTAACTAATATACTGGGAGCATACAGTTTTTGCGGTACAACTGAAAAATTTTTTTCTAATATCATTCATATCTAAATCATCAACTAATCTATCATTATAACTAATTGCTCCATTAGAATCGTATAAATTTGTTAGTAATTTTAATAATGTACTTTTCCCAGAACCATTTGCACCAGCGACAGCATAAGTCTTGTTCTTTAAAAATTTAAATGTCAATTTATGAAACAACCTTTGGGTATTATTTGTATACCCGAATGCATAATCTAAATTCTGCATATCTATTTTTTTATGGTATCTAATTTTTCTATACCATTTACCATTTTTTTTTCGTTTTCTAACTCACAAATTCTTGAAAAAGATGATTTTGCTTCCTGGTATTGCTTCATGATATTAACAAAATATTTGACAGATTTTAATAGTAATGAGAAATAGGAATTAATCATGATAAATTCCCCTACTGTCATTTTTCCATAAATAATCTCAATTCCTGCAAAAACAAATAATACTGATTGAAAAACAACAGATATAACACTGTCAATGGAAGAAAAAAGATAAGTAAATTTTCCTACTTGTAATGCCTTAGGTAAATATAATTTAAAATTATTATTTAAGATTGCTTTGCTTTTATAATAATCTGCATTTAACTGTATTTCAAAAATTTGTTCTATTTGAGAATTTATTAGTTCGAATATTTTACTATCAGCCTCTTTTTTTTCATAAGATGACGCATATAACGGTGCTTTAATTTTGGCAAATGCTACTATATATGTTATACATAATAAAAACACAAACACAGAAAAAGCAGAATTTATTGCTATAAACAGAACTATTATACTTAATAATAAGAACGCATTTAAAAATATTGTCAAAAAATTCGAAATAACAAAGTTAGTCACTACATTGATGTCGCTAAATATTCTTTGTGTAATATACGAACTTCTAAACTGTTCTACAACTTGTAATTGTGTGTGTTCTAAACTATCTACCAATTTAAATAATAACGAAAATGTTGTTTTATTCACTATTTTTACAGTACACATGTTTGCATAATATGATAAAAAGGCACCAAAGCAGACCTATGCTTGCAATCATGATTGCAAATAAAATTATCTTTTTCTCTTCTAGTTTATAGGTTAAAGAATCTATAAACATTCCATTTAAATATGGCAATAAAGACGTTATCAAAAAACTCATAATGATCATAATAACAAAAGGGAAAACACCCTTTTGTTTGAACAAATCTTTTAAAACATACCTATTCATTTTCAACCCTCTATTTTGCTTATTAGCTAATATTCTAATAATTGTGTATCATTCACAAAATAATTGTATATCACCGCACATTTTTTGTCAATAAAGTTTTACATTCAACAGAGATTTCGCTTTTAATTTTGTATATTTATAAAAGAGTCTGTATCAGCCTCTTTCCCTTTGTTCTTCTTTCTTCTATGCAGTTATACGCACAAAATCCCTCTGTGCACACCTGTTTCTGTTTTTTTCGGGTCTGTTTGGTTTTCAAGGTTCCTTTCTGAAGACCTTTCTACCCACCTTTTTATACAGGATCCTTTTCATATTTTCAATCAGCAGCTCATCACAAAATATTCTGCTGACACTCTTGCGGCTGATGTTGCTATACCGAAAGCTCCTGTTCCTTCGGTATAAATACAGTTCCCTCATATTGAACCCTATGATTATCAGGGTAAAGACAGCTTCCGCCGCCATATGGCAATAGCAATGCTTGGCGTGGTAATACGTTTTCAACTGATGGAAACCGTTCTCTTCAATATCCCATCTGCGGTTCATCATTTCCCATAAGATACGGTAGTCTGTCTGTTCCATTGTTGTTGCCAGCCACACCCACCGCTGTACATTCTTCCCTTTTTCTTCCCAGTTTTCCCGGTATCTGACCACACGAAGCTTATGCGGGCTTTTTTCTATCTCGAAACCGGAAATATCCCACACCTCCACAGTCTTTCCCCCTTTCTGAAAGGCCTCTTTGTGCCCCTCCCCCTTATGGAAAAGCCCCTCTGCATCCTGGAAAAGAATCCTTGTTTCATCTTTTAACCGGATCACTGCTTCCAGTCCATTTTCCTTCAGTGTGTTGATAAAAGGCGCATTCATATATAATGCATCTGCTACAACCACATCTGCAAAATGACCGTGTCTCTTCTTCAAGCGCTCCACCAGCCGTTTTCCTCCTGTCAGCTCCCCTTCATCTTTTTCCGGCCCATCCCGCGGTTTTAGCATTTCCTGCCCCAGAATGACGTGGGGTACTTTCCCACGGTCATACAGACCACGCTCCGGTGAAAATGCTCTATTTCCCCCATCCGGTTTTTCCGGCTGAGACAGTCTGGGCAGGATTTTTTTGTGCTGCTGAACAGCTCCACTCCATCCATCCCCACTACCACATATCCCCCAATTGTCCCTTCACGGAATACCCGGTTGCGCTTTAGTATATCTATGGTTTCCTCATGGAGCCTGCGGATTTCCTCCAGATCCATTTTTGAGAGCAGATCCCTTACTGCGTCTATTTTGGGGATTTTCCCTTTGATGCAGTTTTTCAATCTTTTAGACATGCTCTCAGGTGCAGAAAAAACAGTATGGAAGCTTTCATACTGCAGCATCAGGAAAACCAGTACTGGCATAATAATATTAAACAGGGGGATTGATTTTCTTTTTCTTGGATCCGAAAAACACTTGATTTTTTGCGGGATTTTATATACACTTTTCATATAGGTTAGCAGTTTCTTCAATGCTAATTTTTCATTCAGGACACCTTCTTTCGTATGTTTGTTTGGATAACATAATTATACAATAAAAGGTGTCCTTTTTGCTTGGTGATACAGAAAAAATAATAACTTTTTGCTTGAAATGGAGATTCCCCGTTTCTCCTTGAATAGAACAGACCAAATGGGGATTTTTAAGTTAAAAGCGAAATCTCTGTACATTCAACAGTTTCAACAGTTTAACCAGTTAACTTCAATTTATTCGAATTATGTTTACCTGACGACGATCCAGTCTATCCCCTGAAAAAAGTGATAGAGGAATTAGATTTTCCGGCTTGTTAGCCAATTGTTCAGATAAGGGAAGAACCGGGTACAACCCAATCATGATGTACACTGTAGTTACTTACGCAAACATGCGTGGGGTTTGAACTGTTGACCGTATTGTGAAGTTATACGAAAGGGATCTGGGCGTCTATCTGACTTACCAAAGGACAGAAACGGAGGCGGGATGCTTTCTATGAATTCAAGAATAAAAAACTAACTGCTGATGTATTGGATGAGCTGAACTATCAGTTTCTCCGTCGTCTGCAAAAAGAAGGATTCGTTACGTTAAAATCTCTTTTTATTGATGGAACAAAAATCGAAACCAATGCAAACCGCTATACGTTTGTATGGAGAGAAACACTTAACTACCATCTTGCAGGATTATTAGATGCTGTTGATTCGGTGTATCAGAAGTATAATGCTCTAATTGACGAAAATGAATATGGCATCAAATATGCATTCCCCATGCTCATATCTTGGTGATCGGAGGAATTGAGAAAGTAAGGAGGGCATTGAAAAGAACCGGAGACGGAAACTGGCAAAACATAAAAAGTTGTCAAATAATACAATCATCGAAATTGACAACTGTTCTCCATTGGGGATTGTGAAACTCCAAAAAAACCTGATGCAGATCGCAGAGCAGGAACACATTACATTTGTTCATAGAAAAGGAAAGAGAAAACCGGAAATTCAGCAACTATATGAAGAACTAGAAAGCTGCGTTGAACGTCTCATGAGATATAAAGAGTATTTTGAAATCATGAGAAAGGATCGGAACATCTATTCCAAAACAGATTTAGAAGCCACATTTATGAGGATGAAAGAAGATCACATGCGAAACGGAAAATTAAAAACAGCATATAATGTTCAGATAGCAGTAGAGAACTATTTCATTGTGCAGGCTTATGTAAGTAATGACTGGACAGACTATAACACTATGATCCCTATCTTGGAGAAACATAAAAATGCATTTGGAGATATCCTGGAAGAAGTTACTACAGACAGTGGTTATTGCAGTGAGAAAAATCCCCTGTATTTAAAAAAAATAAAATATCCAATTATATCAAGCTGCAGGACCATGAAAAGCGGAAAACAGAGGCTTATAAAGAAGATATCGAAAAGTACTACAACATGAAAATACAGATGTTCGAGGATAAGCTTTATTATGTCTGTCGTGACGGAAGAGAACCCCATCATATCATATCAGAACAGAAATAAAAGAACAGGCTGGTCGTACCCAGACTTTTGAGGTGTATGGATGTGCTGACTGTAGTAGCTGTGGACACAAAGCAGACTGTCTCTATAAATATAATGCGGAAAAAGATAGTGAAAAAAATAAAGTCATGAAGATTAATGAACAGTGGGAAAGCTTAAAAGAAGAATCCCATGCAAATATACAAAGTGAGAACGAGATTTTAAACCGTCAGATCCGTTCCACCCAGACCGAAAGACATTTTAGGGATATCAAAGAAAATGGCAGCTTTCGCCAGTTCAATTACCGGACAACAGAAAAAGTATATAAAAAATTCATGTTGTATGCAATCGGAAGAAACCTAAACAAATATCATCGTTTTCTTCATGATAAAATCCAAAAATTTGAAGGAAAAACCGGAGAAAAAACTACTTAGAAAAAGAGTGCCTTCAAAAATGCAGTTGGGGGGTTTTGTGCCCTAAAATACATACAGAAAAAAAATAAGAAGCTCCCATAGAAGATCAGGTATAAAAAACACTGATTTCTACAGGAGATTCTTATTTTAAGATTTAGAAGCTAAAAGCGGTATTTACCGATAGCCCCATTCTTTCTAAAAAATTTAATATAATCTATTAACTATAAAATATGATTTGGTCTAATAGTCTCTCTCTCTAAAAGATGAAATTAAAACACACCTTTTAAATTATGTCTAGATATCAATTTTAATTTATAATATCACTCATGAAAAGTTTACACCTTAAAAATTTTTCTTATAAAAAAATCCACTCAACAGACTAAAAATAACACTTAACAAAGATATATACATATACCATTTTGTATTTTAGCGCAATATCCTTCAACGCTATTTTTCTTCAGAACATAGTTTATATATTTAGTAACACCCCATAAAATACAATACACTCTTCGCTTCTTATAAGAATCACTTGTCCATTTGAATATAAAAAAATCATTATGTCTATTTACATCAAAATAAATCACTTGTTTTCCCACCACTATAGCAAAGTATTTCAAAATATCTTGTACGATTTTCTCTAGTAATTCCTGCGTAATAATCTCTTCCGAAATTTTTATTTGCTCCGGGATATTAATTACTAAATTATATTTTGTTGATTTTTCAACTACATTTTTCAAGTAATACATACCTCACCAATATTCCAATCATTTCAAAGAATAATTGGCAATTCCTTTCTTTCATATTTGACAGAGATTATCTTTTTACAATAATCTTTATAAATACAGTATATATTTGCGCTATTATAATATTACCTATTACATTTTCACAATATCAAACATTTAGATTATTGTCAACTCTAGCATAAATAATGTCAAATAAACACTAATACTGAATCTTTCCCAATACTATTTCACCACATTTAACCCCGCCTGTCTTTCGGAGGGAATTTTTACTTTCCTCTCCCAGCCATTCAGGAAAAACCTTTCTTCTTCGCGTTCCTAGACAACACTCCTGAGTCCTCGAATCTCACGTTGTCAGGATAATACTACTCTTTCTTCGTCTGTCATATAAGTGCCCTCCTTTTATGTTCTTCTCTTCTACAATCATACATTCAAATTCATATTTGTTCTCATCACAAAAATTGCAATAATATGGGTATTCCTCTTTTAAGGCTTTATCGTTCTCCAATAAAATTTCTCTTTCGCATTTTTTACATATCAACTTGTTCATATCTTCTCCTCATTTTAGGGTACAAAAAAGACATCAAATCTATTTTTTTGATGCCTTTAAATGTATCACCATTCCCTTTATTTCATTTTCTGAAAAACGATATTATTTTCTATCCTTTATTTCTAATACCTCTTCTTCGGAAATATTCAAAAGTTTACAAATTTCAAAAATCGGATAATCACTCTACAGCATTGTTTTAACTCTTATCGTATATATTTTAGGGTATATTTTATTCAATCCCTTTCTCAATTCTTTTTTCTTCAATGCCTTTACTCAAATTACACATAATAAACACCTCTTTCTTTTCGCTTACTTCACGTTTCGAAAGAAATAAAACTTCTAACAATTTAAGAACACCTGAAATATACCATTCTTGGGTTATAATCGGCTTAATAAATACACTAATAGTGCCTTAGTGTTCTCAGAAATCTGTGCCTTTTGATAACGTCTGCACAATACCTTGTATAGATAGATTTCAATTCTTCAGTTCGTGTGCAAGATTATCTACCATATAATCATATTGTCTGCCCGTTTTGCTATTTTTTAAAAATTATTACATTTATAGAATTCAAAATAAGAAAGCCTTCCACTTTCAAGCAATTTCTCAGTGATTTTTTCAAATTCTTTTGCTTTTAATGCCTCTATGACTTTTATATTTTCATTTTTGCGGAGAAACAGCGTTGTTATTAGTGACGTTACAATGCTTTGAACTGCTGGAGAACTTATAATTTGTTGGCCGGTATCCATAGCCATATTAATCAATTCTGTATTCATTTTATCATCTCCTTCATGACATTTTGCAAATTCTTCATTTTACTAAAATAGATTATGGAACCAAGAAACTTTCCTTTGTCTTTAAACTTGTAAATATCAGTTTGATACCTTTTATTTAACAACTCCCAACCGCTGAACAGCAGTTTTTATTATCGGTAAGATAACAGGTCCGTCACTAATCATCTCCAAAACAATAAGTATCCCTATAAGAAAAGCTATCCAAAATATCAAATACTTTTTTTCAGAACGATTAACAGTATTCTTCATATCAACTATCAACTGGTCATTTTGAAAACATTCCCGGATGTCATCTTCTGTCAGGATTCCTTCATAAGACTGTTTCAGGCTTTCATAACTCTCATAAACTTTTTCCATTTGATATTTTGATTGCCGGTAACATATAAAAAGATATATTACGGAACCAAGTAATACCAATTCCAAAATCACTGTAATATCTCTTGTAAAAATATTGTCCAATGGTTGATCTGATACGATATCTGCAAGTATTACTGTGAATAAAAAACCAAATACAGCTATCATATTTGTTTTAAATTTATCAAGCAATTCTGTTGCATATTCTCCGGTTCGCGACAGAATCTCACTGATAAATTCAGCAACTTTGTTTTTCATTTCAAGATACTGAATCACATGGTCTTTTAAATATAAATTATAGCTGGACTGAATAGACAGCAGAACTTTTGAATCCAACTTCAATAGTGGTTCATATTTACAATGTAAACAGATAATATTCCTAGCTATAATCGCTTTATCAATGGAACTTCCACCTGAATAAATCCAATCATATATTTTATAGAGTATCGGATTTCCGATTATCTCATTTAACAAAAACACATAATCAATAGAACGTTGTCCCATTATCTGAAGTTTTATGTTGCCAGCCTGGAGCATTGCGTTTGAAGCAATCATGCTTGCAGCTAAAAAAGTTTCCAGCTTCAAGAACAATTCTGAAAACGGATTTCCTTCATATCCAACTTCTATTTTAAAATCATCCGGTAACAACTCGTAGGTTTCCTGATTATAAAAACAGGAAACATCCCTGCACTCCAATAACCGCTGTCTTCTATTAAACGTTGAATGGATTTCATTATTTCCTACTGGCAAAAAATACATGGATTTGGTATAAAAAGCATTAGTATTATCAAATAATTCAAACACAATGGTATTGCTTACCTTTTTCAGAAACATGGAAAAAATATTCAACACTTCCTCTACAGGCAAACTATTGATGTCTTCAGAAAATTTGTCAAACCGGTAAATTGAAAAGTGCCCTTCCCAAAATGATTTATTGATTTCGATCTTTACAGAGATATTTTCATCATCTAATATGTCCCCTATAAATTCATTATACTTTTCTTCAGTAGAATTTCTATTGATTATAAGTGTATCATCACTTTCTGATTTCAGAAATATTCTAACTTCATCTCTTGATGGAACCTTACAAATGATATACAGCCATTCAGAATATTCTAATGCCTGGGCCGCTTGAAATTTAAACTGAACCGAATATATTGTTCTTTGTTCTTGTTCCTGCAAATCAAAAATCTTGTCTTTGATACGCTCTAACACAGTTCACTCCCCCCTAATTATTACCATTGACACGCTGAAATGTCCGGAAAGTTGTTTCGTCATCTATACGGATTTTAAGATATCTTTTTCCATCTTTATCCTGGTAAGCCTCAATAACATCACTTAACTCTTCAATGGCACTAGCCACTTTAAGCTGGATTCCGCTATATACATCATATGTCTTTCGCATCTTTGGTTTGATCACAGAAACCATCGGTTGAAATTGATGATCAAAATGCTTATCTTTCGGAAGATCGTTTAACTTATTTATAAGTTCTTCTTTCTTCTCATCTTTCATATCGGTAGGCATATATTGTTTCACAGTTTTATCTACCATCTCTGAGAAGTCAAACTGATCTACACTACTAAAATATAAATATATTGCATTACGTATTACCATGTGATCATAAGGTGCATCTTTTTTTAATGTTCTGTTTAAAGTATTTTCGATGGCTTTAAATGCCGTCTTTGTATTCTTTTCATCACTTTGAAGTTCTGTCAGTGCAAGAAAATCATGCCACCAGTATTTTGCCACTGTATTAGAATATACCTTTGCAGTATATTGTTCCGAACATACATCATCAATTTCAAACAAACAAGTCTTCCATATTTTTTCTGTATCTTTAGAAAATCCCGATTTTATACTATAATCTGTATCGTCAAAAAAATCCGTATGCTCGACTTTTTCCAATAGGAACAGGAATTTTCCGTTTTCTTCAAGCAATGCTAAAATCAAACTTCCTTTCTGCACCTTGACATCCATATTGGCAACTTTTCTTTGTGCTTCACGCTCCTTTCTTAGCAGGCGATCCGCTATCACGTCTATCTGCCGTAAAACAGCTTGATCCTCGTCCCGATTCTCTATGATTTTTAAAACACTTCCTATGACCTCAGTATCTCTTGACTGAGTTCTATACTCTCTTACCGAAACATTAGCATTTACATGGGCAATAAGCTGCTCTATATATTCTCTGAATTTTGGCATAATATCCCTTGCCAAAATTTTATTATTTTCATAATCAATAACTCTAATCGCTTGTGAAATAACTTTCATATACTACACCTCTGTTTTATCTTCTGTAATAACTCATGCAGTCTTATCTGTCAAATCCCTTTTGTTTTATATTTAGTATATCATATATCCAAAATGAACAAAAGAAACTTTCTATAATCATTATCTAAATGAGACTTCAAATCGAACCTGTCATCCCCAATAGTCCTTCTTATTCTTAGAGCCATTACAGTTAAAGGATAATTAGCAGTTATCCACTGATATTTATGTTTTTAGTCGCAAATTCCATGATTTTCTGGCGGAAGGAGATAAAATGGCAGAAATTCAGAAAAACAATAAAAATTTATTAATTATATCCCTACATGCAGATCCTGCTATGCCACCAGGAGTGAGCGAATGGGGTGGAACACATACTTACATGAGGGAACTTTTAACGGAATTATATGAAGAAAAGTATAATATCATATTACTCACAAGAAAAGTATATGAAAAACAAGACAATATTGAAAATGTATCTTCTTCATGTAAGATTGTACGTCTCACTTTAGGAGAATTCGACAATTTCGATAAGAGAAAATTATTTGAACTCCATGATCTTACCTTGCAAAAAAGTGTTCTGGCGTTAAAAAAGCTCAATTTTAAGCCTGATATTATACATAGTGTTTATTGGAATTCTGGACATTTGGCATGGAAACTTTCAGAAATGTTGGGAATCCCTTATGTACACAGTGTCATATCTAACGGTCGTGGACGAAATGCCCATGGTGCAAAGGGAACAGCGCCCAAACGGATTGAAACAGAAGAACAGGTTTTTAAAAAGGCTTCCTTTATACTATGTGTTGCAGAAAGTGAAAAAAACGAGCTCTGTCAGCTTTATGGCATCCAGCCGGGAAAAATAGTTGTTGCAGGGCAGTACGTTCATCCAGCGTTTCTCTATGCATCACACAATTCGTATGGTTTTCCCAGGAAATCCGGAATCCATTATAAAATTGAGCCCGTGTATCTTCCTCCCTTAAAGCCTGCTAAAAGTAAAATTTCAGACTGGTGGAACTCAAAAGTATTTGTCTATACAGGTAGATTGAGTTTGGACAAAGGACTATTTTATATTATTCAAGCATGGTATTTATTGTATCGGAAATATGGAGAACTATGTCCTGCATTGTGGATAATAGGGGGAAACACCTATGACATAGAAAACATTCGCTCATTGCTTGGGATTTCCGAAGATATACTATGCGAAACAGAAAATGCAGGAAAGCTTGTTTGGTGGGGCTATTTAGACGAGAACGGAATCAGTACACTTTACACTCGAGCCCTGACCCTGATAACGCACTCACTTTATGAACCTGGAGGGCGAGTAGCCGTAGAGGCCATGTGCGAAGGTATTCCAGTGCTGGCTACGCCAAATGGATTTGCCTTGGATTATATTCAGGACTGGAAGAATGGATTCCTGGTTCCATATGGAGATATCAAAACTCTGGCTGTTAGAATGGAACATTTTATAAAACAGCCGTATCTCTCAGATATTATGGGAAAACAGGCAAAAAAAATCAGCCATGTAATACTTAGAAACTGGGATTTTACCGGTTCACATCTTGCTGTATATCATGCCGCATTACTTCACCAGAAAGATATTTTCAAAAAAGGTACAGTTGTACTTTTGAGGAGCGTATGCAACGAAAATTATGCCTATATCCATATAATCAAATGCTTATAGACAAAACAGATATTCTGCAGATTGCGGAAGAAAGTCAAATTGATCATGTGATCTCTATAGACAAGCTGGAATTTCCAGATTCTTCTTCTGAAATATGGGAAATTCGAACGAAAACCTCTGAATACTATGTTAAAATTCCATATGACAGAATAAATTTGTTTGCCTTGTGGAGCCGACCTAAAGAACAGCCTCTGGTCATTCCTGCCTCGAAAAGGTACGATGCTGAAATTGGAGCTTTGGGATTCCATGAAATTACGCCAATTATAGGAAAAAAGGATTCGCTCTGTGCACTTATAAGGGAAAAATACACTTCAGTAAAACTGCCTCCGAACCAGATGATTGATAAAGCCATAGCAAGCATACTAGAATTTTATAAAAAAAACAATGCTACTTCTCTCTATAGAATAGAAACATATGTGAAGTCTGCAATAGACGAGCAAAATGCTTATACAGTAATCGACCAGCAGTATAAGCAATTATCTGCCAAACAGTTTAGCTGGCAAAATTATTTCAGAGACTACTCGCTTCGTACAGACTTCTACGATGGAAAGCTTATTATCAGGAACTTGCGGAGGATATCAGGAAAAGTATTGCCCCAATATTTGAACCGTCTTATTCCACTATCTGGGGAATAGCTTCCGAAGAAAATGGCCTGCATTTTGTAATGAATCACGGCGGATATGACATCAAAAATTTGGTTTTTAATCCGGATGTTGTACTGCTGGATAATGAAAAACTCCATCCTGGATGGCCAGGGATTGATTTTGCAGATATACTCATTACGTATGTGCGTTTTCTAGAGGCAACCGAGACTTTTGAATTATGGGATTCTCTTTTACAAAAAATACCTTCTGATATTATTTCTACCAACTTACTGGCCGGTTGGGTTATACTGGGAACTTATAAGGAGGTAATATCGGCAGCGGCTTGTCTAAAACCAATATCCGAATCTCTGCAGGAACGTATTAAAATTATGCTCCATTTTATAAAATAACTTCAGCCAGTTACCAGTACGATTCCAGAATAATAAATGACCTTGGTTCTAAATTGACTTCTCCAGTCTTTCTCAGCAAGAAGTCTGGAGAAGTCGGCTATCAGATCTGTGCCAGAAAAACGAAGCTTTACGTCATTAACAATCTGCAATTCATTCAAATCATATAAATAACGAAGTACCAACAACATACCGTGATAAGGAACCGATTGCTTGTCTTTTGTTATTTTTACTGCAAACATATTTTTAAGCGTATTTAAGACTATAAATAGTAGTTCTTTTGCCTTCTCCTCGTTTTCAGATCGTAAAAGCAAAACAGAAGCCAGATTTAATTGTGCACGCCAGAGATATAGTTCTGACTTACTTATTTCTAACAGATAAATACTCTCCCTGAACTTTTCAATGCTAGTTTCGTAATTCGCTTCTGCTGCTAGACAACATCCATAGATATTTTCTGCTCTCCCTTTTTGAGAATACATATTTAGAGCAGATGCTTCCTCAATAGACCTTTGTGCCCATAATTTACTTTGATAAAATTTCCCGGCCAGAAAGAATGACATTGCAATATCTGTTTTTGTATGAAGTACTTCCTGATACGGATACCGCTTGCCTTTCACAATTTCTATCAACTGTTTGTATTTTTCTGCAGCCTCTTCCGGATTACGCTTCAGCAATTGATTTCCCTCCTGGGATAGCAATGCTGCTTGAGCATAATACGAGCATGGATACCGATTCACACCTTCCTTAAAAATAAGATATGCATCATCTCCACTGCTACACATTTTAACTGAAAGTCCATAGGCATTATATACCTGCCCTGGATAATCTTCCTCCTCTTCAAAAAGCTCTGCAGAATTCTTCAATGAATCATATAGTTTCAAGCTGATTTTAAGAGCCTTTTGTAAATTTCCTGATACAAAATTTTTATGCCAGAGTATTAGCAGATACTTATACCAAAATTTATTTTTCTCAAAATCCACATATTTTAGAATAATATTCTTTTCAACAAGATCATATATAAATTCATAATTAACATTATTTTCTTCATGAAGCTCCCGGATACAATCCAATGAGGAAAAAAGTATTTCCAGGGGCATCTCGGTGCTTTTTTTTGTAACCTCTATATACCTGAGCAACGCTGTAAAAGCATCCTGATATTGATGCATTTCCATCAAAAGATGGGTGATGTATCGTGTTCTGTGGGGAATATTTTTAATATCTCCAATAATATACAGAATATCTAGTTCAATCAACAGATAATATTCATCTGACTGTTCGTGTTCCAAAACGTAAGGAAGCAACCTTTTTGCTGTCTGATAACGAAGATTTTCATCTGATATTTCTTTCATGGCATCCAGATAGCGCAGATGATGACATATCAACTTGCCGTTTTTCATATCAAAGACTGTGCTATTGATGCATGCATTTATTACATAATCACAGTTTTCGTTAAAAAATAAAGCGAAGATTTCTCTTGAGATTCTTCCTTTTAAAATTACAGCAAGTTCAAAAACCTGAGAAAAAAAAGGAATATTTTTCAAATTATTTATCAAAGACATCGTTGTTGCACTAAATTTAATTCCTAATTTCTCCCAATGTTTTTTCAATTCTTCACTGGAAAAAGTATTTATATAGTTTTCAAATCCGCAAGGTTGACCTTCCAACAGTTTTACAGCATTATGCAGCTCAAAAGGATTATCACAAAGGATTTCTGCTAGACTGTCACATGCTTGATTTGTTAATGTAAAATGCTTTTTAATAACTTCAATAGCGTTTTCACGTTTGAATTGTGCTATTTTAAATTCTGAATCCACAATATTTTTTATATACTGAAAATAATTATGCGATTTTTCAATTTTATTAAGCTTAGACATAAAAAAGGGTGTTCGTGTTTCTAACACAACCCGTATATTATTCTTTTTTAAATTTTGAATGATATCCAATAGAAAAGCAAAGGTTTCTTCAGAAACTGTATGCAGATTTTCAAAAAAGATAACAATTTTTAAAAACTCACGTTTGGAATTTAAAATTAAATCTAAATATTTTAGTAATAAATGAAGATAAATATCCTTATGCTTCTGATATTTTGAGTATGTGGATAATAAAATATATTTAACAGCATTTATGATTTCAGGATTCGCATGAGAATCTCCAACAGAAAGCAGCGTATCTATATATTTTTCTAAATCAGAATCTTCCAAAATAGGCTCCAATTTCACTCCCCAAATGCTCTCCAACACAGAAAGATACAATATTCTTGAACTTGTACATAAACTTAAATCTATGATACAGCTTTCATAATTAGATTTTTCCAATGCTTCCCTTACTTTGTCACATAATACAGTCTTTCCTGTGCCTGTATTACCGGAAATTAAATAAACGACACTCTGGAAAGCTAGTCCTTTTGTGATTTGTTTTATCTGCTCTGTACGCTCTGGCACATCTACATAATCCTCATTTAAATTTTTTAGTTCACAAAAATCTTCTGAGTTTATATCAGACACAATGGATTTTTCAATTTTTGAAATAAAACCTTTGCTGATATTGCATTGATTGATAAGATATGCTTTCTTTTTTTTATAAATTTATTTAGGTCATCTCCAGCTACACAGATTATCTCAATGTTTGCTCTCTTTTGAAATTTTGCAGTGTTTTCTTTTGCCTGTGGAGCAAATGGGATATTCGTGACAATATATAGCTGGCTTGCAGATAGATTAAAAGCGATGATTATTGCTTTTGCACAATCGTTAAGTGGAAGTGAGGACTGACTGTTTCTATACTTGGCCTCCATAAGAACCAGTTTCATAAGGGCTCTATCATTAGAGCGCAGGAGCCATATACCGTCAAAACCTGAATCATGCGAGGCATTTGTATGTTTTTCTTCTTGAATCTTTGCATCTTTGTATATATCCCTCACATATTCATATGCAAGGGTTTCCCATTCTTCCCAATTATTATTTTTCTTATTATTTCTTTTTTTATTACTCATAATTATATCCTTTAAATATTTGAAAATTTCTTGATGAGAACATAATGCAAATACGATTTAATTTAATGGATAACTGCTAATTATCAAATAAATTATACCAAATATCAATATGCTTTTCCACAGTTTTCATCCCATATCATAGATTATTTTGTTCTATAACCAAATTCTTTTACAAATTCCTCTATTTTTGTATGCCAAAAAGACCACCTTATACTAAGCTGATCTAATTCCATCTATAACCAAACAATCTATTCATTTATGCTGCCCTGATCTTCATCCGGTTTCTTGGATGCATCTCTCTTAAAATCTCAGCTTGCTTTTTAGAAGCAATGTGTATATATATCTGCGTGGTTTTTATCGAACTATGTCCTAAAATCCGCTGCACACAACTGATATCAACCCCTTCTTCTATAAGATATGTTGCAAAGGAATGCCGGAACATATGTGGTGTTATATTTCTTTCAATTCCAGCCAACTTTGTGTACTTCTTTAACATAAGTCTTATCGAGTCCTCTGTATATCTGTTCCCCCGACTATTCACAAAGAAAAAACCGCTCCTCTTGATTGCTTCTGAATTATGTTCATAATATTTTTTAGAATATCTAAAATTTCACTTGAAGCAACCTGAATATATCTTTCTTTCCCACCTTTCCCCATAATCTTTATTTGACCAGTATTTAAATTGATACAATCTAATCTTATATTTGACACTTCATATACCCTGGCACCAGTGGCAAAAAGTACTTCTATTACAGCTATATCCCGTAACCAATACTTATATGCCTTCTCATTATTAATCCTCTTACACGAATGTATATAATTCAAAAGAATTTCAATTTCTTCACGTGGAATTATTTTGGGTAAAACAGCAGTCTCTTTGAATTTCACTTTAATCTTCCTAAATGGATTGTCATCAATAATTTCATACTCTTCCAAATAATTATAATAAGCCTTAACTGATGCAATTTTACGCTTTACAGTTTTTTGCTTATATTTTTTATGTAATTCTGTTATGTAATCTTCTATTTTACTCTTTTTAGGCATATCTTCCTGTGAGAACTCAAAAAACTGCCTTAGATCAATCTTATACGCTTTCAACGTATTCCAATCCAATTCTTTCCTATACTTACAATATTCAAGATACTTTTTTACTTGCTCTTTATAATCCATCCTGCTATCCTCCATACCATTTTGGGTAGTGTAGCATATTTCTTCACAGGATACATTCAATATCTCTTATGTTTCTCCTTGAAATTAAGAAATTTTCTCTTCCTTTCAAAGAAAGCACACAAACACAATGGAAGCTCCTATTTTGCAAATGCAGCACTTATGTTATGAAAGATACTATTCCGTATCCCATTATTTGTCCTGCACTTTTGTAATTCATATATATAATATAGGCGAAAAGCTGATTTTAATCATACCTTTCGCCCATGCTCAACATAAACATCTTACTCCACGATTTCTTTGCAACCTTCTGTTGCTATCGTACTCACCATATCTTTTTGAGTTTCACATCATGAAAAATAGAAATTTTTCGCAATACAAGTAAAATCAGAGTGGATTTTCTGTCCCTCTAGTTCTACTTACGTAAGCGTCTAATTGGCGTTTACTGTTCTCCATAAATCTCATCCGTATACTTATTTATAATCCTTGCAACATTTCCCGGAGACATTGGCCTCGTCGTTCCTTTGATTTTATTTATAAAAAAGAGGTTTGAAATAGCCATACTGAGTATTCCAATGCAATAGTGCATACTTTCCAGAAATTCAGGGTTCTTCCGCACTTTTCCGTAATTCTTTGATTAGAACTTATGCAAATACCCGAAATACTAGATTTCAAAAGTCAATGTTTATAGAAAAACGGAACTTTGCGGAAGAACCAACGGGGTTCTTCCGTAATTATCCGTTCTTTGTCTTTCAATAAATTTATTTCCGTGGTAAAATGTTGATATTAAATAAAAGAATTATCGTCTGGCGTGAGCAGAAAAGATGTTTTCCGGAGCCTCATCCAAAAAGATTACAAAGGTGGACAAACAGCGGCTTATGATTACATGAATAAGATCATAGAGCGTTTCCATATTGATATTGCGGTATACAGAAGTTCTTCGGCTGATGCTGTTCAAGAAAAGAAAAAGCTTCAGAAATATGACCACATATCAAGAAATGATATCTTCCGTTTTCTGTAGATGAATCTAGAGATAACTAATAGTCATAAATCATATTTGATGGATACTTATCCGCAGCTTAGGATTCTGATGTCCTGTATTCGTGAATTTCGGGAGATTTTTCAAAAGAAAAGCATGCCTTGCTTATATCTGTTTA
>ENA-OPYY01000256-OPYY01000256.1-human-gut-metagenome-genome-assembly--contig:-NODE-256-length-21317-cov-1.059368_pt1 | contig 21317 bp, 23 predicted proteins | sample MGYA00242472_ERZ504481 | MGnify/ENA primary metagenome ERZ504481 (study PRJEB26092, sample SAMD00036265) | human gut metagenome | host: Homo sapiens | study: EMG produced TPA metagenomics assembly of...
CTCTGGAGGCTCCTCTGTTCCACATCGTTTCCAACGCAGGTCTGGAAGGCGCTGTTGTTGTAAATAAGGTAAAAGAGTCTGAGGTTGGATGCGGTTTTGACGCATACAATGAGAAATTTGTAGATATGATCGAGGCTGGTATCCTGGATCCTGTAAAGGTTACAAGAAGCGCTCTGCAGAACGCTACCAGCGTTGCATCTACTCTGCTTACAACAGAGTCTGTTGTAGCAGCGATCAAGGAGCCGGCTCCCGCAGCTCCTGCAGCACCTGACATGGGCGGAATGTACTAATTTCCCTGCCAAAACTGGTAAAATATAAAACTACGGATTCCCTCTGGATCTGGGATTTATTCTCAGAACCAGGGGGATTTTTGCGTAAATGAGGGTTTTTGAGAAAAGAAACGGGTACAGCCTTAATGAAAATGTAATACTTCTGTGCTTTTTTGTAAAAGAAAACTGTGATATACTGGAAAAATACATTGGATAGAAAACGAGGTACTTGATATATGAAACCATACAGATGGAAGCGGGTTCTTGGTATATGTACAGCTGCGGTCCTGGGGCTGTCTTTTCCGGCTTATGCGGTAACGATTACGCCTTTAAATCCGGGAACAGGACAAAGCTCTTCCTCAGAGCCTTCTGGAACGGGAGCACCTGCATCACAGGAAAATACAGAACGTTTAAATATTGCCCAGCCGGTTGTGTCCTCTGAGGGGCGGTGCTCATGGACGGGGCTTCGGGAAAGGTGCTGTTTTCCAAAAATGGAGACACCCGCTATTATCCGGCCAGTATTACAAAGCTGATGACGGCTCTCTTAGTGGCAGAAAACTGCAGCCTGGATGATACGGTGACATTTTCAGCATCAGCTACTACAAATCTGGAATCAGGAGCTGTTTCCATCGGTATAGTGGAGGGCGATACCATGACGGTCCGCCAGTGTCTGTATGCCCTGCTTTTAAAGTCTGCTAACGAAGTAGGAAATGCGCTGGCAGAACACGTTTCAGGCAGTGTCCAGGCATTTGCAGACAGGATGAACGAGAAGGCGGTTAAACTTGGCTGTACCAACACCCATTTTACGAATCCCCATGGATTAAATGATCCGGAGCATTATACCACGCCAAAGGACATGGCGCTGATCGCCAGAGCTGCTTTTCAGAATGAGGTGGTAAGGACAGTAGCGTCCACCAGGACATACAGTCTTCCGGCTACGAAAAAGAATCCTTCCGGGCTTACGGTCACAATGGGACATAAGATGTTAAATCCCAATGATTCCCGTTATTATGAGGGGATAATCGGGGGGAAGACGGGTTATACCTCCAAGGCAGGAAATACACTGGTAACGGCGGCAGAACGGAATGGAGTCCGCATGATCGCGGTAGTGATGAAGAGCCGTTCCACCCACTATGTGGATACAAAGGCCATGCTGGACTATGGATTTGAGCTGGCAAAGGCAGGAGCGCTTGAAACAAACCAGACTGGGGGACAGAATGCAGGTTCTTCCCAGACAGGAGCGGGAAGCGGCGGTCCCGGAGCTGGTGCCGGCCCATCGGGAGCAGCCGGTGCTCCCGAAAGTACAGGAGCATCAGGAGTAACGGTTGTACCGGGAAATACGGGTGCTCCCCAGAACCCAGGAAGCACGGGTGTTCCGGTCACAGGTACAGAGGGCGGACCTGGTGTTTCTTCTCAGCACGGCTGGGCAAAGACGGAAAAAGGATGGAATTTTGTCAAGGATAACGGAGCAAAAGCCAGTGGGGAATGGGTTTCTGATGCAGAAGGAACCTATTGGATCGATGAAGATACATTTATGGCAAAAGGCTGGCGCCAGATTGATGGAAAGTGGTACTATCTGCGTTCCAACGGTGCTATGGCAAAAAACTACTGGGAAGAAAGCCAGGATGGAGTTTGGTACTATCTGGGAGCAGACGGTGTGATGATGACAAATGCCACAACCCCGGACGGATACCGGGTAGGAGCGGACGGAGCCTGGATCCGGTAGGGGATATTTCCGTATACAGGATGATCAACTGGCAATCGATTATAAAAATGCGGCAGACTGTTTGTGTGGGTCTGCCGCATTCTTCATGCAGTGTGCCTGATGGCATGCTGTTTTATTATTTTACGATAACTGCCTGATCAGTTACTTCTACGGTCTTTCCATCCGCCAGTCCAACGGTCTTTACAGAAGCAAAGCTGCCATTGATCTGATCGGCAGTCAGAACGGTCATGCCGGAAGCTGGCTGGGAATAATTGGTGAAATCAAGGATCAGGTCGCCGCCTGCATTTACAGTTCCGCCTACTGCGAGCATATCTTCAGGACCGCTGATCTTTAAGGTTAAATCACCCTCAGCGCCCTGTGTAAAGTCGCCCGAGATATTAAGCGCGCCGTTTACATTTTCTGTAATGGCTGCATGATTGTCTACAGAGCTGTATCCGAAGGCGTAAGGAGAGGCTGCGGTGAGCGTTCCTCCGTTTACAGTGGACGCCGCCGGTATAGCTGTTATTTCCCCACAGTTCCAGAGTGCCGGAGCCGTTTTTCGTAAGGCTTCCTTCTCCGTCGATGTCATTTTTCCACTGGTCAAAGGCATCAAAGCCGCCCTTGGAACTGTCCATGGTTACGGTTACGTCTGTATCAAAGGAGCCGTAGCCGTCGCCTGCTTCATAGAGGTTTAAGCGTCCCCAGCCCTCGGCGTCATCCAGAAATACATAGCCGGAGGGGAGGCCTGTGGAATACAGAACCCATCTGCGCTGGTCTGCATTCAGATAAGGGAATCTTGTTTCCAGAAGAACTTCTGCTCCCTTTGGAACACGCATAGGCTGTGTGGGATCACCGGTCTGAGGCATATTGTAGGTCATGCGTTCATTGTATCGGATGGCGTTTAATTCATCATCATCATAGTAGGTTACTTCCTTGGCAGAAGGATTCTTAAGAAGGATTTCTTCTGCTTCTTTGCGGGCGTCTGCCTTTAACTGGGCATTGTCCGGATCATTTAAGGCTGCGGCTGCCAGGGCCATTGCCATGGTGCGTCCGCCCATTACGTCCATAGGGGAGTGCATGCCTGCGATGATGCGGTAATTTCCAATCTCAGATGCATTGGTAAGACATTCTTTAAACTGTTCCGGAATGCATAGGCCAGAGAAAGGGATGCCAGATAGCCTGCGTTTGTGTGGCCGCTTGGGAAGCCGCCGTCCTCCATGGGCTTTGATGATACGCAGGGCTTTAAGGCCGGTACGATGGATACGTCGCTGCTCCAGCGGAAGGGGCGCATATACTGGAAATAAACCTTGGCAGGATTGCCGCTGGCATGAGGGCCGCGGACTGTATTTACAAGCTCTACCATGCTGCCGAGAGAGGAGGTTTCATCGGCCCAGGATCCATTTTCATTGCCCTTATCACTGTATTTTTTCGTTTCTGCATCAGCAGGGATGGCATCCGGCAGAGAGGTTTTCGCATTTGCCAGGTTTTTAAACGCGGTTTCATAGGAACCCAGTCCGTCCAGTGCGGACCAGTTCTGGTTCTGGCGGTCGGTGAGATAAGCCTGAACTTCCTGCTCCAGCGTGCGGTTCTGGGTCATGGTAATGCAGGTAAAGATATTCTGGTCCAGAAGACGCTTTCCGTCCTCGCCAAGCTTGGTTCCGTTATCCCAGCTGGGATCCTGGCTCCCAGATGTTTAAGAAGGGGGAGAGAACCCCTACGACTGCATTAGACTCAGGGGACTGGTTTTCCATGGCATTTGTCTTGTAGGTATCTACAAAGTAGCATGGGGACCCGGAACTGGTTCGATGGCAGCTGGATCAGTGGCAGCCATAACTGGTGTGGCAGTCATTGCCAGCGCTGCTCCAAGAGCACCTGCCTGCTTGATGAATTTTGAACGTTTCATAGAAAAAAAATCCTCCTCGCGAATCAATTTTAAATTCATCATAACAAAGAAAAACAGACAAAGACTACTCATATTTTGCGTGTTTTGAGAAGGGGAATATGCATTTTATGCGTTTTGGTAATGCCGGGGTAAAATTACGGTAAAATTACTGTTGTTCATCTGGGGCCGTAGGACGGTAGGAGGAGTGGTGGGAAGTCAGCTTGTAGTCCGAGGGAGACATACCGCAGAACTTTCGGAATACCCGGTTGAACTGTGAAAAACTGGAAAAACCAGTGGATTCTGCTACCTGCGTAATACGCATAGGTGAATTGAGCAGGAGATACTGGGCATTTTTAATCCGTGTCAGCTGGATGTACTGTACCACCGTGTAGCCAGTGACATTTTTAAACTGGTGGGACAGATAGTAGGGACTGATGTAAAATGTCTCTGCCAGAGCGGCCAGAGAAATATCTTCCGTGTAGTGGGTATGGATATAGTTGGTAATAGTATAAATCTTTTCTTTCACACCGTTTTCCACGTTAGGCACGTAATGGTTTAGCCCCTGCATTTCATACAGGAGAAAGAGAAATTCCGTAAATTTGGTGTGTATCAGAAGATTGCGGATATTGACATTGGGCGTATCTTTGGCAATCATTACGATTTCATTGAGCTTCTGGTATAAACGGTTCTGTTCCTCTTTGTGAAAACGAAAAATGGGTACAGAGCTGTTAAAAACGGAAAGGATTTCCTTATAGCCGGAAGCACCGTAATTCATCTGTTTTGGCAGCATAAATCCAATGATGATACGATCGCTGGGCGGGCCGGGCAGATATTCGGACTGATGGAGCACCGATGGAGGGAGCAGCACCAGATCATTGGCAATGATATCATAGCGTTTTCCCTCTACGAAATGGTATGCCTTTGGGCTTAAGAGGATCATCAGTTCATAAAAGCTGTGAAAATGTGGAAAATCCATGTTGATAGCGTGACTTCGTTTATCGTAGTCAAAGTAATAAAAGGTAGAGTTTTCAATGGGTGTGGCTACCTCATTGATAATAATGGAAAAGCCTTCTTCGTAGAGAAGCGGAGAGTTGTGGTAGGTTTTCATAAGTGTGTTCCCCCTGAACATAGTAAACAGTTATATTTCATTCAGTAAAACACAGAAAAACAAAAAATGCAATACCCAAATATCATAAAGACAAAATTGAAATAGTTATTGCTTTAAAAAGCAGGTATACTGTAGTATAATGTTAAAAAATGATAATCATAGGAGACACCATAATGCAGATACCAGGCTATTTTGAGGATATGAATTATTTACATGTAAATACAGAGCCGGATCGGGCGTATTATATTCCAGCTTCTGGCAAAGGCTGTTACTTTCTGGATCGGGAGAAATCAGACAGGTTTCTCCTTTTAAGCGGTTCCTGGCAGTTTCAGTATTTTGAAAGCGTATACGATCTGCCGCAGGAGTTCTGGAAGGAGGGAGCAGGAAAGGGAAAAGAAGGTGCAGGTTCCTGCCGTATGGCAGAGTTACGGCGTGGATGGAAACCAGTATATCAACACCCGGTATCCATTTCCCTTTGACCCGCCCTATGTGCCGAGGGAAAATCCCTGCGGGCTGTATGAACGAAGTTTTGAGTACAAATGCTGTCTCGATGCTCCGGAGGCATTTTTGAACTTTGAGGGTGTGGATTCCTGCTTTTATGTGTGGATCAACGGAATCTTTGTGGGATATTCCCAGGTATCCCATTCCACCAGTGAATTTCACATTACCCGGTATCTGAAAGAGGGTGAAAACCGCCTGACCGTACTGGTGTTAAAATGGTGTGACGGAAGTTATCTGGAGGATCAGGATAAATTACGTATGAGCGGCATTTTTCGTGATGTGTATGTGCTGAGAGTCCTAAGGAGGCAGTCCGCGATTACTTTATCCGTCCTTATATCCGGGAAAATGGGGCAGAGGTTTGTATGGAGCTGTCCTTTTATGGCAACAGCCGTCCTGATGGCCGGATCCGTGTGCTTGACCCGGAGGGAAAGGCAGTCTGGGAACAGAGCTGGAACGAAACAGCAGATAGGGATCAAATACGGTTTTATCTGGAAAACTGCCGTCTGTGGACCGCAGAAACGCCCTGGCTTTATACCGTTGAGATCCAGACCGAAAAGGAATGGATCACCGACCGATTTGGCATCCGTGAGATTTCTGTGGAAAACGGTGTTCTGTTTATCAACAAAACACCGGTAAAGTTCCACGGAGTGAACCGCCATGACAGTGACCCTGTTACTGGCTATGCCATAAGCAGACAGCAGATGGAACGGGATCTTAAGCTGATGAAGGAGCACAATGTAAATGCCGTCCGTACCAGCCATTATCCAAACAGTCCCCAGTATTACCACCTGTTTGACGAGATGGGTTTTTATGTAATGGATGAGGCGGACAACGAGAGTCACGGTACGGATAAGGTATTTAAAAAGGTGGATGACTGGGATACCCATGTAAAGAAGTGGAACCGTACGATTGCAGATAATCCTGCATATACGGAGGCGGTTCTGGACCGTACAAGACGCTGTGTGGAACGGGATAAAAACCATGCCAGCGTACTGATGTGGTCCATGGGAAATGAAAGCGCCTACGGCTGTGCCTTTGAAGCAGCCATGGCCTGGACGAAGGAGAGAGACGATACCAGGCTGTGCCACTATGAGGGCGCCAGATATGTGCCGGATGTAAAGAAATATGATTTTTCCAATATGGATCTGTACAGCCGGATGTACCCGGATCAGGAGGAGATCATACGGTATTTTGAGGAGCAGGAAAGTCGTACGTTTTCTGAAAATCTTCCCTTTATGATGTGCGAATATGCGCACGCTATGGGAAACGGACCGGGAGACCTGGAGGATTATTTTGAATTGATCCACCGATATGATGGAATGTGTGGCGGCTTTATCTGGGAATGGTGCGATCATGCAGTAAAAACCGAATCAGGCTTTCTTTATGGCGGAGATTTTGGGGAAGAGCTTCATGACGGAAATTTCTGTGTGGACGGACTGGTGTCTCCGAACCGGATTCCACATCCGGGCTTAAGGGAATTTAAAAATGTATACCGCCCGGCCAGGATTCAGAGCGCAGATTGGGAAACGGGAGCGATTGTCTTTAAAAACTATATGGATTTTACAGACCTTAAGGACTATGTGTATCTGAAATGGGAAGCGGTTCAGGATGGGATCATCATAGAGGAAAGTATACAGAAGGAGCTGCCGTCCGTACTGCCTCATACGTGCGGTACGGTGTATTATACAGGGAAGCTCCCTGAAAATGGAAGCTGCTTTTTGAGAGTGAGATATCTGTTAAAATCTCCGGTTCCAGGACTTAAGGAAGGCTGGGAGCTTGGCTTTGATGAGATCCGGATGCCGGAGACTGCGGCTGGAAGGCAGGAGAAAGCTTTGGGATGTGAAAGCCGGCCTGCAGCCTGCTCCGGCGCACTCACACTGGAGCAGACAGAGCGTCGGATTACAGTAACCGGGGCGGATTTTACCTATGTGTATGATACCTTCTCAGGAGCTTTCTCCGGGATCAGAAAGGGAGAAAAGGAATACCTCATCCGTCCCATGGAGTACAATATCTGGCGTGCCCCAACGGATAATGACCGAAAAATCCGGCTGGAGTGGGAGAGAGCTGGCTATGACCGCACCAAGGTGCGTACCTATACCACAGAGGCTCGTTTGAGAGAAGACGGCTCTGCAGAGCTTGTGACAGAGCTGTCTCTGTCGGCCGTTCATATCCAGCGTATTTTAAATATAAAAGCCAGCTGGCTGATCCATAGGGATGGCTGTATCCAGGTGAAGCTGGATGTAAAAAAGATATGGAATTCCCATTTCTGCCAAGATTCGGCCTGCGCCTGTTCCTGGATCAGAGTCTTGACCGGGTACGATACTGCGGAATGGGGCCGGATGAAAGCTATCCGGATAAGCATCAGGCGTCCTGGCACGGTATTTTCGAGGGGAGATGTGCGCACTATGCACAGGCCTTATCTGAAGCCTCAGGAGTATGGTTCCCACTGGGACTGCAGCTGGTGTGAGATTTCAGGAGAAGAGATGAGCTTTCAGGCTTCATCGAAAGAAGGCTTTATGTTCCAGGCCTGCGAGTATACTCAGGAGGAACTGTCCGAAAAAGCACATGACTTTGAACTTAAGGAGGCAGGATGCACTGTTCTCTGCTTGGATCACAATCAGAGCGGCATCGGATCCGGAAGCTGCGGGCCTCAGCTGCTGGAAAAATATCAGTTCAATGAGCCTGAATTTTCCAGAACCTGGGTTATAACTCCGGGAAAGCGCAAAGAATAAACAGGAGAGAAAACAGAAAATGAAACGAACAAAGTGGATTGCATTTTTATGCTTTGCTTTTTTAATGGCAGGTCTTGGAGCAAATGACGCCCTTCGAGGGATCTTTGCCCCTGTGTTCCAGGAACGGTACGATTTAAACGGGAGCCAGCTTTCGTTGATTGTTACTATCAGTTATGTGGGAAATCTGCTGTTTTTAAGCATCGGAGGGAAGCTTCTGGATCTGTTTCCCAGAAAGAATGTGGCTGTGGCGGTAACGGCTGTCTGGGCGGGAGCAGTTGCCCTAAATCTGGTGTCCGACAGCTATATATGGATTCTGGTATCCATGTTTTTTGCTCTGGGAGCATCCACCCTTTTAAATACTACGGTCAATATATTGACTCCGGCGGTGTTCGCAGGATATGCGGGCCTTATGGTAAATGTGCTGTTTTTTATCCAGGGGATTGGTACCAGCGGAAGCCAGCTTCTGCTGGGAAGATACGCCTTCCACTATGCAGGATGGAAATGGATTAACGCTGCCCTTTTGACTGTGGCCTTTCTGGTAATTGTCCTGTTTTTCTTTTAAAGATCCCAAAACAGGGAGAGGAGAAGGAGCGGGAGAAGGAAATTCTTAAAAAAGAGCCGGATTCAAAGATATTCTGGATTTTTATTGCCATGATGGGCTGTTATTTTATTGGGGAACACGGCATCATGAACTGGCTGATGTCCTACTGTATCTCTGCATTTTCCATGGAAGCCTCCAGCGCTTCTGCAAGCCTGTCCCTGTTCTGGGGCGGCATGACGGCAGGACGTCTGATGTTTGCTCCCGTGGTTCAGAAAATGGGCGCGGTAAAGAGCATGAAGCTCTTTGGCGGCATCGGAACGGTGATGTTCTGCGCCGGCTGTATCCTGGGAGAGAGCGGCGTATGGATTCTGGGAGCATCAGGCTTTGCGCTGGCGATTTTGTATCCCACCATGGTGCTTTTGATCCAGCAGATTTATCCGGTTCAGACCGCAGCCACCCGTACAGGCGTTATCATCAGTGCGGCTACGGTAGCAGATATTGTGTTTAATCTGCTCTTTGGCGCAGTTTCCTCCAAGTGGGGGTATGGCATCAGCTTTATGATCCTTCCTGTGGCTATGGCTGTTTTTTATGGTTTGTATCTGAGGCTCGCAGGAAGTTTGAAAAGAAATTGAGGAAAAATGAAAATAGAAAAGGGAGAACGGGCAGATGGATGTAATGAGAAACAGAATACGGCCGATTTTAGACAGTTTGAGACAGTGGCGCTGCCGTTTCAGTGAAGAACTGACAGAGGTAGAAATCCGTCCGGGCGATTATCATTTTTCAGAGAAGCTGGATGCAGATCAGCTGAAAGACGGATGGATGCCTTTTGGAGCTTGTGAAACATGGGGAGGAAGGGATCGACATTTCTGGTTCAGGACAAAGGTTGTGATACGAAAGGAATGGGCGGGAAAAGAAGTACGGGTGACCCTGAACACGGGTGCAGATGATATATGGAATACAGATAATCCTCAGATTATGGCATATAAAAACGGGATTTTATCGGGAACCATGGATATGAACCATCAGGATTTGATCTTGGCAGAAGAGGCGGAGGAGGCAGAGGTTTTTGAACTGGTATTTTATGCCTATTCCAACAGTGAAAATCCGACAAACTTTTTCCATCTGAAAGCCGCTGTTTATGACAGGGAAATCGCAGATCTGTACTATGATTTAAAGGTTCCTTTTGAGGCGGCAGAGCTTTGTTCCGAGGAGGATCTGGATCGCATTGAGGCCATGAAATTTTTAAATACCGCCATTTCCGGTCTGGACTTGAGAAAGCCCGGTTCAGAGGAATTTTATCAGTCTGTAAGGGAAGTGCGGGAATATGTGAAAAAAAATTTGCCAGATATATGCCGCAGCAGCCGGGTAACCGTTCACTCCATTGGACATACCCACATTGATGTGGCGTGGAAATGGCCTTTGAGACAGACCAGGCAGAAGGCAGTCCGCAGCTTTCAAACGGTACTGAATCTGATGGAACAGTACCCGGAATATAAATTTATGTCCAGCCAGCCTCAGCTTTATGAGTTTGTAAAGGAGGAAGCTCCGGAGCTGTTTGAGAAGATCAAAGAAAAGATTCACGAGGGACGCTGGGAGGCAGAAGGAGGAATGTGGCTGGAACCGGACTGTAATCTGGCTTCTGGTGAGTCATTGATCCGCCATATTCTCTACGGAAAACGTTTTTTTGAAAAGGAACTGGGAGCTCAAAAACAGGAAGTGCTCTGGCTGCCTGATGTGTTCGGCTACAGTGCAGCCATGCCGCAGATCATGAAAAAATCAGGCCTTTCTTATTTTATGACAACAAAGCTTGGCTGGAATGAGTACAATGTATTTCCCTATGATACCTTTATGTGGAAGGGAATTGACGGAAGCCAGGTTCTGACCCATCTGATCACAACCAGAAATTATCTTCCCGGATGCAGTCTTAAGGATATGCCAAACGGAAGCACCACCTACAACGGACTTCAGAATCCCAGCCAGATTAAGGGAACCTGGCAGAGATACCAGAACAAGGAAACAAGCTGTGATGTTTTAACCTGCTACGGATATGGGGACGGAGGCGGAGGTCCTACAGAGGAAATGCTGGAGCAGAGCCGCAGAATGGAAAACGGCGTTGTGGGTGTACCCTGTGTACGTCAGACCTTTGTAAAAGATTTTTCCATATTTTGGAAAACAAGATGGACCGAAACTGTCTTCCTTCCTGGAGCGGAGAATTGTATCTGGAATTTCATAGAGGAACATATACCTCTCAGGCAAAAAATAAGAAGTATAACCGGATCTGTGAATTTATGATGGCAGATGCAGAGTTTTATTCCGTTTTGGCAAATTAACAAAACGCTGGGAATTTCCTGTCAGAAGGCAGTCACCGATTTCAGAGGAAGGGCTGTGTTTGAAAAGCAGCCTGCCGGGTATCTGGCCTCTAACGGAAGCTTTGCCCCCTATATCTATGTGTGCAGAGAAATAAAGGCAGCTCCCGGCCATATGCTTTCAGCTCCGGACTTTGAATTTCAGTTTGAATATAAGGATGAAAGGACGAAGATCCTGAACGTGCAGCATGATCCGGAAAACGACAGTAATCGGGTGAAGGTGGAAAAACAGCTGGGAGATACGGGAGAACGGTTAAAAGGCGCCCTGCTTCGGTTAGAAAGAAAGATATCTGCGGAGGACGGAGGCCATACGGGGAAAATCCGCTGGGAAACAGCGGCAGAGTGGATCAGCGGAGATCAGCCTCATTTAGAAAAGGGGCTTAAAGAAGGAGAATACCGCCTTACAGAGCAGAAAGCTCCGGAGGGCTGCAATGTTTTGGCTGAGCTGTTTATTTTACCATTGCAGACGGTATGAAAGAGGCTTTGCAGCTGGTGATGAAAAATTATACAGTCATTGTACAGATTGCCAAGACGGATCGTAGTTCCGGAGCTTTTCTGGCAGGAGCCAGGCTGCAGCTGATCCGAACGGATACGAGGGGAAGTGATAGAGGAGTGGACCTCTGAACGAGCACACCCCAAAGACCTTTGTGGGGCTTAAGCCGGGAAGCTACCGGATCCATGAGCTGTATGCGCCTGAGAGCTATGAAAGGGCAGAGGATATGGAAATTGAAATAGAGGATCAATCCGCTGAAATTCAGACATTTTCCTTTGCGAATACGAGAATCACTTCTTCCGGCGGCGGAGGCAGCCACAGGCCTCAAAAGGAGTACATTTCCTTTAAAAAGACAGATGTTAATCATTTGCCTGTACCAGGAGCGGAATTTACGTTTTATGACCAGTGGGGAAATGAGATTGGATCGGGCAGTAAGTGACGAAAAGGGATATTTTTCCATCCCGAAGCCTTCTGATGGAACCTATACCTTCCGGGAAACAAAAGCGCCTCAGGGCTATGGACTGGATCCGGTACTTCACAGCTTTACAGTCAGCCAGGGGGAGATATACCGGGGGGATTATGAGATAACAGACAGGGAAATGAAGGTAATTATAAGAAAACTGGACGGAGATACAAAGGAAACTCTGGATGGAGCCGCTCTGCAAATCCGAAGCGTGGAAGGGCAGACGGGCGCAGAGCATATCGTACAGGAGGGAATTTCAGGAGAAAATCCAGAAGGAAAGGGTACATTTGTGTTCCATGCGCCCCATCCCGGCACGTACCATATTTATGAAACAATGGCGCCTGACGGCTATGAGAGAACGGAAAGCTATTGTGAATTTACCGTAAAAGAGGATGGAAGTACAGAGGGAAGTCTTACGGTTTATAATTTTAAGAGAAAGAAGACCCTGGGACAGATACGGGCGGTATATCAGCCGAAAAACCGGTTTGGCAATTTTACATATGGTTCAGGCAGCGGCTCAGGGAGCATACGCACCGGAGATACCATGGCGTACCGGGAATGGATGGTTCTGTCACTGCTGTTTTTGGCAGGAATATTCCTTACTCTGCCTGAGCGTGAAGGAAAGAGAAAGGGACGATTTGGAACAATGAAAATGCTGGCAGTGATTGGCGTTTTGACGGGGCCTGTCTGCTGTTTTCTGTTTCCGCCCATGCGGAGACGGTCTGTGAGGGAAATACGGAGAATATTTCCCAGACGATTCTGTATGAAGCGGTAGAGAAAAGGGAAATTCTTCCGGAAACGGCCCGTATATCAGTGAAAAATCCTCAGACAGGTAAAACAGAAGAGAGAATTTTTCCGGAGATCCGCAGAGAATATGGCAATGAGCGCTGGCAGGAGGATTTTGAACTGGAGCTTTCTGTTTTAGGAGAAAATGTTCAGGGATATGTACTGGGAGAGGAAGTAATCTGGGATGGAGAGCCGGAGGGCTTTCTGTCCCGGGGCGGACAGCTTCTTAAGGCAGCCGGACTTTCAGAGGCAGATTATGAGATTCAGGGGATCCGAAGAGAAGATACGAGCTCAGGGGATGAAAACAGGAGCTGACTGCTTATGGAAAAAGGAAGGTTTGGGACTGCCGGGTGGAGTACGGCGGTTTGGTACATGCCGGGCAAAATGGAGCGGCTGTTAAAAATCAGGGGCAGAATTTAGCAGAAAACAGTGTGATAACAGAAGGAATCAGAGCAGGAAAGTCCATTTTTTTGATGGATTTGCTGCTTTTGGGAGCGGTTGCCCTTTTTTGGGGGCTTTGTGCGCGGAGATTTTTTCTAAAAAAACAGCCGTGCAGGAGATATTTTGTTCCGATACTGTTTCTGGTTGTTTCCGTCGTATGTTTTTTTTCAGTTTCTTTCGGTATCAAAGCTTTATCATCAGGCCAGGAGGGATTATGAGATTCTCCGGAATAACGCATTTGCAGAGAAAGACGGGGATTTAAATATCGTTCTGGCAGATGGAAACGGCATTTCTCAGAAAGGGGAACAGAATGGGGGAGTGCCGGATGAAGAAATGCTGCGGATGATGAATCCAGAGTATTCCTTTTGGCTCCATATTCCGGAAACAGAGATGGATTATCCTGTAGTCAGGGGAAAAGACACTTCCTTTTATCTGAACCACAGCTTTGAGGGGAAGGACAGCGTATCGGGAGTAATTTTTACAGATCCGTTTACGGAACCGTTTGCGTCCGGCCACACGGTTCTCTATGGCCATAATATGAAAGACGGCTCCATGTTGAGCTTAGCCTATATGGATTCGGAGTTTTTTTAGAAAATCACCCTGTATTCGGATTTTCAGGCAGGGAAAATGGATTGTCTGCCCTATTTTTCCTGCCATGTGGTTCAGGAAAATGATCATTCACCGTATCAGGCAGGGATGACAAAAACAGAGCGGGAAGCCTATTTTACTGCGATGTCCCAACAGTCTCTTTATGATACGGGGATTAAAAAATATGAAAATGAAGATTTTCTGACCCTTTCTACCTGTCACGGTTGGGGAAAGCGCCTGGTTTTGCATGCCATCATTCCCCATGAAGAGTCAGAAAAGGGAAGAGAATCTATAAAAAATTGCTGATTTTTCTGTAAAAAAGAGTCAAAAATAGGCAGTTGCAACAGGGATAAATCACTGGACAAATGTCGTATTTTGTGAGAAAATAAACACGAGTATAACGTGATAAAATTAACAAGGAACACGATACTTATTAAACTGTATGGAGCAGGACGGCATCCTTCAGCCGGATGTTCAGTCCGACTGAAGAAATCGGATGTCCATCCGATGTGAAGGCAGGGGAAAAATTGTGCGTACAAGCAAGTTTGACGTCTGTTTTTGTTTCTGCTATCACGCCGTCCTAAACTGTTACATCAAATTTCAATTTGAAAGGAGTTTTAACACATGATTTATTCACATGAAGTAGAAGAAATGTGCACAGTTGCACAGGGCGTTCATCATGGCGCTGCTCCAATTCCAGAAGAAGCAAAATGGGTAAAGTCAAAGCAGATTACAGACATTTCCGGTCTTACACACGGTGTGGGCTGGTGTGCTCCCCAGCAGGGCGCATGTAAGCTGACTCTGAATGTAAAAGAGGGTATCATTCAGGAGGCTCTGGTTGAGACCATCGGATGTTCCGGTATGACACATTCAGCAGCTATGGCATCTGAAATCCTTCCGGGACTGACCCTGCTTGAGGCACTGAACACTGATCTGGTATGTGATGCGATCAATACTGCTATGAGAGAGCTGTTCTTACAGATTGTTTACGGAAGAACACAGAGTGCATTCTCTGAGGATGGACTTCCTGTAGGCGCCGGCCTGGAGGATCTGGGCAAGGGACTGCGTTCTCAGGTTGGTACTATGTATGGAACTCTTAAGAAAGGTCCGCGTTATCTGGAGATGGCTGAGGGTTATGTAACAGGCATCGCTCTGGATGCAGAAGATCAGATTATTGGTTACCAGTTCGTAAACCTTGGAAAGATGACCGACTTCATCAAGAAGGGCGACGATCCTAACACTGCATGGGAGAAAGCAAAGGGACAGTACGGCCGTGTAGATGACGCTGTTAAGATCATTGACCCACGCAAAGAATGATGAGGACCAATTAGGAGGATAAAGAAGATGGCATTATTTGAATCATATGAGAGAAGAATTGATAAGATCAATTCCGTATTAAACAGCTATGGCATTGCTTCTATCGAGGAAGCTGAAAAGATTACAAAAGATGCAGGCCTTGACGTTTATGCTCAGGTTAAGAAGATCCAGCCGATCTGCTTCGAGAATGCATGCTGGGCTTACACTGTAGGCGCAGCCATCGCGATCAAGAAGGGCTGCAGAAGAGCTGCTGACGCTGCTGCTGCCATCGGCGAGGGCCTTCAGGCATTCTGTATTCCCGGTTCTGTAGCTGACCAGCGTAAGGTTGGTTTAGGCCACGGAAATCTGGGCAAGATGCTTCTGGAAGAGGAGACTGACTGCTTCTGCTTCCTGGCAGGCCATGAGTCCTTTGCAGCTGCTGAAGGTGCAATCGGTATCGCAGAGAAGGCAAACAAGGTTCGTCAGAAGCCTCTGCGCGTTATCTTAAACGGTTTAGGAAAGGACGCTGCACAGGTTATCTCCAGAATCAACGGCTTTACATACGTTGAGACAGAGATGGATTACTACACAGGCGAGGTTAAGGAGCTGTGGAGAAAGTCCTACTCTGAGGGCTTAAGAGCAAAGGTTAACTGCTACGGCGCTAACGACGTAACAGAGGGCGTTGCTATCATGTGGAAGGAAGGCGTTGACGTTTCCATCACTGGTAACTCCACCAACCCAACCAGATTCCAGCATCCGGTAGCAGGCACCTACAAGAAGGAGTGCGTAGAGAAGGGCAAGAAGTACTTCTCCGTAGCATCCGGCGGCGGTACAGGCCGTACCCTGCATCCTGACAACATGGCAGCAGGTCCTGCATCCTACGGTATGACCGATACCATGGGACGTATGCACTCTGATGCGCAGTTCGCAGGTTCTTCCTCCGTTCCGGCTCACGTTGAGATGATGGGTCTGATCGGTATGGGTAATAACCCAATGGTTGGCGCTACTGTAGCTGTAGCTGTTTCGATTGAAGAAGCTGCAAAAGAAGGCAGATTCTAGTAAATAGCCGTATTTAGCGGTTTTTAGAAGTAATTAAGAGTAATTTGGGAGTGACTTTTTATGGCAAATAAGGGGTCACTCCTACACTATTTATACATTAATCCTATATGATATTCCTACATTTTGATGTGTGAATAATTGATTTACATAATATTGTCGTTTGACAAAAGTTATTGACTTTGCGCATATACTAATGTATATTAGAATTAGAAAAAGGGAAAATGTTAAAGAGGGTGTCCCACTACCCATTACAAAGGTGGAGCATTAAAGAAGGTGTCCCGCTACCTATATCCCAAAGGTGGAACATTAAAGCTTAGTGGAGGAGAGAAATCTTCTCCACTTTTTGACTAAGGAGAACTATGGCCGAATTTGAAAATTTTGGTTTCTATACTATTGATGCTGATTATTTGGAATATCTAAATAATAAGAATTCAGAAGTATATTATAATGCTTCTTATAGGTATGCGATAAAACCTTTTGTTGGTATTATCATAGACATGACAGAATGTAAATATTTTATTCCTTTAACATCGGCAAAGGAGAAACATAAGAAGTGGAAAAATAGTTGTGACGAACATTTTTTAATATATGAAGTGATAGATAAGTCTGTAAATATTTCGGGTGATGTATACAAAGAATATTCCAAAGATAAAAAAATGCATGTGTTGTCTGTCTTGGATATCAAAAAAATGATACCTGTTCCGGATGAGGCTTACAAAAGAATTATATTTGATGAGTTGGGCGATGAACGTTATCAGGACTTATTTGAAAAGGAATATGCTTTTTGCTTAACCATTAAGGATAAAATACTGACAAAAGCAGAAAAAATTTATAAGCATCAAAAAGAAACACAAAATATAAGGCGTACATACTGTGATTTTTCATGTTGTGAAAACGCAATGAGGGAATGGCTGAAAAACAGAAAAAATGAAACGTAATCAACATAGAAGTAGTTAGAAGTATTTAAGTGTAGATTATTTCTATTTTATTCCTACATTTTGCTGGAAGAAATGGCTTAAAAATCAAGGTTTCCCGTTTCGATCGAGGAAGCTGCTAAAGAAGGCAAGTTCTAATAAAAAACCTTGGATTTACAAGGAAAAATGAACTTTTAAACAGAAAGAGGAATCGTCTTTTGACGGTTCCTCTTTTGTGGCTTTTGGGATATAGATGCGGTTTTGTCTACCATTTGGACTTCTTACGGGAAGAATTGCCGCCTATTCAAAGAGAAATCCCCCTATACAGATTTCCCACGATTTGTTATAATAAAGAGTAATAAAAATCAAGCTTCAGGAACAGGAGGTAAAGAGGATTGTCTGAGGAAAATCGCGGTACCCATAAATTATATGAAAAAGACAGGATCGGAGAGGTTCAGATCGCAGATGAGGTGGTAGCCATTATTGCAGGGCTGGCAGCTACAGAGGTTGAGGGAGTAGACTCTATGGCAGGCAATATTACCAATGAGCTGGTAGGAAAGCTTGGCATGAAGAATCTTAGCAAGGGAGTAAAGGTGGATGTGACAGAGAACCATGTATCTGTGGATCTTTCCTTAAATATCCGTTATGGCTTCAATATCCCTTCTGTCAGCGAGCAGGTGCAGGAAAAGGTCAGTGCTGCCATCGAAAATATGACGGGGCTTACAGTGCTGGATGTGAATATCCGGATTGCAGGCGTGAATATGGAAGAAAACTGACAGAAAGTTTAATGCGTTTGGGTGCTCAGGTCCGAATAAGGGTCTGCAGCACCTTTTGATATTTTTTATTGTGTTTATCCGGCGCCTTTGGTATAATCACAGTTAGCGGATCAGAATAGAGAAAGGAAAATGTATTCGAGAGCCCAGGCTTTTCGTACAAGCAGAAGATATGACCAGAAGAGAATTAAGAGAACACTGTTTTAAAATGCTGTTCTCCGCGGATTTTTATAAAACCACAGAGGAAGCAAAGGAGCAGATGTGGCAGTATTTCCAGTCTCCTCAGGAATATGAGACAAATGATGAGGGAAGCCTTACGATCCTTCATAAAGTAGAGCTTACAGATAAGGATATGGAATATCTGCAGACAAAAACAGGAAATATAGTAGATAAGATCCAGGAAATCGACAGCCGGATCGATGAGGTGGCTGCAGGCTGGAAGACAAGACGTATGGGAAAGGTGGAGCTTACTATTCTTCGTCTGGCCCTTTACGAGATGGACTATGATGATACGGTTCCTGCAAAGGTAGCGGTGAACGAGGCGGTGGAACTTGCTAAGAAGTTTGGAGGAAGTGACTCTCCGGCTTTTGTAAATGGTGTACTTGCAAAGTTTATCCGCAAAGAAGAGACAACGACAGAGACTGAACCGGCGAATGAGAAGACTGCGCAGGCTCTGGAAACAGAAGCGTAGGAAAGAAAGCAGAGGGAGCAGATGGCAAGTGTATTTACCGTATCCCAGGTGACCTCATATATCAAAAATATGTTTACCCAGGATTTTGCCCTGAACCGGATCTCCATCCGGGGCGAGGTTTCCAACTGTAAATACCATACCTCCGGTCATATATATTTTACGTTAAAGGACGGCGGCGCTCAGATTGCCGCCGTCATGTTTGCAGGCCAGAGAAAGGGACTTTCTTTTACACTGCAGGAGGGCCAGGAGGTAGTGGTAAAGGGAACGGTAGACGTATATGAACGGGACGGCCGCTATCAGCTCTATGCCAGAGAGATTACAAGAGAAGGAATCGGTGATCTTTTTGCCAGATATGAAAAGCTGCGCACGGAATTAGAAGAAATGGGGATGTTTGATTCCTGTTATAAGCGTCCCATTCCCAGATATGCCAGAACGATTGGAATCGTGACAGCCAGAACCGGAGCTGCCATCCGGGATATTATGAATATTGCGGCCAGACGCAATCCCTATGTACAGCTGGTGCTGTATCCTGCTCTGGTGCAGGGAGAGCAGGCCAAATACAGTTATTGCAAAGGGAATCGAGACTCTGGACCGGATGGGACTGGATCTTCTGATCGTAGGCCGGGGCGGAGGTTCCATTGAGGATTTATGGGCTTTTAATGAGGAAATCGTAGCAAGAGCCATCTTTAACTGTACGACTCCGGTGATATCGGCTGTGGGCCATGAAACAGATGTTACCATTGCAGACTATGTGGCAGATTTAAGGGCGCCTACGCCTTCTGCGGCAGCAGAGCTGGCGGTTTTTGATCATCGCCAGTTTGAGGAACAGACAGCTCTTTATAAGCGGGTTTTGGAACGTTCCGTTTACCGCAGGATTGAAAAGGCGCGATTCCTTTTAGAGCAGTGCCGGATGCGTCTGCAGTTAAAGGATCCGGTCCGTATGGTAAATGATAAGAGGCAGAGGCTGGCTGATTTGGAGCAGGCGCTGCAGCGTAAGATGAAGGATCTGCTGGAAACGGAAAAAATTCGTTTAAAAGAGGACAGACTTGTTCTGGAGCGTTTGACGCAAACCGCTGTTACAAAAGAAAAACACAGGCTGGCTTTGGCATCCAGCCGTTTAGATGGCCTTTCGCCCTTAAAAAAGCTGGGTGGGGGCTATGGCTTTATTCAGGATGAGAGGGAAAAGTGCCTGCGCTCCGCAGGCCAGGTAAAAGAAGGGGAAGAGATACGGATCTATGCCGCAGACGGCAGGATCGACGGGATCGTAAAAAGAGTGGAATATTCATAGCAGGAAAGGAAGGGATGACCGTGCCGCGAAAGAAAGCAGAGCCGCAGGAAGCTGCCAGCATCGAGGAAAATTTCGCCCGGCTGGAGGAAATTATAAAAAGGCTGGAAGCAGGAGAAGAGTCCTTAGAGGAGACCTTTGCGGGCTATGAAGCAGGCATGAAGCTTGTACAGTCCTTAAACGGACAGATTGATAAAGTAGAAAAACAGATTCAGATATTGAGCGAGGGTGAAGATAATGATTGATAATACAGCATTTAAAAAAGAACTGGAAGAGAGAGTAAAAGAGATAAATGCAGGCATTGCAGGGTATCTTCCAGAGGAAAAGGGCTGCCAGAAGACGATTTTTGAGGCCATGAACTACAGCATGAATGCAGGAGGAAAGAGGCTGCGCCCGCTGCTGATGCAGGAAGTGTGCCGTCTTTTTACAGGAGAGGTGTCTGAGATTGTAAAGCCCTTTATGGCTGCCATTTGAGATGATCCACACCTCATCTCTGGTCCATGATGACCTGCCCTGTATGGATGATGATATGATCCGCAGAGGCAAAGCCAGTACCTGGGCAGAGTATGGCGAGGACATTGGCGTCCTTGCGGGAGATGCTCTGATGATGTACGCTTTTTGAGACGGCATCCAAGGCCTTTGATGCGGCAGAGGATGCAGATGCGCTTTTGAGAGCCGGAAAGGCAATGGGGATCCTGGCAGCAAAGACGGGCGTTTACGGTATGATCGGAGGCCAGACGGTAGATGTAGAGCTGGCAGGAGGTCCCGTTCCCAAGGATAAGCTGGATTTTATCTACCGCTTAAAGACGGGAGCCCTGCTTCAGGCAGCGATGCTCATAGGAGCTGTTCTTGGAGGAGCCGCAGATGAGGACTGTAAGATTGTAGAGGATCTGGCTGGAAAGGTAGGACTTGCTTTCCAGATTCAGGATGACATTCTGGATGTGACCGGAGATGCCTCTGTCACCGGAAAAGCGGCAGGAAGCGACGAGAAGAACCAGAAGACCACTTATGTAACTTTAGAAGGGCTTTCAAAGGCCAGGAAAGAGGTAGAGGCTCTTTCAGCAGCCGCTATTGGGGATCTGGATAAGCTTCCCGGAAATAATGAATTTCTGGAGCAGCTGATCCGCCTTCTGGTAAACAGAGAGAGATAATGAAATAAAAATGAAGGAAGTGCGAGCCTATGATATTGGAACAGATAAAGGGGCCGGAGGAATTAAAGCAGCTTTCATCCCGTGAACTGGCCATTCTGGCAGAAGAGATACGCACCTTTCTGATCGAAAAGATCAGCCGTACGGGAGGCCATCTGGCTTCTAATTTAGGCGTGGTGGAGCTTACAATTGCTCTGTTTAAAACATTTGATCTGCCTCAGGATAAGATTATCTGGGATGTGGGCCATCAGTCTTATACCCATAAGATATTAAGCG
>ENA-OPYY01000260-OPYY01000260.1-human-gut-metagenome-genome-assembly--contig:-NODE-260-length-21023-cov-1.249569_pt1 | contig 21023 bp, 22 predicted proteins | sample MGYA00242472_ERZ504481 | MGnify/ENA primary metagenome ERZ504481 (study PRJEB26092, sample SAMD00036265) | human gut metagenome | host: Homo sapiens | study: EMG produced TPA metagenomics assembly of...
GGACGAACAAGAAAAGAAAAAAGGAAGGAAAAGGCATATCAGGATTATGTCAAAACAAAGACACCAGTGCACAACGTCTATCTGAATATGGCAAAAGCATTTGTGACAGGCGGAACCATCTGTGTGATCGGGCAGTTTTTTATGAATTTCTGTAAAAATGCAGGATGCACAGAAGAAATCAGCGGAACATGGACATCACTCATGTTAGTTTTGCTCAGTGTACTTCTCACCGGATGGAATTTGTATCCGGGGGATTGCAAAATGGGGAGGCGCAGGGGGCGCTCGTACCGATCACCGGATTTGCCAATTCCGTGGCGGCTCCGGCAATCGAATATAAAAAAGAAGGACAGATATTTGGAATCGGATGTAAAATATTTACGATTGCAGGCCCGGTTATTTTATATGGGATTGTGACATCCTGGGGATTGGGGCTGATTTACTATCTGTTATTGAAAGTCGGGGTGATTGTATGACAATGGTAAGAGGAAGTCAGAGTATCTGTTTTCAGGAGGCGCCATATGTGATCAGCGCCGGGTCGATTGTAGGAAAAAAAGAATTTGAAGGACCGCTTGGAAACCTGTTTGATATGGCGGGGGAGGACAACCTGTTTGGGGGAACAGACATGGGAAGCAGCGGAGAGCAGAATGCAGAAGGAAGCGTGCGTTCTGGCATTGGAAAAAGCAGGAATTGATGCCAAAGAGGTTCGATATTTATACGGGGGGAGACTTGCTGCGGCAGGGAATTGCAACTTCCATGGGAGTGGAGGCACTTCAGATTCCTATGTTTGGACTTTATGGGGCTTGCTCTACTTCAGGGGAAGCACTTGCACTTGGATCTATGGCAGTGGCGGCGGGGTATGGAGAATACATGCTTGCGGTGACATCGAGCCACTTTGGAAGTGCAGAGAAAGAATTCCGATTTCCGCTGGCATATGCCAGTCAGAGGCCGCTGTCTGCCCATTGGACTGTAACAGGGAGCGGCGCCTTTTTAATAGGAAAGAAACGGAGTCATGTGAGAGTGTCAGGAGTAACCGTTGGAAAGATTGTTGACTATGGGCTTAAGGATTCGCAAAATATGGGAGCATGTATGGCTCCGGCGGCGTGTGATACGATTTTGCAGAATCTAAAAGATTTTGGGAGACAGGAAACCGATTATGATCGGATCATTACCGGAGATCTTGGGTATGTAGGGCAGACAATTTTGTTTGATCTTGTGAGAAAAAAAGGAAAGGATATCAAGCAGAATCATATGGATTGTGGAATGACAATCTTTGATCAGCAAAGGCAGGACACGCATGCAGGAGGAAGCGGATGCGGATGTGCGGCGGTGACACTGGCAGCATATATTTTTCCAAAAATTGAGAGCGGAGAATGGAGACGTGTGTTGTTTGTACCGACAGGGGCACTCATGTCAACAGTCAGCTTCAATGAAGGGGAAAGTGTCCCGGGCATTGCACATGGCATCGTGCTGGAACATTGTTGATGAATTAGGAATGTGTGAGAAAGAGAGGAAACATTGTGGATTATGTCAAAGCATTTTTGGTGGGAGGATTGATCTGTGCACTTGTGCAGATTTTACTTGATCGGACAAAATTAATGCCGGGGAGAGTGATGGTATTGCTCGTGTGCTCTGGCGCGGTACTTGGATTTTTAAATATTTATCAGCCAATTGTTTCTTTTGCAAAAGCGGGAGCAAGTGTTCCGCTGCTCGGATTTGGAAATCTGTTATGGAAAGGAGTCAAAGAGGCAGTCCGAAAGGATGGTCTGATCGGCATTTTTACCGGAGGATTTACAGCGAGCGCTGCAGGAATTTCGGCGGCACTTGTATTTGGATACCTTGGTTCGCTTGTGTTTGAGCCGAAAATGAAAAAGTAGAAAAATAGTAAAAAGATGTTGTTTTCTGTCGAATATAATGTTATGGTAAAAAGGTGAATTTAAAATGTATTAGTTATGAGGAGGAAGCCTATGGATTACACTGGCATTATTATTCCGTTTGTAGGTGGGCTTGGAATGTTCATCTACGGTATGCAGATTATGGCACAGGGACTGGAAAATGCTGCTGGCAATAAGATGAATCTTTGCTCGAAGTTTTGACGAAGAACAAGTTTTTTGGGGTATTGCTTGGAGCATTTATTACGGCTGTGATTCAGAGTTCATCAGCTACAACTGTTATGGTTGTTGGTTTTGTAAATGCAGGAATCATGAACCTGACACAGGCAATGGGAGTTATTATGGGAGCCAACATTGGTACAACTGTCACAGGATGGCTTGTATCGAGTGTGGAATGGGCAAAGATGTTAAGCCCGGCGAATTTGGCACCAATCGCAATTATTATTGGTGTGGTGATCATGCTGACAGGAAAGAGACGTTCCGCAAAGGATATTTCAAGTATCATTGTTGGATTTGGTATTTTATTTGTCGGTATTTCTACAATGTCAGGAGCAGTTTCTCCACTGAAAGAATCAGAAGCATTTTGTAATATTTTTGTGACACTTGGAAAGAATCCATTCCTTGGAATTCTTGCAGGAACAATTGTGACAGCTGTGATCCAGAGTTCTTCTGCATCTGTCGGAATCCTTCAGAGTCTCGCAGCAGCAGGACTTGTTCCGATGAGTGCAGCAGTTTATATCATTATGGGACAGAACATCGGTACATGTGTGACAGCGATGCTTTCCAGTGTTGGAGCAAAGAGAAATGCAAAGACAGCAGCATTGATGCATTTGCTGTTCAATGTAATCGGTACTGTGATTTTCAGTATTGTGGCAATTATATTCTTTACAGTTATGAATCCGGCTCTGGGAGAAAATTTGATCACCCAGACAGAGATTAGTACTGTTCATACAATCTTTAATATCGGAACAACGGTATTGCTTTTCCCGGTATCCAACTGGATTATCACATTGGCAAAGAAACTTGGCCGTGTAGAAGAGTGTACACAGGAAGACGATGTTGTATTACTGGATGACAGAATGCTTCAGACACCAGGTATTGCATTACAGTCTACCGTGACAGAGATTGTAAGAATGGGAAATATTGTTGCAGAGACATTGAAAGAATCTAAGGAAGTGCTCTTTACAAAGAGCGAAGAGACGATAAAAAGTATCAAGGAGAAAGAGTCTGTTGTAGATAAGCTTAGTGCAGGAATTACAGATTATGCTATTAAGATCACAGCGCTTCAGGTCAGTGAGAAGGAACATCAAGATGTGGCACATTTACTCCAAGTCGTATCAGATATGGAACGGATCTGTGACTACTGTGAGAACATTTCAGAGTGCGCAGAGGCGATGCGCGAGAGAAAGCTAGAATTCTCAGAAATTGCGACAGAAGAGATCAAACAGATGATGGACGTCTGTGTGGAAAGTTATCTTTACGCAAAGGAGGCATTCTTTGAGAAGAGTTCAGAGAAAGCAGTGAAAGTGATTGAGAAAGAAACACTTGCAGATGATCTGGAGGTACGTTTGAGAAATAAACATATCAAACGTCTTGCAAATAATCAGTGTAATGCAGAGACGGGTATCTTCTATTTAGATACGCTCGTTTCTATGGAGAGAATTTCAGATCATGCAAGAAATATTGCAGAAGAAATTATGAATCCGGAAAACTAAATATAAAATGAAAATAGGAGTTGTTGCAAAATAGATGAGAAATCACTATGGAGCAGTGACTCCGTTTTTATGCCACAAAATCAGAAAACGAAATCCGAAGAGTCCGTAATCTGTGGTATAATAAGATATGAGCAATAAATTAAAATACTACAAAAATCATACCGAATAAGGAGTTCTATTATTCTGAAATTATACTCAATAAAAAAGACTGGGAAGAGTATAAAAAGTGGGGCAATGAAAATTGAAAAAATATTATCAAGAGAGCTTGGAAACAGGCTCTCTTTTTTGAAACAGGAAGATATTAAACGCGTTAGTAACACGTTAGTAACAAAAGTGCCTGAAAACCCACTAAAATCGTGATATGAAATTAAGAAATTATTAAATATTTATAAATAAAAAATATTGTATGATATGGTATCATAATTTCAAGTGAGTGTAATGTTTTTTCTTTTTTACAGAATTGAGAGTATTATTAGGATATGGGAGTGCATGGATGTCTGGTCATGTGGTGTGGAAGTGAAAGAAAAAACGCATGGATTTGACCGATGCAGAGAAAGGAGCAGTGAAGTGAAGAAGATCATTGAGGCGAAACACTTGTTTAAGTTGTACCGTGTAGGAGACAGTATCGTGCGTGCATTAAATGGCGTGAATTTTAGTATCTATGAAGGAGAGTTTTGTGCAATCGTCGGGACTTCCGGTTCGGGAAAGTCAACACTGTTAAATATGCTTGCAGGACTTGAAAGACCAACCAAGGGTGAGGTGATTATCAATGGCGTTCATATGGAAAAGTTAAATGAAGATGGACTTGTAAAATTCCGCAGGGAGAACGTAGGTTTTATATTTCAGTCTTTCCATTTGATCGGGACGATGAATGCAGTAGAAAATGTGGCATTGCCGCTGAGCTTCCGAGGGGTGCCAAAAAGTAAGCGGATGAAGATTGCCAATGAGATGCTTGATCTTGTCAATTTGAAAAAGCATAAAAAGCATCTGCCGAATCAAATGTCGGGCGGACAGCAGCAGCGAGTCGGAGTAGCGAGAGCTCTTGTAGTGGATCCGAAGATTATTTTTGCAGATGAACCGACAGGAAATCTGGATTCGCATACGTCAGAAGAGGTGATGCGTTTGATGCAGAAAGTAGTTAAGGAGCAGAAGAAGACACTGGTAATGGTCACGCATGACAATCATCTTGCGGAGTATGCAGACAGAGTGTTCCATATTATTGACGGGGAGATTGTAAAGATCGTTGATAATCGGGAACAAGGGAAAGAAAAATCAGAAGAGAGTGGAAAGGAAAGAAAGCAATGAGAAGCAAAAAGAGATGGGCAGCATTCCTTCTCTGTGCAGCAATGGTGTTGCCTGCGGAAGTGTATGCAAAGGAACTGAATACAGAAAAGGAAATGATGACAACGGAAGAGGGACAAACGCAGATTGGTCTGGAGATGACATCCCAGATTGAAGGAAATGAAAGCGATGTCCTTCTCTACCGGGCGGGGGAGACAAAAAATTTATTATTAAATTTCACAAACACAGGAAATACACCGTTGACTTGTGTCAACGTGACTCCGAGAGTAAAAGCAAATACAGACGCGTGGCCGTTTGAGATTGAAAACAAAAATTATACACAGACAGTGGATGCAATCGCACCTGGAGAGACAAAGGCAGTATCTTATGCATTTACTGCACGGCAGGATGTAGTATCTCGCTACTACAAATTGAAATTTGATCTGACATGTGCGGAAGGTACGATTTCGGAACAAAGTGTTTTTTTGAAAACGGATGTCAAAGAGGAAAACCAGAATCAGCAAGATCCAGGGCAGCAAAAGCCTGACCAGCAAGACCAGGGAAGTGGGGAACAAAATGGATCCGTTTCTTATCCGTACGATGCAGGCGGAGTATATAATGGAGGAGAGGTTGTATCTGGTGGAGGTGAGACAAAGACAGGAGTGCCACGTGTTATCGTGTCCGGATTTAATACAGATCTGGCAGAGATTCCTGCGGGAAGTAACTTTAATCTGATTGTACATTTACAGAATACCTCTCAGGATACGGCTGTTTCCAATATGCTCTTTGAATTCAATGCTCCGGCGGAAGGCGCGGAGTCAAGCGGAGCAGCCCCGGCATTTCTTCCAGTTTCCGGATCCAGCTCTGTCTATTTGGATCATATTCCGGCAGGAGGGACGAAAGATATTGCGATTGCTCTGAATGCACGGGCAGATTTGCTTCAAAAGCCATACAGTATTGAATTGTCCATGAAATATCAGGATGGCAATGCAACACAGTATGAGGGACATGCGGCGCTTGCAATTCCGATCAAGCAGGCGGCGAGATTTGAGTTCAGTGAGGTGGAAGTCAGCTCGCCGGAAATCGCAGTCGGTGATGAAGCGAATATTATGTGCAATATCTATAATCTTGGACGTACCAAACTTTATAATGTAAAGGCGAAATTTGAGGGGGAAGGAATCAAAGGAAAAGAAGTATTTGTAGGTCATGTGGAATCAGGATCTTCTGCCGCTATTGATGGAATGGTAACTGGGGAGAAAGAGACGACCGGAGATGGCAGAATGAAGATGATTGTGACTTATGAAGACGAGGCAGGAGCCTCATACTCGACAGAACAGGAATTTCAGCTTCTTGTGACTCCAAAACAGGAGGATGCAGGAATGGTATTTAGCCCTGAAACAGAGCCGGAAAAGAAAGGATTTCCGATTCTGCCAGTTGGGATTGCAGTAGTAATACTTGCGGGAGGGATTGCTGCGATTATCATCGTAAAGAAGAAAAAACAAAGAAAGCTTCAAGAAGAGGAGGAGAGCTTGGCAGATGAGTTTGATAGACTTACTGAGGATGAGTAGTGGAAATTTAAAGCGCAGAAAACTTAGGACTTTTCTGACTGTTCTCGGTGTGGTGATCGGTACAGCTTCCATTGTCGTGATGATTTCACTCGGACTTGGCATGCAGAAATCCATGTATAAGCAAGTGGAGGAATCTGGTGGGATTACAAATATTGATGTCACTGGGAAGAATAATGGGGGAGGCGGTGTCATCATCAGCAGTGATATGATGCATCAGGATCAGGAGTCGGAAAAATACATTACAGATGAGGCCATCAAAGAGCTGAATAAGATAGAACATGTGAAAATGGCGTCTCCGGTGTTGTCAATGTCAGCGATGATTCTCAAAGGGAATTATGAGGGATACATTGATTTGAGAGGAATGCGTCCGGAAGCATTGGAGGAGCAAAATATTCCACTGATAGAGGGGAGTCGTCTTCCGGAGACAAAGACATCCAATTTGGAGCTGATCATCGGTAATTTGATTCCTGAGATGCTTTATGAAAAAAATACAGGAAAAGGATATTGGGAAACCGGAAAACTGCCAGAAATCGATTACATGAAGGATTCTTTGTTCTTAATCTTAGATTCGGATGCATATTTGGCTTCCAAACAGAATGGAACAAGTTCTTTGGAACAGTCACTTGGCAAGAATGAAGGGCAGGGAGGAAACCAGGCAAGCGCAAAAGCGCCAAAAAAATATGTTGTCCATGCCAGTGGGATGGTGAAGGGAGACTTAAACACCTATAATTCACATTCTTATTATGTATATTGTGATCTGGATACGCTGATTGCTTCTCTGAAAAAAGAGTATGGAACGAAGCTGATTCCCGGGCAGCCGACGACAAAGTCTGGAAAGCCATATAAGGAATTTGTATATTCGTCCGCCTGTGTGCAGGTAGATGATATTGACTATGTGGAGGAAGTGTCAGCCAAAATTCGAGAAATGGGATATACCGCGAACAGCAATGCAGAATATTTAAAAAGCATGCAGAGTCAGTTTGCGATCATTCAGGCTGTACTTGGAGGAATTGGTGCAGTATCACTTCTTGTAGCAGCAATTGGAATTGCCAATACGATGATGATGTCCATCTATGAGAGGACTAAGGAAATCGGTGTCATCAAAGTACTTGGGTGCAGTCTGAAAAATATCAAACAGATGTTTCTGATCGAGGCAGGTTTCATCGGACTTTTGGGAGGTGTGATTGGAAATATTTTGAGTATGCTTCTGTCATTTGGAATCAATACAATTGCCGGAAGCATGGGAAGTGCGATGGGATTTGAAGGAGACATTTCATATATTCCAATTTGGCTTATTCTGGCTTCACTTGGATTTGCAATTTTGGTCGGGATGGCAGCAGGATATTTCCCGGCGCTGCGTGCTATGAGGTTAAGTCCGCTTGCGGCAATCCGTAACGAATAGAAAAACTGGAAGAGAGGTGTAAAAAGCCTCTTCTGTTTTTAGGTGTGTACAAAATTTGTTGTTTCCATTAGAAAAGGCTTGTATTTTTCAGCGGTTTATCTCAAAATAAAAGGGAAGAAAAATGGCTGAGAAAAATAAAAAATTGAAATGAGGAATGAATATGAAAAAGGCACTGATCGTTGTGGATATGCAAAATGATTTTGTAGATGGAAGTCTTGGAACAAAGGAGGCACGGGAAATCGTAGAAGCAGTGGAGAAGAAAGTAAAAGCTGCCCGGGAAATGGGGACAGAACTTCTTTTCACAAGAGATACCCACGGAGAAGATTACCTTCAGACAAAAGAGGGGAAGTCGCTTCCGGTTATCCACTGTGTCAAAGAAACAGAAGGCTGGGAGATCATAGACTGCCTGAAGTCTTATGCTGACAGAATTTTTGACAAGGAAACTTTTGGAAGCATTGCTCTGGCTGATTATGTTGCTGAGCAAGGATATGAATCCATTGAGCTTGTAGGTCTCTGCACAGATATTTGTGTTGTGTCAAATGCACTTCTTCTAAAAGCACGTCTTCCAGAGACAGACATTGTTGTGGATCGAAGCTGCTGTGCAGGAGTAACTCCAGAGAGCCACGAGGCGGCGCTGTCTACGATGCAGATGTGTCAGATCCAGATACTATAACAGTTTTTGATGGCAGGAGATGAAAGAGATGTTTCGATTATGGGGAAAGATATTTAAAGACAACCGGATGGTACGCGATACGGTCATCTGTATTGAGGAGGAAGATACGAGGACACATAAAATTTTCCGTGCGTTAGATGAAATTTGTTACGAATTTGATCTGAGTAAACCAATTTGGCTGAATCATACAATCAGTGAATTTCAGAGACATGACAAGGCAAGATTTTATCAGGATAATTTTGTGGATTCCATCGACTTTGACTATCTGGAAATTCATATTATTGAGGAGTAAAGAAAAGGACAGGGTGTGCTTATCTTTCTTCTATGGAGAAAATGGGACAACATACGAAAAAGTATAAAGAATATTAAAAAAATTGTGAAATTTAAGACAATTAAATCATCCTATGTTATAATAATTGTATCAAATGATTTTTCGGATACAAGGAGAGAAGGAACGTGATGAGAACAGTGGTAAAAAATTACGAGGATGTGGATAGTTGGAAGACTGTCATGTTTTTGTACAATGCCGCAATGAAAGAAGTAGGAACGAAACTGGAAATATTAAATGATGAGTTTCAGCATGTACACAAGTATAATCCAATTGAGCATATTAAATCTAGAATCAAGTCACCGGAGAGTATTGTAAAGAAGTTGAAGCGCTATGGACATGAGACATCCATTGAAAATATGGTTAAGTATGTCAATGACATTGCGGGGGTCAGACTGATCTGCTCTTTTACATCAGATATTTATCGGCTGGCAGGTATGATCGGGAATCAAAGCGATTTGAAAGTGCTGTCGATCAAGGACTATATCAAGAATCCGAAGGAGAGCGGATATAAGAGTTATCATATGCTTGTTTCTGTACCGATTTTTTTATCGGACAGTGTTGTCGATACGAGGTTGAGATTCAGATCCGTACGATTGCGATGGATTTTTGGGCAAGTCTTGAGCATAAGATTTATTACAAATTTGAAGGGAACGCACCGGAATATATCAGCAGAGACTTAAGAGAATGTGCGGATATGGTCTCGGCGCTTGATGAGAAGATGTTATCGCTCAATGAAGCAATCAAAGCGTGCCTGCAGGAATCGGAGCGGGAGAAGGAATCGTAATAGAATCTGAAAAGAATAGCAAATAGGAGTTGGCAATCGTTCCTGGAAATGATAAAATAACTTAGAGCGTGTCAGAGAGGAGTTCGTCAGAGCACTTCCCGGCACGCTCTAAGAGTACGTTAGGAGGAAAAAAGGAATGGAGAAATTGAAGAACAAGAAAATGGCTGTACGTCTTCTCTGGGCAACATTTGGAAGTCTTCTGTTTGCTGCGGGCGTTAATATTATTATTTTACCGCTGCATTTATATAATGGAACTTTCTTAGGTATTGCTCAGTTGATCCGTACATTTCTTGTAGACTATCTGAAGATTGCCGCGCTTAGCGGGATCAATCTTGACGGTATTATTTTCTGGTTATTAAATGTACCGTTGTTTTTCATGGCATGGAAAGTACTTGGAAGGGGATTTTTCTGGTTGTCTGTCTACACGACAACAATTGAGACGTTGTTTATGACATTTATTCCGATTCCCAATACACCGATCATTGAAGACTATCTGACGGCGTGTATTATCGGAGGGCTTGTTGCTGGTGTCGGAACAGGAATGATCCTGAGAGGGGGAAGCTCCGGAGGAGGCCAGGATACACTAGGAATGGTATGTGCGAAGAAATACCCGTCATTCAGTGTTGGAAAAGTAAGTATTCTTATGAATATTTTCGTGTATGGAATCTGTTTTATGATATTTGATATAGAAATTACAGTTTACTCGTTGATCTATGCGACCGTGATGGCAATGACGTGTGACCGGGTGCATGTGCAGAACATTAGTCTCAGTGTGATGATCTTTACAAAGAAGGATGGGGTTGAGCAGGCGATTATGAATGAGATGCGCCGCGGTGTGACGGAGTGGGAAGGAAAAGGTTCCTACACGAAGGAAGATTCCAAAGTATTTGTTGTTATGATTTCGAAATACGAACAGAATGAGATCACAAGAATTGTCTCAGAGATCGATCCGAATGCATTTATGATCTTTACAGAAGGTGTGAAGGCAGTCGGAAACTTTGAAAAGAGACTTTCTTAATCAAAAAAGAATATGTTTTGATATGATGAGAGGAGCGTGTCCGTAAAAAGACATGCTTTTTTTTTGTAAAATAATTTTACACAGATTTAACAAAAGGCTGTTTTTAAATTTAACAATCGCCAAGTATAGTATCACTTGTAAACGAAAGCAGAATGAAAAATAAGACGGATTGAAGGAGAGTAAATCGTATGAAAATGAAAAAGTTTTTAGCAGTAATGGCAGTGGTATCTATGACAGCAGCAATGGCAGCAGGTTGCGGAAGCAGTGAAGAAGAAGGAAAAACAGAAACGAATGAAAAAACGGAAGCAAGTGGAGAAACGGATACTTCATTTGACTCTGCAAATGATATTTCTGTGACATCAAGAGAAGATGGTTCAGGAACAAGAGGAGCATTCATCGAGCTGCTGGGAATTGAAGAGAAAGACGATGAAGGAAATAAAAATAGATAATACAACAGAAGAGGCAAATATTACAAACAGTACATCTGTTATGATGTCAACAGTAGCAGGCAATGAGTATGCTATCGGTTATATTTCTCTGGGATCTCTTGATGACAGTGTAAAAGCTGTGAAAGTAGATGGAGCGGAAGCGACAGAAGACAATATCAAAGATGGTTCCTACAAAGTGGCAAGACCATTTAACATTGCTACAAAGGAAGAAGTAAGCGAAGTGACACAAGATTTCATCGATTACATTCTGAGTGAAGAGGGACAGGAAATCGTATCTGATAATGGATATATTTCTCTTGATGATGTGAAGCCATATGCGGGCAGCAAGCCAGAAGGAAAGATTGTTGTTGCAGGATCTTCTTCTATTTCACCGGTGATGGAGAAGTTAAAAGAAGCTTATTTAAAAGTGAACACAAGTGCAGAGATTGAGATTCAGACAAGTGATTCCACAACAGGTATGACTTCTGCAATCGATGGAATCTGTGATATTGGAATGGCGTCCAGAGAGTTGAAGGATGAAGAGAAAGAGCAGTTAAAAGCAACTGTGATCGCAACAGATGGAATTGCAGTAATCGTAAATAAAGCAAATCCGATGGATGAGCTCACAAGTGATCAGATAAAAGAAATCTATACAGGTGAAGTGCTTGCTTGGGATGAGTTAAACTAATTCAGGAATTGCTTGCAAAACAGCCTGAGAAAGATGATAAGAGGGAAAAAACAATATGAAAGCATGGAAAGAAAAGTTCATGCAGGGAGTGTTTTTCATCGCCGCCTGTACTTCGGTGCTGGCGGTGGCTCTCATTTGTGTATTTTTATTCGCAAATGGAATTCCTGCAATGAAGGAAATTGGATTTATGGAATTTTTGACCGGAGAGAGGTGGAAGCCGACCAATGAAATCTTCGGAATCCTCCCGATGATCATGGGAAGTATCTATGTCACTGCGGGAGCAATTATTTTAGGAGTTCCGATCGGAATTCTGACATCGGTATTTATGGCAAAATATTGTCCAAAGAAAATCTATCCGGTGCTGAAAGGTGCTACCGAACTTTTGGCAGGAATCCCGTCCGTTGTATATGGATTTTTTGGATTGGTCGTACTTGTGCCATTGATCAGAGACATCTGCCAGAAATTTCACTGGGGTGGAAATGGAAGCAGCATTCTGACTGCATCTATCTTACTTGGAATGATGATTCTTCCGACGATCATCGGTGTCACAGAGTCAGCAATCCGTTCTGTGCCGGCGCATTATTATGAGGGTGCACTTGCACTGGGGGCGACACATGAGCGAAGTATATTTTCGGTTGTTCTCCCGGCAGCAAAATCAGGTGTTGTAGCAGGAATTGTACTGGGGATCGGACGTGCGATCGGAGAGACGATGGCAGTGATCATGGTAGCAGGAAACCAGGCGAGAATGCCTGCGGGGGATTGTGAGAGGTGTTCGTACTCTTACGGCAAATATTGTGCTGGAGATGGGATATGCAGCAGGACTTCACAGAGAGGCACTGATTGCAACCGCCGTTGTTTTATTTGTCTTTATCCTGCTGATCAATCTTTCCGTATCATTGTTGAACAGGAGGGCACAACATGAATAGGCAGACAATTGGACAAAAGCTTCGTGCTTACAGACGAAGACCTGGATCGTTGATCTTGATGCTCCTTGTGATGTTGTCAGCAGTGGCAACTTTTGCAGTTCTCTTATTTTTGATTGCATACATTTTGATCAAAGGACTTCCGCATCTGACACCAGATCTGTTTGCATTAAAATATACTTCAGAAAATGCATCTTTGATGCCGGCGCTGTTAAATACAATCGGAATGACTGCGTTATCGCTTGTAATTGCAGTACCGCTTGGGATTTTTGCCGCAATCTTTCTTGTAGAATATGCAAAGAGAGGAAATAAATTTGTGGAAATCATCCGACTTACGACGGAAACGTTGTCGGGAATCCCGTCGATTGTTTACGGATTATTCGGATTGTTGTTTTTCGTAACAACACTCGGCTGGGGATATTCTCTACTTGCGGGGGCATTTACATTGGCAATCATGATTCTTCCACTGATCATCCGAACGACAGAGGAAGCATTAAAATCAGTTCCAGACAGTTTCCGTGAGGGAAGCTTTGGGTTAGGAGCGGGAAAACTCCGGACAGTTTTTTGTGTAGTTCTGCCATCGGCAGTACCGGGAATTCTTGCAGGTGTAATTCTGGCGGTCGGAAGAATTGTTGGGGAAACGGCAGCGCTGATCTATACAGCGGGAACTGTTCCGGCAGTGCCGAAAAGTGTGATGGGATCTGGGCGAACCCTTGCCGTACATATGTACAATCTGTCCAGTGAAGGACTTTACATGGATCAGGCTTATGCGACGGCGGTCGTACTTCTTGTACTTGTTGTCGGAATCAACTGCCTGTCCGGATATATTGCGAAAAAGATTACGAAAGGAAATGGAAATGGGGAAAATTAGTGTAAAGAACCTAGATTTATATTATGGCGACTTTAAGGCGCTGAAAAATATTAATATGGAAATCGAGGCAAACAAGATCACTGCATTTATTGGGCCGAGCGGATGTGGAAAATCTACTTTGTTAAAGTCGATCAACCGGATGAATGATCTTGTGGAAGGATGTCGGATCGACGGACAGATTTTACTGGATCAAGAGGACATTTATGGAAGGATGGATGTGAATCTTCTCAGAAAACGTGTCGGAATGGTATTTCAAAAGCCAAATCCATTTCCAATGAGTATTTATGACAACATTGCATTTGGACCGCGTACACATGGGATCCATTCTAAGGCAAAGTTAGATGATATTGTGGAAAAATCGCTTCGGCAGGCAGCAATTTGGGAGGAAACAAAGGACCGTTTGAAGAAAAGTGCACTTGGAATGTCCGGCGGACAACAGCAGAGACTTTGTATTGCAAGAGCGCTTGCAGTGCAGCCAGAAGTGCTTTTGATGGATGAGCCGACATCTGCATTGGATCCAATCTCAACATCGAAGATTGAGGACCTTGCCATGGAACTAAAAAAAGACTATACTATTGTCATGGTTACACACAATATGCAACAGGCAGTGCGCGTGTCGGACAATACCGCGTTTTTTCCTTCTTGGTGAGATGATTGAATATAACAATACAGAAAAATTGTTCTCGATTCCGTCAGATAAGAGAACGGAAGATTATATTACAGGGAGGTTTGGATAAGAGATGCGCAATAAGTTTGATATGCAGCTGGAACGACTCAGTGAACAGCTTATTTTTATGGGAAGCCTTTGTGAGAAAGCAATTGCAAATGCGACAAAGGCTCTGAGAAACGGAGATTTGGAACTTGCAAAGCTCGTCATGAGCGAAGATGAAGAGATTGATCAGATTGAGAAAGATATCGAGAGACTGTGCTTAAAACTTCTGCTTCAGCAGCAGCCGGTGGCAAGAGATCTGCGCCAGATTTCTGCGGCGCTGAAAATGATCACAGATATGGAGCGGATCGGAGATCAGACATCGGATATCGCGGAGATTATCATTTCTGCTGGAATGTCAGAAGCGAGAGATATTTCGGTAATCGGGACGATGGCAGAAGCAACGAGCAAGATGGTTCATGACAGTATCCTTGCCTATGTCAATAAAGATTTGGAGATGGCGCAGAAGGTTATGCTTGCCGATGACGAAGTGGACAGAATGTTTGAACTTGTAAAGGCAAAACTGGTAGAATTGATTCTGAAGGATGGCGGAAAGCAGGGCGAGAAAGCGATTGATTTGATTATGATCACGAAGTATCTCGAGCGTATTGGAGATCATGCAACAAATATTGCAGAATGGGTAGAATTCTCTATCACAGGCGTGCACAAAGACGGACAGCTTGTGGAGAGATAGATAAAGGAGAGAACGAAGATGATTTATTGCGTGGAAGACGACAGTAACATCCGGGAATTGGTCGTATATACACTGGAGTCCACAGGGATGAAAGCCTGTGGATTTCCAGATGGGACTGCATTTATGAAAGCTTTGGCATTTGAGACGCCAGAGCTTGTTCTGCTTGATATCATGCTTCCGGGAGAGGACGGTATTTCCCTTTTGAAGAAGCTCAAAAGTTCAGCAAAGACGAAGGATATCCCGGTGATCATGGTTACAGCAAAAGGGGCAGAGTATGACAAAGTGATCGGGTTGGACAGCGGCGCGGATGACTATGTGACGAAGCCGTTTGGAATGATGGAGCTGATCTCGCGCGTGAAAGCGGTGTTAAGAAGGACGAAGCGGGAAGAGAAAAGCACACAGTATGAGATCAGAAATCTTATGCTGGATCAGAAAAAACATGAAGTGAGAGTGGATGGAATCCCTGTCACATTGACGTTGAAGGAATTTGAACTTTTGGAGCTTCTGATCCGAAATAAAAATATTGTATTGTCAAGAGACAGACTTTTGGAGGAAGTATGGGGATATGATTTCGATGGGGAGACAAGGACGATCGATGTTCATATCCGTACACTTAGACAGAAGTTAAAAAGTGCAGGAGATTTGATTGAGACTGTGCGTGGAGTAGGATATCGGATGGGAGGACAGGATGAGACGTAAGATACAAAGAAGCATGTGTCTAGTTGCGTTTCTTGCACTTTTAATCTCGGGAATCTTGACCGTTGCGGCAGTTTATCAGCAGACAGTTATGAATAAAACCGCAGAACTCAGGCAGGAGGCGGAATATATTCAGGCGGCAGTCGATATTGCTGGAGAAGAATATCTGAATGTCATGGACAATGTGCAAAAAAGCACCAGGCTTACACTAGTCGGGCAGGATGGTACAGTACTCTATGACTCTGTACAAGACGATACGACGTTAGAAAATCATAAAAACCGAAAAGAAATCAAAGGAGCGATGGAAAACGGGAGAGGGGAAGCAGTAAGAACGTCCGATACACTTGGACAAAAGACGTTCTATTATGCGATCCGACTGCAGGATGGGACGGTCCTTCGTGCCTCCCAGACTATTGATAATGTGCTTCCAACAATTCGGAAGCTTCTTCCATACATCATTGGGATCTTTCTTTTGATGGTGGCGGGAGCTTATCTGCTGGCAAAATGGCAGACAAAGCGTCTGATCGATCCAATCAATCATTTGGATCTGGAACATCCGCTCGAGAATGATGTGTATGAAGAATTGACACCACTTTTGCAGGGAATCGATGTGCAGAACCGGGAAAAGGAAAAGGCGGCTGAGATGCGGAAAGAATTTTCTGCAAATGTTTCCCATGAATTGAAGACGCCGTTGACATCTATTTCAGGATATGCGGAGATTATGAAAAATGGGCTGGTGCGGCCGGAAGATATGAAGGGATTTTCAGAGCGGATTTACAATGAGGCGAGCCGTCTGATTACACTTGTGGAAGACATTATCAAGATTTCCAAGTTAGATGAGAAGAGCATTGAGCTGGAGAAGCAAGAGGTAGATCTCTATCTGCTTGTAAGAGAGATATGCACAAGGCTTGCTCCGCAGGCGGAAAAGAAGAGCGTACGATTTGAAGTGTCAGGAGAACATGTTTCCTATAATGGAATCCGTCAGATCCTTGATGAGATGATCTATAACCTCTGTGAAAATGCAGTAAAGTATAATGTCAAAGGCGGAAAAGTCAGTGTGTGGACAGGAAATACACTGGAAGGCCCAAAGGTCATTGTGGAAGACACTGGAATTGGTATTCCAGAGGAAGAAAAAGAACGTGTTTTTGAGCGGTTTTATCGGGTGGATAAGAGTCACTCCCGGGAAAACGGAGGAACTGGGCTTGGACTTTCTATCGTAAAACACGGTGCGCTTCTCCACGATGCAAAGATTCAGATCAGCAGTAATCTAGGCAAAGGGACAAAGATTGAATTGATTTTCGGCGGGGATTCCAGAAAAGAGACAGATAGCGAAAACGACAGATGAGAGAGAAATGAAAACAATCTATGGCGGTAGTCGAAGAAAATGATAGCTGCCATAGATTGTTTTTTTGTTGAAGTGGATATTGACTTTCGGAATAGATATGTTACACTGAAAGAGTAATTCTAAGGGAGATTCTTTCCCTTTTTACATGGATCAGGCAGTTCTGCCAGTTATTCCAGTATGTTTTTAATTTGATGATGAAAGAAGTGTGATGCCTATGCTTGTTGGAAACAGATAGAATCGACGGATGGATAGAGTTTTTGTACGATTCTATTTTAGACAGAGTGATCGGAAGAAAATTTGAAAAGAGAAAGGAATCATTTATGAGAAAAGGAAGACAGATGGTGTTGCTATGTATTGCGGCAATGCTTTTTTGTACTGCCCTGTGTTTTCCGAAGGAGGCAAAAGCACAGACGGAGCAAGTAACGATTGAAACAGGAAGAGAGATTTATTATCATCAGTATTCCACAAATTTATTTTATATCAATGGCAATGTAGGATATTGTCTGCAGCCAGCAAAGGAGACGCCGGCAGATGGGATTTAATGCAGGAGAAGTTCTGCAAAACAATGAAGTGCTTGCAAAAGCCATTTATTTTTCAACGGGGCAGCCGGGGGAAGCGGTTGTAGGAGAAGGATTCTGGCAGATTCCGGATCCGGAAATATCTGGAGTTGTGTCGTGGGATGAGCGCTATGCATATTCCCACATGTTCCTCTCATGGATTTTTGCAGATTATGATTTTGATGCCGCGTTTCACGGAACAGGTCTGGAAAACGAAGTATTTTATGAAGACTTAAAGAAAGATTTTCAATGGAAATTAGAGCACATCAAAGGGTTGAAAGTGCCGGAGGCGGCATTATCTTTTTCGGATTCTGATGTGACGGCCTATATAGACAGTGAAGGACAGCGCACAGAAAGTCTGGTTCTGTCAGGAGATCCGGAAAATGAGATTGCGCTTCCTCTGCGGGAAAAAATGGTGCTTGTAAATGAAAGCAGAGGGACGGAAGAGACTGGAATCGGTCATATTTCCGGAGGCGAACAGTTTTATTTGAGAGCACCGATAGATATGAAAGAAACCTATCAAAGCGGGGAAATTTACGGAAGTATTACCAATGAATGGCGCTCCTTGATCATCGGAACCGGAGAAGATACTCAGATTATGGGAGTAGGCAGCTATGCAGTGACACCGACAGCACCAGTTCAGCTCAATGTGCAGTGGGTTCCTACAGGAAAAATTAGATTGAAGAAAATTGACGCAGAGACACAGCAGGGAAAACCTCAGGGGGAGGGATCCTTTGAGGGGGCGGTCTATGAAATTTTCGACAGGAACGGTAAGAAGCAGGATACGCTTACGACAGACAAAAAGGGAGAGGCGGTTTCAAGGCTGCTCCCCTATGGGATTTACACGATACGGGAAGTCAAGGCGCCATTTGGTTATACAGTTGCGATTGATCAAAGTGTGCAACTGCAGGAAGTGGAAATTGTCGTTGTATCTGAGGAAAAGCCGCAGAAAGGGATCATTCGTCTTCAGAAAGCAGACAGGAGGCAGAACAGGAGAAAAAGTCCCCATATGCATCTTTAAAAGGTGCAGAATACACGGTGAGCAGCAAAGAAGGTACAGTTTTTCAGACGCTTGTCACGGATGATGAGGGCAAGGCAGAAAGCAAACCACTTTTAACCGGAAAGTATCAGGTGAAGGAGACGAAGGCGCCGGAAGGATACAATATCGATCCGACGATCTATCAAGTAGAGCTGTTGCCGGGAGAAGAGACAGCAGAAATTTTTTATCAATCGGTTTCTTCGAAGGAGGAAATCATCCGCGGGGATTTTGAGATCATGAAATTAGCAGAAAATGAAAATGAGGATGAAGATACCCTTCAGGGACTTGCAGGCGCAGAATTTACTGTCTATGAAAAAACAAGTGGAAAAGAAGTTATAAAGCTGGTGACAGATGAGCGTGGGTTTGCGACTACAGTATCTAAAGAATATCCAAGGGGAAGGTTGATTTTCGGGACTTATGTTGTGAAAGAAACGAAGACACCAGAGGGGTATCGTCCGGTCAAACCATTTGAAATTACGATCAAGGAGGAAAAGGTAGTGCTGCGAGGAATTTACAAGGAAGATAAACTGATCACATCTCCGATCACCGTTGTAAAAGTGGATCAGGAGACTGGGAAGCAGATTCAGGCAGCAGGAGTGGAATTTAGGCTGCTGGACAGCAGAAAAAAACCAATTGAAATGGAAGTGTATTATCCAGAGCATATGAAGACTTCTATTTTTAAGACAGATAAGAAAGGACAATTTACTTTTCCACAGAAATTGAAAAAGGGACAGTATTATCTAGAGGAAGTAAAAGCGCCGGAGGGATATCTGAAGGGGGAATTACTTCCGTTTGAAGTGAAAGAAGGAGCAACGTGGGCGGAGGCACAGGTGATTCGTTACAGCAACCGAAGTGCAAAAGGAAAGATTGTGCTTCAGAAAATAGATCAAAAAACGAAGGAGACTCTTTCAGGAGCTGTCTTTGAAATCTTTGCTGCAGAAGATATTGTGACAGCTGACCAGACAGTACATGCAGAAAAAGGAGAACTGGTTGATACGGTGGAAGTTTCGGAAAAAGGGGGATGTTCCCAAAATCTGTATCTGGGGAAATATGTTGTAAAGGAGAAAAAACAGCCGGAAGGATATGTCCGTCTGAAAAAGGAGTATGAAGTTGAATTAAAATACAAAGATCAAGTGACAGAAATTGTGACAGAGGAGCTGACAGTTGCGAATGTGCCAGTGACGACAGAACTTGTTAAGACAGACAAAAAGAGCGGAAAACCACTGGAAGGAGTTTCGTTTTCGGTTTGGAAGAAGGAGGACGAGAAACTGCCGAAGTTTGAAAAGAAAATGTATGTGACAAATCAGGATGGAAAGATTCTTTTGGAATATCTAAAGACTGGCACATATTGCATCCAGGAGAAAAAGACACTTCCGGGGTACCTTCTGTCCGAGCAGATTACTGAATTTACAGTAGATGAGGAGGGATACAGCGAAGGGAAGCAAAGACTTTGCCTGAAACTAGAAAATGAACATACCAATATAGAAGTGGAAAAACTGGATGCGGATACGAAAAAACCGGTAGAGGGCGCCGTACTTCAGATTGAAGATTTACAGGGAAAGGTAATTGTCGAAAAATGGAAAACAGAAAAAGAACCAAAACAGATTGAAAAGTTGCCGGAGGGAGAATATGTACTGGTGGAAGCAGAGGCACCATTCGGATATCAGAAGGCAGAAAAAATGAAGTTTCGTGTGGAACCTAGAAAAGAAGTGCAAAAGATTACACTTTATAATAGGAAATCAGAGAAAGAGAAGCTTCCAGAGGAGAGTACAGGAAGGAAGGATACACCAAAAACCGGAGATACAGCGACAGTCGCAAAGCTCATTGCGGCGTTGCTTGGAGCTTCTCTGTTACTTGGATTGATTTATTACAGAAAGCGAGATCGAAAGAGGTAGAAAAAAGAATTGACAAAGCACCCACCATATAGTATTGTACTAATATATTAGTACAAAAAGATGCCGATGAATGTGTATAAGATATGGAGGGTGAGAGATGATAGAGATTAAAAATCTTACGAAGATCTATAAGCTGAATAAGAAGCAGATGAAAGAATCAAAGACGAAGAGCAGCCGGAAAGTTGCAGTCGATGATGTGAGCCTGCGAGCAAAGAAGGGGGAATCTACGGATTGCTTGGACCGAATGGGGCAGGAAAGACAACGACGCTTCGCTGCATTGCGACAATCCTCAACCGACAAAGGGTGAGATTTATGTGTCAGGACATGAAGTGCAGGAAGAGCCGGAGGAAGTCCGCAAAAAGATTGGATTTCTTACAAGTGATATCAAGCTCGATCCGCAGTTCACAACAGATTATCTGTTTGACTTTTTCGGAAGACTTCACAAGTTCCGGAGGAAAACCTGAAAAAAGAAAAAGAGAAGTTAGTTTGAGTATTTTGAAACAATGATTTTGCAACA
>ENA-OPYY01000261-OPYY01000261.1-human-gut-metagenome-genome-assembly--contig:-NODE-261-length-20995-cov-1.005175_pt1 | contig 20995 bp, 27 predicted proteins | sample MGYA00242472_ERZ504481 | MGnify/ENA primary metagenome ERZ504481 (study PRJEB26092, sample SAMD00036265) | human gut metagenome | host: Homo sapiens | study: EMG produced TPA metagenomics assembly of...
AAACTCCTTTGTTTCCGTAGTCATATAGCCGTTAGGAAAACCGATTACCGTGCAGACGGCCATCTTATCTCCCATATATTCCTTTGCATGCTTAACAAAGCTTGGCGGAATGCAGACAGAAGCTGTCTGATACGCGACGGCGTCATCACAGATCTGCCGGATCTCCTCCCATGTAGCCGTCTGTGCCAGCAGTGTATGATCTACATGGCTCATAAGTTCTTTTATTCCCATTTTCATATCCTCCTTTAAACATATATTCATCTTTCCTTCACCGGATCCATAAGAATCAGGCCAGTTCCAGGGCAATCTCCATCATCTTTCCAAAACCGATCTGGCGCTCCATTGCGCTTAATCCCTCCTGGCGGTAGATATGATCGGAAATAGTAAGCATACAAAGCGCCTTTTTGCCTGCCCTGGCAGCATTCATATACAGGGCTGCCGCTTCCATTTCCACTGCCAGAACACCCATAGAACGCCATTTGTCATTCACATCTGCAGTTTCGTTATAAAAAATATCAGAGGAAAGGACATTTCCCACCACAGCCGGCGTTCCCTGATTCTTTGCAGTTTCGGCAGCCCTGTTTAAAAGGCTGTAATCTGCAATGGGCGCAAATGTACCCGGAAGTCCGTACTGATACGCATAATTGGAATCCGTACAGGCGCCCATGGCAATAACCACATCCATCAGATTCAAAGAATCCTGAAGTGCGCCAGCAGATCCGATGCGGATAATACTGTCCACATCGTAAAAATGAAACAGCTCATAGGAATAGATACCGATGGAGGGCATTCCCATGCCGGCTCCCATGACTGAAATCTCTTTTCCCTTATAGGTTCCCGTAAATCCCAGCATATTGCGGACTCCCGTGACCTGTCTGGGATTCTCAAGATAGGTTTCAGCGATATATCTGGCCCGAAGAGGATCTCCGGGCATAAGCACGGTTTTGGCAAAATCTCCTTTTGCCGCGCCGTTATGAGGAGTTGGTACTGACATAGATAAGCTTCCTTTCCAAACCGCATCTGTAAGGCAGCGGTTTACGTTTTACTTGGATTTGATAAAAATCTTTCCGTTGGCAGCCGGCGTATGGGCTTTTCCAACAAAGAGGATCAGCGCCAGCAGGGTTACCACATAGGGGATCATGGAAATCAGGTTCGGCGAGATCATGTTGCTCTGGCCCGCAAGGCTCTTGATGCCGCTGCAGAAGCCAAAGAGAAGGCAGGCAAGCATAGAGCCGCCCGGTGAAAACTTACCGAAGATAACGGCCGCAATGGCGATAAAGCCCTGTCCTACAATTACGCTTGGGCGGAACTGGTTAATGGTAGCCAGCGTTACAAAAGCGCCTCCCAGGCCGGCCATAAAGCCGGACAGTATCACACAGCTGTAACGCACGCGGTACACGTCAATTCCCAGAGATTCACAGGCCTCCGGATGCTCTCCCACTGCCCGCAGATGGGCGCCGAAGCGCGTTTTGTAAAAGATAAACCAGCATACGCCTGCCAGGATAAACACCAGATATGCCACTGAATATACATTCAGTACATTGCTTAAAAAGGAGCCTGTTGGAAATACGCCCTCAAAAAGCTTTGGAAGCTTGCTTGCCGGATCCATGGCCGGAGTATCGGAGGAATTATTGTACATAGCTTTGCAGAGGAATACCGCAAGACCTGGGCCTAAAAAAGTTGATGGCAGTTCCGGCAATGGTCTGATCTGCATGAAAGGAAATACATACGACCGCATGAATGACGCCAAAAAGCGCACCCGCAAGACCCGCTCCCAAAAAGGCCAGCCAGCCGTTTCCCGTTTCCAGCCCAAGTACCGCACCGGTAAATGCGCCGATGGTCATCATGCCCTCAATTCCAATATTGATAACTCCGCTCCTCTCAGAAAAGCAGGAGCCCAGGGCCGCCAGAAGAAGGGGCGGCGTTGCGATCAAAGTTGCATTGATCAAAAGGCCAAGATTTTTAATGATTACATCCATATTAGTTTGCCTCCTTCTTTGCAGCGAGCTTCTTAAACAGGATACGGAAGATCTGGGCAATGGCAATAAAGAGGATCACACAGCCCATGATAATGTCTACCACCTCTGAAGGCGCTTTTACAATGCTCAGCTTGGAGCCGCCGTACTTCATGGCTCCATAAAACAGTCCGGCAAAGATACAGCCAATGGGATTGGAGGAACCGATCAGGGCCACTGTGATTCCCTGAAAGCCATAGCCTTCCTGGCCTGCAAACTGGCTTAAACGGCCTGCCATGCCAAGGATCTGAACCGCTCCTCCAAGACCTGCCAGCGCACCGGAAATACTAAGAGCCGTAAGCACAGACGCATCAGAGTTAATACCGCCGTACAGAGCGCCGTTCCGGTTAAAGCCCACTGCTTTCAGTTTGTATCCCAGTGTCGTTTTTTCGATGATCACCCAGATGATCACAGCAGCCGCAACGGCCAGGATGATCCCCCCAGTTTGCAACCTTGCATCCCAGTACATCTCTTACTGCCTCAGGGAAGAGGATACGGGCCGTTTCTGCCACATCCTTTGTGGCTTCACCGCCGCCTTCCTTGTGAATGGCAGGAATATTTACCACATAATTGGAGAGGTAAAAGGCAATCCAGTTAAACATGATAAACGACAAAACCTCGTGAATGCCCCGCTTTACCTTTAAAAGTCCTACCAGATAGGACCAGAGCGCTCCCTGCTGCCGCTGCCGCCAAAAGGCACAGGGGAATATGGATAACAGCCGGAAGTTTTAAGGTAATTCCCAGCACACAGGCTACCAGGCTTCCCACTACAAACTGTCCCTTCTGCTCCGATGTTGAAGACGCCGGTCCTAAAGGAGAATGCAACACTTAATCCGGTAAAGATCAAAGGGCTTGCATAGGTCAGTACCCATGCAAGATATTTTGGCTTGCCAAAAACACTGTCGATCAGCTTGCCGTAGGCACTGCAGGCTGATCCCTGCGATCATAAGGAAGACAGCTCCGATGATAAACCCGGCAACGATCGCAATGAGCGTATAAAGTAGATTGGATTCAAGGATACTTTTCTTTTTATTCATTCTTCCGTCCTCCTGCCATCATATAGCCGAGTTCTTTTTCATCTGCATTCTTTCCGGGAACGCTTCCTGTGATCCTGCCGTCAAAGATGACCTCAATCCGGTCAGAAAGACTCATGATCTCATCCAGCTCAAAGGAAACCAAAAGAACGGCCCTGTTTTTATTTCTCTGCTCTACCAGATACTTATGAACAAATTCAATGGCTCCTACATCCAGGCCGCGGGTAGGATTTACAGCGATCAGAAGATCCTTGTCATTGGTGACCTCTCTGGCAATAATGACCTTCTGCTGATTGCCTCCTGAAAGCGTTCCTGCCGGCGCTTCTTCGCAGCCTCTGGGACGCACATCAAATTTTTCAATCAGCTCTGCGGCATGGGCGCGGATCGCTTTCCGATTTAGAAATCCCTTATTTGAGAAAGGGGCCTCCTCAAAATGCTGCAGGATCAGGTTGTCCTCATTGGAAAAGTCCAGGATCAGTCCATGCTTCTGGCGGTCTGCCGGAATACTGGAAATACCGCTTTCAAAGGTTTCTTTCGGCGTTTTATTGATAACCTCTTTTCCCAGCATCTTCACGCTGCCGGATTCTGCCTTCTTAAGGCCTGTGAGGATTTCCACCAGCTCCGTCTGGCCGTTTCCGTCCACGCCTGCAAGACCTACGATTTCTCCCCTGCGGACCGTTAAATTAAGTCCCTTTAAGATCTCTGCGTCCCGATAATCCCTTGCCCTTACATCCTTTACCTCCAGAACGATTTCTCCCGGCTCCTGCTCCTTTTTATCCACCTTAAAATTCACATCACGGCCGACCATCATGGCTGCAAGGTCATTTTCTGTTACCTCATCCACCTTTACCGTGCGGATATATTTCCCCTGGCGGATAATGGTGCAGTGATCCGAAGACGCCGTGATCTCCTTCAGCTTATGGGTAATAAGGATCACGCTCTTTCCATCCCTTGTCAGATTCTCTATAATCTCCATCAGTCCTTCAATCTCCTGAGGGGTCAGGGAAGCGGTAGGCTCATCCAGGATCAGCGTATCCGCACCGCGGTAAAGCACCTTCAGTATCTCCACACGCTGCTGCATCCCAACGGAAATATCCTCGATCTTTGCGTCAGGATCGACCTTCATGCCATAACGCTCCGACAGCTCCATTACCTTCTGTCTGGCGGCTGCCTTATCGATGGAAAGCCCCTTTACAGGCTCAATTCCCAAAATAATATTATCCGTTACCGTAAATGGCTGGATCAGCATAAAATGCTGGTGGACCATACCGATCCCGATGTCGATAGCATCCTTTGGACTGGAAAAATGCACCTCTTTCCCTTTAATAAAAATCTGTCCGCTGGTAGGCTTATAAAGCCCGCAGAGCACATTCATCATCGTACTTTTACCGGCTCCGTTTTCTCCTAAAATGGCATGTACCTCACCCTTATGCACCGTCAGATTGATGTGGTCATTGGCTGTAAAATTACCGAATTTCTTTACAATGTCCTTCATCTGGACCATGACCTGGCTTTCATCCATATGGCTGGTCTTTCCCATGTATATTCCCTCCTTTTTCATATGATCACAATATCTTTAAATCCCATCTCCCTCAGTATGTCTGCCAGTTGCGTCAAACATTCAGGAGACGGAACCTGGTAGTGGGAATACGCTTCCCTCACTCCCATGGGACGGTACGCGATCAGCTTGATACGGATTTCGCGTATATTCCGGTAAGGCGCCAGAAGCGTTCCGATTCCCCGGATGCTTTTTTCTCCGTCATAGAGATCCGGAACGATCACAGCCCGGACTTCCTCCAGTTTTCCGTGCTTTGCAAGAAAAACCGCATTTTTAAGCACGATCCCGTTGCCTTCATCGGTGATCCGGCGGTGGTCTGTATCATCAAACGCCTTGATATCCAGCATTACGCCGTCAGATATCTCTAAAAGCTCCGGATAGACCCATAAAGGGATAGTCCCATTGCTGTCAATGAGACAGCCAAGTCCGTCTGCTTTGGCAAGCGTAAACAGCGCCTTTAAAAAATCCGGCCAGAGCATACACTCTCCGCCGGATACTGAGATGCCCCGTATAAAGGGAATCTGCCGTTTTACAGCCGCATATACCTCCTCCGGCGTCATTTCCCGCACTTTTGGGGAACTGTCATTGGGACAGACATGGATACAGGTATCACACTGCACGCAGGCTCCCTGATCCCAGATGACCCGGTTATCCTCTCCCAGGGACAGCGCCCCGGCAGGCACTGTCCCACACAGGCTCCGCAGTTTATACAGAGCCTTCTTGTTTCGGGATTATGACAATATTTGCAGTTAATGTTGCAGCCCTGGAGGAAAATGGCAGTTCTGTTTCCAGGACCGTCTACACTGCTGAAAGGAATGATTCGATTTACAATGGCTTTCATCAGCGCACCTTTCTCTCCAGGATATGACCGTTCTTGGAAGCTCCCAGCCCCAGACCGGTTGTGTTCTGGAGAACGGCCTGTCCCTGATCCAGTTTTTCCATTTCAGAGCGTTTTACCAGATAACCGGTCACTCGGATCACATCGCTGTCGCTGGAATAGAAGGACAGATAGCGCAGATCCATTTTAAAGGCCCCCTTAATGATATCCAGCACATATTCCGGGTTGCGGTGCACCGTCATATCGATTGGGAAAATATCTCCGGTTCCGGAGGTAAAATACCGGTGGAAATGCTCAAGCACCTTTAACTGGTCGATCAGCTCCTCTGGCTCCTCCCCGATCGGGATACGGGTTCCTGGAGTTATATCAATGTCTTCCGCAATTCCCACCTGGGCATGAAGCAGGAAGCGGCCTCCTGTTCCCTCACAGTAGGGATTTACATGGGCTGCGTTAAAAGCCTGGATCTGATCCATAATTTCAACGCCCAGCCGCGTAGCGATCTCATCATGGCCAAACCGTCCCTCTATACCTTCCTTTTCAAGAAGGATATTGACGCACTCTGCCAGGCCTACAAGACCGTACATGCCGGAGAAACGATCCCTGTGGATAAAGCCCTCCTTCGCAAGGAAGTGATGTTCAAAGAATCCGCTTTCCTCTACCTCAAACCGGATTCTCTCATCCATGTACCGTGCCATAATATCCAGTACATACGGCAGCTGCTGTTCTTTAAAATCCCGGATATCCTTTGCGCGCTTTGCAATATTTCCCAGGATCAGGCGGCACAGCGTATAAGCGCCGCCGCCGTAAAGCAGGCCGTTATAGCAGCTTGCGATCACATAGCCTTCACCCAATTCACCCTTAAACATCTTATGGTTTGCGAAGCTGGGCTTTGCACTGTGCAGTGCGCACCGGATGGCCTCCAGGGCAAAGTCATCTTCTGTAACGCCTTCCTCATATTTCATGGTAATGTTGGGAACCGCATGTTCAAGCTCCGCTTCCACTTCTAACAGCAGGCGGCCTGCCTTGGTCGCCCTGGGACCGATATTTGCATGAGAGAAGGAGTCCAGTACCGTGCGGTCAATGTGCGTCATGAACATCCCTAAAAGCTTTTTCGCCTGAGCCTCGTCCACTGTATCAATAAAAGGCTCCAGCAGTTCATCTAACTGTCCCACATAAACCGGATAGTTGGTAACGCTGGGAACATGCTTATAAAAGATCAGCAGATTATTAATAGCCTCATACAGATCTGTCGGCGGTTTAAGCTGGAGAAATTCACTGCCCTCTTTCATAAATTTTGCATAATCCGGGATAATGTACCGGGGACGCATGGGCGCATGGCCTTCTGCCAAATCACAGATGCACTTACGGTCTGCAGGAACATTTAAAAGTTCATCCAGCCCTTCGGGGAGGTCCAAAACCTCCATCAGGGAATCCGCCTGGCAGGCCAGGTTCGTAAGCTTCTGCTCATGGGTCAGCACAGGGCTTTTTATAATGCTCAGGATATTCTCCCTTGTTTCATTTACACGCTCCATTGAAATGTCACGCATATATGGTTCCTCCTTCTGTCATTGTTCAATCTTAGTCTAACTGATATACATCGCCGTATGCAGCCTCAAACTCTTCCTTGCTGGCAGGAACAGTCACTTCGCCTGCAAGGATCTTAGCCTTAACATCCTCTACTGCCTTCTTTACACCCTCAGGAAGAAGATCCTGGGAAGGAGCAATATCTACGCCGCCTGCTGCCAGGTCATACGTATGAAGGCCGCCCTCTAAGGTACCGTTAAGCAGAGACTCTACACTGTCATAAACAGCGGTATCTACACGCTTCATAGCGGAAGTAATTACGGTTCCAGGTGCGTCATTGTACTGGTCTCTGTCCACGCCGATAGCATATACGCCTGCTTCCTGGCATGCCTCGATTACGCCAAGTCCGGTTGCGCCTGCTGCATGGAAAACAATATCAGCGCCATTGGTGATCGCGGTACCTGCGTTTGTTTTTCCGGTTGCCGGATCTGCAAAGGAGTTTGCGTTAAACTGCTGGATCGTAATATCCGGATTTGCATCAATAGCACCTGCACAATAGCCGTATCCGAACAGGTTCATGGTTTCATTTGTCATACCGATCACTACGCCGATATTGTCAGTCTCTGTCATAAGGCCGGCAACGTATCCTACCAGATAGGAAGCCTGCTCCTGGCGGAACATCAGACAAGTAACATTGGGCAGGTCAATGGTAGCGTCATCAATAATAGCAAACTTACACTCAGGATTTGCTTCCGCAGCCTGCTTGGTAGCGTCTGCCAGCATATAGCCTACGCTGATGATCAGGTCGTACTCTTCATCAATAAACGTCTCAATGTTTGGAACGTAGTCTGCATCAGTAGAGGACTCAAGATAATTTACCTCAACGCCAAAATCCTCTGCCGCCTTCTGAAGACCCTCCCAGGAAGACTGGTTGAAGGAACCGTCATTTACACCGCCTACGTCTGTTACAAGACCGATCTTGTATTCGGATCCGTCTTTTTTCTCACCTGCTGCCTCTGTTTCAGCTTCTTCTTTTTTTGCTGAAGTATCAGCGGCTGCGGAAGACTCTGCCTTTGTCTCAGAAGTGCCGCCTGAACCTCCACAGGCAGTCAGAGATACTGCCATGGCTGCTGCCAACATAAGTGCTGCTGTTTTCTTTTTCATAATGATTCTCTCCTTTTAAAGTATATAATGAAAGCCCTGCTTTTAAGCAAAGCCCATGTGAAGCTGGAAAAATCCCCTGCTTATGAAACAGGGATTTTTCCAGCCTGCTGCCTTTTATAAAACTGCCTATTTCTGTTCCTGGCGGATCAGTTCCCCGGATGGCCCCTATGGCGGTGCGGATTGCCATATCCGTATCATGGACCACCGGATTTTCCAGGCCCAGCTTTTCCCGCTCCTGATTTGCAACAACCAGGAATACGGAACCGGCCCGTACATGAAGCGCTCCGGCCACGATAAATAATGCGGCTGATTCCATTTCGGATGCCAGACAGCCCATCCGTTTCCAGGCTTCCCATTTGTTCAAAAGCTCATAGCTTACAGGCATGCGCTCCGGGGAGTGCTGGCCGTAAAAAGCATCCTTGCACTGAACTACGCCTGTATGGAAAGCAAGGCCCAGTTCCTTTGCAGAAGCTGTCAGCGCATTTGTCACTGTAAGGTCAGCAACTGCCGGATATTCAATCGGAGCATACTCTCTGCTGGTTCCTTCCATACGGATGCCCCGGTGGCAATTACGGCATCACCGCTTTTTACCTCCGGCTGCATCCCTCCGCAGGTGCCTACACGGATAAAGGTATCTGCTCCGCAGTTTACCAGCTCCTCCATGGCAATGGAAGCAGAGGGGCCGCCGATACCCGTAGAAGTAACGCTTACCTTTACTCCATCTAACGTACCAGTATAGGTCACATACTCCCGGTTGTCAGCCACTAATACCGGATCATCAAAATACTTCGCGATCTTTTCACAGCGTTTTGGATCTCCCGGCAGTATCACATACCGTCCGACCTCTCCTTTTCCCACCTGAATGTGATATTGTTTGTTAGGATCTTCTGAATACTTCACGTTCTGTTCCTCCCTGTACGTTTTTTAATTATTATAAACCAGCCGCGCTGATTCCTAACTGTCAATTTCACTCATCTTTGCATCCGCCAGAGCTTTTAAGCGCTGGTACTGGCTGCTGTCCATAGTGATATTCCATCCTTTTTTTTGTAATATATCCTTCTGATACCAGACTCTTGATCGCTCTGGTGATCGTCCGCTTCTGAAAGGCCTGTCATCTCAGAAAAATCCTTTCGGCTGATATAGGCGCTGTATGTTCCATTTTCCTCATAGGATTTATATAATTTGATCAATACCTGATAAACCCGCTGATTTCCGGACAACAGCACATACAGCCGTTCTTTTCTTGCCTGCTCCAGAAGATAATTGACAATTTCCTTTGTTTCCATCTGAAATGCATTGCTGTCGCTTTTCAGCCATCGCTCATACTGGTCTCTTCCAATCCGCAGGAAAATACTTTTTTCCACTGCTGCAAGAGAGGTCTTATACCGCTCCATTCCGCCTAAAATTTCCATCACCCCAAAAAGTTCAATAGGATAAAACTGAAAGAAACCATATACGGCCTCCTGTACCCGGTAGTCAACCGCAGACACCTGTCCCTGTAACAGCACATAAACGCGTTCTGCCGGCTCTCCCTCATGGATAAAAACAGTCCCTGCCGGAACCTCGATCACCTGAAACTGTTCCAGCAGCCAACGGGGAGCGCCTGCAAAATACTGTTTCAGATAATCCACCTTTTCCGGATTCAGCTTTTCAATCTGCTTCTGAGTTTCTATATTCAGTTTCTTAATCTGCTTTTGTGTTTCCTTCATAAAGGATTCCCTTTTGTATATTTCTTCCATTTAACTTGTTTTCATCATATCACATTTTCACAAAGAGTAAAAGGACATATGTCACTTTTCAAAAAGGAAAAAGAGTTTTTTTGATGTTTAGCACAAAAAACCACCATATTTTTTTGCGTATATGGTGGTTTTTACCTATAGCTATATAAAATTACTGTTTCTGCTTACTTTTCAGATTCTTCACTTCTTTTATATACCTCTTCCAGAGGAATCTTTGCGCCATTCTGCGTTATGGCGCTTACAAGGAAGATTGCTATAAAAGCCAGGGGCACGGAGATGATCGCACTCTGGACGCCGCCCGGAGAACGTAAGACCACATCCCAGATGATCGTCGTCACCGCTCCGGTGATGATGCCTGCCAGACCGCCTGCCTTGGTTGCTTTTTTTATAAAACAGCGCACAGATCAGGGCCGGTGTAATGGTTGCTCCATACATGGTATAGGCATACATCTGAACGGAAAGGATATCCGGGAAATAAAAGCCCAGAACAAACGCCAGAAAAGCCACAAGGACAATGGAAATACGAAGCATATTCAGTTTCTGCTTATCATCCGCATCCTTTTTGATCAGGCGCACCCATACGTCATAAGTCAGGTTGGAAGCCGTCGACAGAAGATAGGAGTCACCCGTAGTAATAACAAAACTCATGCAGGCAGCCATTACGATACCGCCTAAAACCGTAGGAAGCTTCTGTGCTGCCAGCTGGAATAAAATGGTATCTGCAGAATCGTTGGTTGGATACAGAGGAATGGCACAGGTTACAAGACCGATAATCAGGGCACATACAACAACCTCTGCAATTACAAGGCCCACATTGGATTTGCGGGCGGTGCGGCTGTCTTTTGCGGAACTGAACCGCTGGATCATGTTCTGATCACCCAGCACCAAAAACAGCGTTGGAAGCACATAGCCCAGCACCTGAGCAATATTCATAGTTCCAAAGATGGAATTTTTCTCTGCGGGAACCTGAGCCAGTACGCCGCCAAAGCCACCGAAATCTCCGCTCAGATATAAAATGCCGAACATGAAGCCAAACACCATCATAAAAGCAGATAAAGCATCCGTATATGCCACGCTGACCATACCGCCGATCAGAGCCAGAAGCGCCATAAATATCACGCAGATCACAGTGGAGGTGATAAAATCAATGCCACTGGTAATCATAAAAATATTGCCGGCTGCCTTAAACTGGGAAGCTGTGGTTCCGATATACGCCAGAATAATGCAGATTGCAGCCAGATTTCTGGCAGCTGCTCCGTAGCGCAGCTCAAACAGCTCCGGAATAGTATATGTGGTACTTTTGCGGACTGCTCCTGAAATAAAATAAAGAACGATCATTCCGATCGGAGCTCCTGCAAACAGCAGGATACCAAACAGAGGTCCGTTTTATAAACCAGGCCTGCGGAACCCGAAATACCGCCGCCGCCGCACCATGTAGCAAGCAGCGTTCCCACTAATACGATCATGGGAAGGCGTCTTCCCGCTACCGCAAAGTCATCTGAGCTTTTTACCATTTTTCTTTTTAAATAAAGACTCACTCCCACCATCAGGAGCAGATAGCCCACTACGAATAAAAACCGTACATCCATATCATTTTCCTCTCTTTTATCATACCTGTTCCATCTGCATTTTTATCCGAACATTATTCCTTATGGGCTGCATAAAGCTTCAGCAGCCGGATCAGGATCTCCACATTTTTCGCCATAGCCTGGATGGAAACAAACTCAAATCTGCCATGAGCATTTTCATAACCTGCTGTAATGTTGGGGCATGGAAGACCCATCTGGGAAATCCAGGAACCGTCTGTGCCGCCTCTCATTGCGATCTCAAAGGGCTCCACTCCGCATTCTTTCATAGCCTGCTTGCAGTAGTCGATCATAAACGGAACCTTTTTGATGACTTCCCGCATGCTGTAATAAATGCTGTCCCATTTAAGCTCCACGGTTCCCTCACCATAGCGCCGGTTCAGCTCCTCTATGCAGGATATAACATAGGCTTTTCTCTCCTCGTACCGATCCAGCTCATGATCCCGAACCAGACAGCGGATATAGGTCTTTTCAACAGTTCCTTCAAAAACAAAGGGATGAAAATACCCTTCCCTTCCTTCTGTAAACTGAGGCCGTTCCAGAGCCGGGAGCATAGCCATAAATTCTCCACCGATCTCCACTGCATTTTTCATAATGCCCTTGGCTGTTCCCGGATGAACACTCAGGCCATGGATAGTCAACTGAGCTTCCGCACCGTTGAAGGTTTCATACACCAGACCGCCCAGGCGTCTCCGTCCATGGTATATGCAAGATCTGCCCCAAAACGCTCTACGCTGAAATTTTCCGTGCTGCGCGCGATCTCCTCATCCGGAGTAAAGCACAGCTTGATCGGACCGTGAGGAATTTCAGGATGGCGGCAGAAAAACTCTGCCATTGTCATAATCGATGCTACCGCAGCCTTATCATCTCCTCCTAAGAGCGTGGTTCCATCTGTAAAAACAAGATCTTCTCCCACATATTTTCTAAGTGTAGGATAGTCATCTTCCCTCATAAGGATATTCTGTTCTTTATTTAACATCACATCCCCACCTGGATACTTTTCAAAAACCCATGGCTTTACATCTGTGCCGTCTGCATCCGGAGAAGTATCCATGTGGGCTACAAAGCCAATAGACAAGCCTGTTCCATCCGGCATCGTAGACGGGATGGACGCATAAACCAGACCTTCTTCTGTCAGCTCTGCATCCGTTACTCCCAATGAAATCAGCTCATCTCTAAGCATCCGCCCCAGATTTTTCTGCTTCATCGTGCTGGGAGCTGTAGAGGAACCAGCCTGAGACTGGGTATCAACCTTTACATAGCGGATAAAACGTTCCTTCACCTGTTCATAAAATTCAGACATATATGAAATTCCCCTCCTTATTTTCATGTATAAGCATAATATTAAAGCTGATTCCTGTATTTGTCAATCAATTATTTATAACGTTAAAGGTTTAAATCAAATGAGAGGACGTGGATAACCACCAGATGCGCATCGAAAAAAGAGGCCACCAGACAGCGATCCGTCTGGTGGTCTGCATCATGAATGCGTCTGTTTATTTTTCTTCTGTAAGACCTGCCATCATAGGACCTAACGTTTCTCTGGAAGCATCCTTCTGATCCACGATTCCCATGATCCTGCCTTCAAACATAACCATAATACGATCCGAAAGCTCAATCAGCTCATCCAGTTCCGTAGAAACCATAAGCACCGCTGTGCCTCGGTCTCTCTGTTCCATGATTTTAGACTGGATATACTTGGTTGCGCCAATATCCAGACCTCTGGAGGGGTGGACTGCCACAAGAAGCTTGGGCGTACGGTCTAACTCACGTCCTACCACAAATTTCTGCTGGTTTCCGCCAGAAAGATTAATCGCCTGCTCCTTGATCGTAGGTGTCTTTACCTTAAAAAGCTGACAGATCTTCTTACTGTGATCTGCGATCCATTTCCAGTTCAGGAATTTATGCAGAGAAAACAGCTTCTGATCATAGCTTACCAGGATCAGGTTTTCCTCTATGGACATAGCCCCTACCATACCGTATTTATGGCGGTCCTCCGGGATATGGGCCACATCCAGGTTTAATATCTGCTTTGGTGTATAGTTAGTCGTATCAGTATCACAGATCATAATCTTTCCCTCGGAAGGTTTTCTGAGTCCTGTAATACACTGGATCAGTTCTGACTGTCCGTTTCCGTCTACACCGCAGACGCCTAAAATCTCACCGCCCTGAAGTTCAAAGCTTACATCCTTTACCGCTGGAAGCCCCCTGTCATTTAAACAGGTCAGATGCTCTACCCGAGGCGTTCTCCCGTATATTCCGGCGGTTTGCGCTCCGTTTTTAACTCTACCTGGTGGCCTACCATGAGATTTGCCAGTTCCTGTCGGTTATGTACTTCAGAGATCTCCACCGTAGCTGCCAGCTTGCCCTGGCGCAGAACCGTACAGCGGTCGCAGATTTTCATGATCTCATTCAGCTTATGGCTGATAAAGATAACGGTGTGGCCTTCACTTGTAAGCTTATTCATCATGTCAAACAGACCATCTACCTCGTCCGGCGTGAGAACAGCTGTAGGTTCGTCCAGGATCAGAAGCTTTGCATCGCGGTAAAGAGCCTTTAAAATCTCCAGTCGCTGCTGCTGGCCGACAGAAAGCTGCTCGACTCTCACCCAGGGATCGATTTCCATGTTATAGCGTTTTCCAAGCTCTGTAAAGCGTTCTGCCGCCGCTTTTAAATCCAGGACCTGTTTATTTTCCTTTAGGCCAAGAACCACATTTTCGATTACGGTCAGGGCCGGAATCAGCATAAAATGCTGATGCACCATTCCATTCCCAGAGCAATGGCCTGTTTTGGATCATTGATCACAACCTTCTGCCCGTTAAACCAGATTTCGCCCTCATAGCTGTCGTACATACCGTACAGACAGTTCATAAGGGTTGATTTTCCGGCTCCGTTTTCACCCAAAAGAGCATGGACCTCGCCTTTTTTACACTCAGATTCACATCTTCATTGGCAACTACCGAAGCAAAGCGCTTGGTAATGTGCTTCATTTCCAAAATATACTCTGACATCCTGTTTTCCCCCCTATTCCTTTCTGTAAGCAACACCGCTGCAGGCCGGTTTATTGCTGCGCTTTGCAAACATACACAGTGCTACTATGGTGATGAAATAAGGAAGCATATTTAAGAACTGGTAATAGCTTCCGATGCCGGTTGTCAGCAGACGGTATTTTAACGCATCTGCCGCGCCAAACAGCAGCGCAGCCCAAAGTACCGTCTTGGGGGAATAATTTCCAAAGACACACACAGCCAGGGCCATAAAGCCTTTGCCAGAAACCATGCCCTCTGTAAAGGAAGAAAGCTGCCCCATGGAAACAAAAGAGCCTGCAAAGCCTGCCATCATGCCGGAAAACAGAACGGCTCCATAGCGAATGCGGAATACATTGATGCCCACCGTATCGCAGGCCTTGGGATACTCTCCCACTGCCCTTACCTTAAGGCCGATATTGGTGCGCTGAAGGACAAACCAGCATATCGGTACACTTAAAAAAGCCAGATAAACCGGAAACGACCAGTTAAACAGCACTTCTCCCAAAATGGGAATCTTTGACAATCCGGGAATAGGAATCGCTTCATAGCCAGCTACCTTCTCACCATTTAACAGAAGCCTGTTTAATGTGATGGTAAAGCCGCCTGCGAAAATATTAAAGGCAGTTCCTACTACGATCTGATTGGAACGCAGGGTAATGGTAAAAAAAGCAAAGATCAGAGCCATAGCAAAGCCGCCTGCAATTGCTAAAAGAGCTCCCATGGCAGAGGAACCCGTAAGAGCCGCGCCAAGACAGCCCAAAAGAGCTCCTACCAGCATAATACCCTCTGTTCCGATATTTACGATACCGGCCCGCTCGCTGAAAACCAGTCCAAGAGCAGCTAGAAGAAGCGGTGTGGCAGTTCTTATATCCGCTGTCAGAAAGTTAGTAATAAAATCAGCCATGGTTTTCACCTCCTGTTACCCCGTGGGCTTTTTCTTTCTGTAACTTCCTGCCAAACCAGATAAACAGTTCCCGGCTGACAGCAAAGATAATGATCATACCCTGGATCATATAAATAGAAGCAGAAGGAACCTTTGCAAGCAGCTGCATCTTCACACCTCCTGCATTGAGGGCTCCGAACAGAATACCCGATACGATGATCCCCACCGGGCTGCAGCCGCCAAGAAGGGCCACTGCAACACCGCTGAAGCCAAAGTTATTGGAAAAGCCCTCTGTAAGGAAGTACTGCAGGCCGATAATATTGATAATACCGCCAAGACCCGCAAAGCCACCTGCCAAAAACATGGACAAGATAGAGTTGACGGGGATATTCATACCGGAATACCGGCCTGCGTTGGGATTCATGCCAATCACACGCATCTCATAGCCTCTGGTCGTCTTCCACATGAATACATAGTAAATGAGCACTGCGATCAAAGCAAAGATGATACCCAGATGAAGCCTGGTCTGAGGAAGAATGATCGGAAGCTTCACTGCATCTACAACGGAAGGCATACGGGGCGCAGCTCCCGGAGTTGCATCACGGAAAGGCGGATTTGTCACGCAGAAACTTACAAACTCCAGAGCAATATAATTGAGCATGATCGTGGTGATCAGCTCACTGGCTCCAAATTTCATCTTTAAAACCGCAACGATCAATCCCCACAAAGCACCGCCGATAAAGCCGCACAGAAGAACGAACAAGATATGGATCACTGGCGGAAGTCCATGGATATGGGAGCCGGCCAGAGAACCCAGAATCGCTCCGATATAAAGCTGCCCCTCCGCGCCCAGGTTTGCCATACCGCAGCGCAGGGCAATAGCATAGCTGAGAGCAGTGAAAATAAGAGGGGTTGTCTGGATCAGGGTTTCTGCAATGGAGTTTTTGCTTCCAAATGCCCCCTTTAACAAGCTGGAATACGCTTTTCCTGCATCATAGCCCATAGCTGACAGTATGACCGCTCCCAGCACCAGCGCAACGACAATTGAGGCAAGCGGAAAGGTTAATTCCTTTAATTTTTCACAATTTCTTTCTGCATATCTTTTTCCATCCTTTTGTTCAGGCACTTTTGACAAAAGGAGCTGCCAGAAACGTTCCTGACAGCTCCAATTCAATGACCATGGTTCAATTACTGAAGAGAAATCTCAACCTCTCCCTTTGCCATCTTGTCAATGGTTTCCTGAAGCCTTGTCTTTGCTTCATCGTTTACATCACCGAACCACTCGGTTGCATAAACAACACCCTTGTTTGCTCCATAGGTTTCTACCTCGGTTGGATTTAACTCACCCTTTGCATATGCGTCAAAGGTAGACTTAATTGCAATGGCAACATCCTTTACAATGATAATTTTAGTAGCAGTAGGAGCAGATGATTCCTGTCCAAGGCCGCAGCCAACCGCCATAACGCCTTTCTCCTCTCCTGCTTCCATGATGCCTACGCTGCGTCATTTGCCATAGGAGAAATAAACATCGGCTCCGCCCTCGATGATTGAGATGGCAGTTTCCTTTGCCTGGTTTACATCTGTAAAGCTTCCCGTGTTGATGCGGGTTGCTTCTACATTCAAGCCGTAGGTGGAATTGACATAGTCAACACCCTGCTGGAAACCGGAGGATCCCAGCTTAATGGGATTGATCTCCTGTCCGCCTACAAAGCCAACCTTTCCAGTCTCAGACAGGAGAGCTGCTGCAACACCCTGCAAAAAGCCCTGCTCCTCATCTGCGATGCGGACAGAAATAAAGTTGCCGTCTACGATGGTTCCGTTGATCTGCACAAAGGTTGTATCCGGGAAGTCCTTTGCAACAGGAGTACAGTAATCCTGATAGGAATTGGTGGTCAGATAAACCAGATTAAAGCCCTCGGAAGCGTATGTACGGGCTGCCTCAGCAGCATCTGTATCGCTGATGTTTTCCATATAAGCAATCTCTGCACCGGCTTCTTCAATGGATTTTAAGCCATTGTACTGGGTTTCATTCCAGTTTCCGTCATTGATCGCTCCTCCAAAGATAGCTGCAACCTTTAAGCCGGAAGTTTCCTTCGCCTCCCCGCCCTCAGCGGCCTTGCCGCCCTCTTCCTTCGCTGCCTCGGTAGATGCCGGAGCTGCTGCAGACTCCTCTGTTTTGCTGCCGCAAGCGGTCAGTGCTGTCATTGACATAGCTGCCGCAAGCATCAGTGCTGTTAATTTTTTTCATAAATCTGTCCTCCTTTTTGTTTTTCCCCTCCTTTTTCGCAAGAAATGGGGATTTGAGAAACATCAATTACTTAACACCCCTATTATGGCAAATCTGGATAAAATTGTCAATATATTAACTCTTTTTTTATAAAAAAGAACGAAAAACACGAAAAATAAAGGAAATAAAGCGAAATGCAGAAATTAAAAAAGATCTCCAGAATTGCTTCCGAAGATCTTTTTATTTTTAATTGAGTAAGGAGAAATTAGTCCTCTACGCTTACGATCTCGCGCTTATTATAGCTTCCGCAAGCTTTACATACTCTATGAGGCATCATCAGGGCTCCGCACTTGCTGCACTTAACCAGATTTGGTGCGCTCATCTTCCAGTTTGCTCTACGGCTGTCTCTTCTTGCTTTAGAAGATTTATTCTTTGGACAAATAGACATGGTTTACACCTCCTTCAACTGTTTAAAAATATCCTGGATAACTGACATTCTCGGGTCCAGTGACTTGCCTGCGCAGTCACAAGTCCCACGGTTGAGATTTGTGCCACATCTATTGCAAATTCCCTTACAGTCTTCACTGCAGAGAACTCTCATAGGCAGGTTCAGGGTTAACTCATTACCAACCAGCTGGTCGACATCCAGATTATAACCTTTGATATAGAACTGCTCATCCAGATCTGCAATCCGGTCTTCACCGGTCTGCTTCATATCAACTTCCTGATCGATCACAAGATTAAAGGAAACCCTTACAGGTTCAAGGCATCTGGCGCAGACCATCGACAGCGTGAGCGCTGCCTCTCCGATCACGGTAAACACCTTATTACCCTCATTTGTAACAGTCAGCGTTACGGGTTCCTTTTCCACAATCTCATAGTCTCCGTCAGCAGCGTGAAATGAAGTCATCTCCAATGGGACTGTGTAAGTTCTGGACTTTCCCTCAACGGGAAACAGTTCTGATAAGTTGATCAGCATATCATACTCCTTGATATGCACCTTTGTTATTATACATAGGTGCATGGGGTTTGTCAACAAAATTTTGCCATATTTTTACCGAACTCTTTTTTACAGGCAAAAACCGCTGTCAAGCAGCTTTACTTTACAAGGCGAAGGGTCTCTCTTGCGATTGCCAGCTCCTCATTGGTTGGGATCAGCATTACCTTAACCTTAGAATCAGGAGCAGAAATAACGGTGCGCTTTCCTCTTACATCATTAGCAGCATCGTCGATCTTTACGCCCAGATAGCCAGGTACTCGCAGACTTTCTTTCTGGTTGCCTTGTCATTCTCACCTACGCCGGCTGTAAAGGCAATGGCATCCACACCGTTCATGGCTGCAGTGTAAGCGCCTACATACTTAGCTACACGATATACGAATGCATCCAGAGCTACCTCTGCTAAATGGTTGCCCTCTTTTGCAGCATTCTCAATATCACGGAAGTCGCTGGAGATACCGTTTGTCATGCCCAGAACGCCGGACTTCTTATTTAATACATTGAGAACCTCGTTTACATCCATGTTCTCTTTATTTGCAATAAACTGTACCACAGCAGGGTCTACGTCACCGCTTCTGGTACCCATGATCAGGCCCTCAAGAGGAGTAAGTCCCATGCTGGTGTCCACGCACTTGCCGCCGATGGAAGCAGATACACTGGCGCCGTTTCCTAAATGGCATACGATCACCTTTGCATTCTCCGGATCCAGACCGCCGAACTTGATCGCCTCGCCGGATACGAACATGTGGCTGGTTCCGTGGAAGCCGTAGCGGCGGATGCTGTATTTCTCAAAATACTCATGAGGAATCGCATACATATAAGCTTTCTCAGGCATAGCCATAACCAAAGGCAGTATCCCATACAGCTACGTTTGGCTTTCCGGGCATAGCCTCCTCGCAGGCCTCGATACCCATCAGGTTTGCAGGGTTGTGCAGAGGTCCAAGGTCGAAGCACTCGCGGATCACACGCTTTACGTCATCATTCACAACAACGGAATCGCTGTATACCATACCGCCGTGAAGTACGCGGTGGCCGATCGCAGAAATCTCATCTGTGTTTGTGATCACGCCATGGTCTGCATCCTGCAGAGCTTCCATAACAAGGCTGATCGCTACGGTATGATTTGGCATCGGCTGCTCAAGCACGAACTTGTCCTTGCCCTCTGGCTGGTGGGTCAGCTTGGATCCGTCAATACCGATACGCTCGCAAAGGCCCTTTGCGATTACGTTTTCATTTTCCATATCGATCAGCTGGTACTTTAAAGAGGAACTTCCGCAGTTGATAACTAAAATCTTCATGATAGATATTTTCTCCTTTTACATATTCTGGCACTGTACGGCTGTAATTGCCACAACACCCACGATGTCGTCAGCAGAGCAGCCCCTGGACAGATCGTTTACAGGTCTGGCAATGCCCTGGCACATTGGGCCGTAAGCCTCTGCCTTGCCAAGTCTCTGAACCAGCTTGTAGCCGATGTTGCCTGCATCCAGATCCGGGAATACCAGAACGTTTGCATGGCCTGCTACCTTGCTGTCAGGAGCCTTGGAAGCGCCGATCTCAGGAACGATCGCAGCATCCAGTTGAAGCTCGCCGTCTAAAGCAAGCTCAGGAGCCATCTCCTTTGCGACTCCGTGTAGCTTCTACTACCTTGTCAACGTCAGCATGCTTGCGCTTCCCTTGGAAGAATGGGACAGCATGGCAACCTTTGGCTCATGGCCCGTAAGCATCTTAAAGCTCTCTGCAGAGGAAACAGCGATCGCTGCCAGCTCTTCCGGATTCGGATTCTGGTTCAAACCGCAGTCAGCGAATACGAAGGTTCCGTTGTCGCCCAGATCACAGTTCGGCACTTCCATTAAGAAGAAAGCGGAAACCAGCTTGGTGCCGGGAGCTGTTTTAATAACCTGAGGCAGGGTCTTAAAGTATTGGCGGTAGAATGGCAGGCGCCGGAAACCATTCCGTCGGCATCTCCGTTCTTGATCATCAGGCAGCATAGTAAGCGTAATCGCTTAAGATAGTCTCCCTTGCCTTCTCAGGAGTCATCCCCTTTGCCTTTCTCAGCTCTACGAATAAATCAATATATTCCTGAGTCTTCTCATAGGTCTGAGGGTTTACGATAGTAGCGCCGGAAACATCCAGGCCCTTGCTGTGCTCGCCGATATCCTCGGGTGTGCCGATGATAACCAGATTAGCCAGTCCTTCCTTTAAAATCTTTTCAGCAGCTACCCATGTTCTGCGATCCATGGACTCCGGAAGAACGATGGTTTTTTTATCTGCTCTTGCTTTTTCTTTGATAATATCGATTACTGCCATAATCTTATTTACCCCTTTCCTTATGTTAAAGCATATAGTCTTATTATATACGCACCCGTAACCGGAAACAAGTCGATTTTCATAAATTTTG
>ENA-OPYY01000268-OPYY01000268.1-human-gut-metagenome-genome-assembly--contig:-NODE-268-length-20475-cov-1.076715_pt1 | contig 20475 bp, 23 predicted proteins | sample MGYA00242472_ERZ504481 | MGnify/ENA primary metagenome ERZ504481 (study PRJEB26092, sample SAMD00036265) | human gut metagenome | host: Homo sapiens | study: EMG produced TPA metagenomics assembly of...
CCCCACTGGTCCATATAGTACCATTTACCTATATATCTGCTGCCAACCGGTTGTCATCGCTCCCCACCGGTCCATATAATACCATTTCTTGCTGATATACTGCCAACCGGTTGTCATCGCTCCTCCGTCATTCATATAATACCAATGACCGGATATCTCCTGCCAGCCCGTTGTCATTGCTCCCCACTGATCCATATAGTACCATTTACCGTATACCTGCTGCCAGCCTGTTGTCATATATCCGCTTCGTTAAACCAATACCAATGATCATCTATATATTCCCACTGATTTTTAGGATATTCTCCGTTTTTATAACGATACCACCATCCGGTACTGTCCTGCACCCATTTTCCTCTTTTATAGTAGCTCTCTAAAGGTTCTGTTCGTGGTGTGATATATTTTGTATAATCTTTATATCCAAAGTTAATGTCTACGTTTCCTTTTACACCATCCACTAACCCTGTACTGCAACACTGCCAGATTTCTCTTTTTATATTGGGATTTGGACTTACGCTGTAACTGGCAATCCATTTTTCTACATCTCCCAACAGTGACCAGTCTATATAATTTTGATACCAATTTTCATTGGCATATACCATAGGGGTATATCCTGCTGACTGAATTTCATCAGCAAAAGCTCTTGCAATTTTTCCCAGTTCCTCTTTGCTCAAAGCCTCCTGCACTTTATCCTCTAAATCAATAGCCACAGGATAGGAAACCTTATATCCTTTTAAATTCTCAATTACGAATTCCGCATCACGAACTGCTTCTTCTTCATTCGTTGCTTTACTGTAATAGTAAACACCTACGGGAATTTGAACCTTCTCAGCTTCCTTCATATTTCTCTGATAATATTTATCTAACTGATTGGTATTATATCCCAGTCTAATCATTGCAAACTCAATTCCATCGTTTTTTACTGCCTGCCAGTCAATTTCTTCCTGCCATTTTGATACATCAATTCCTTTTAAAGAACCTTCTTCGTATGTATTATCATCTATCCAATATCCTTTACTGTTAAAGTAATACCACTGACCGTCTATTTTTCTCCAAGAAAGTTTTGGACGTGTTCCGTCACTGTACTCATACCATCTTCCCTGTTCGTCTTCTTTCCATTCTCCTTCCGGTTTTCCTCTTTCTTCATTATAAAGCTCGATATTTTCCTCTAAGTAACTTTCTTCTTTCATGGAAGAACCTGCTGTTTCTGTTTCTGCCTGTGCATAAATCGGTACTGACCAGAAAAAAGCACTTGCGAGAATTCCTATTCCCAATATCCTTATAAATTTTTTCATTTTCCACCTCTTACCCTTCTATAAAAATATGAAAAGAAGATATTGAAAACCATAAATTTTGATTTATCAATATCTTCCTTTATTTTCAGCTCATATCTCTAATTTGTCAAGTCTATTCTCTTAATCTCTACCTCTCACTTTCTGTAAAACCATGTGAAAGACATCTTTAAAGAAATAAAATATCAAAGCCAACGCTACCAGCATAACAACTATATTTTGCCACAGATTTCCATACTGATAAGCTATGGTTACACAAATAAACCCAATAATAACAATAACTATATTTCTGTACTCTATTGATATATGCAGTTCCTTCTTTAACAGCACCAATCTTGTGATACAAATCAATAAAAATCCAATCGCCAAAGCCACATTAGATGCCTGAAGTCCTAACTTTGGTAATAACAAATGAATACATACTACATTTGCCACACTTCCGATTAACATTGTAATGAATAATAACTGGTTTTTCTTTATGGCACTAAAAGTATTGCCTAAAAAGCTGCTGATTGTAGAGAGAATGGTTCCTAAAAGATAAAAGGGGATTAATTCTTTTCCCACACCATAAGCTTCGTTTACCATAAGAGGATATATAATAAAGATTGATGGAATTAATATCACTAATCCGACACCCATACTTTTTATATAATTATTAGTCGCCACAGAATAAAATTCTCCAAGTCCGTCTTCTTTCGCTGACTTAGAATATGCCAACTCCTGCCATGCCATTTGGAAACAGGTTGTAAATAAAGTAATCATAGAGCCAAATCTTCCGGCAATCGCATAATATCCGTTTGCCTCCGGTCCCAGATAATCATTTACCGCAATTCTGTTATAGCTTGTCAAGAACCAGTATGCTACTGAATTCAGGCATAACGGCAATGAAAAGAGCAGCATTTCTTTAAACAGCTTTTTATCAAAATATTTAAAAGAAAACAAATGACGTTCATGAATTCCCACAACCATAATAACAATATTCACTACATACCCAATGCAGCTGGCAATAAACAGCGCACTATAATCCATTTTAAACTGGACTAACAGAAGAATATTGAAAACGATTGTTGTAATAGAACCGATTAAACCGGATGTTGTATATAACACATTTTTTTTCATATCCTCTGGCAATATATCCCACCAAAGTCTGGGTATTCATTAAAATACCATATAAAAACAGCCAGAAAGGATACTCTACATGCAGAGCCGGCGCTGCTACAATAATAATAATTGTATATAATATCGTAGATGTAGTAAAAATGGCAAATCCACAGTTTATCGGTTTCTTTCTGTTTTCTCCTGCATATTCATACATAAACCGCATTATACCGGACCATATATCCAAAAATAACACAGAGCATAAAAACATAATATAAGCATTATACAAATCATACGTTCCATAGTCAGCAGGGCTGATATACGATGTATATAATGGCAAAAGCAAAAAAGAAATCAGTTTTGTCAACACAGTTCCTACAAAATATATCCCTGATGATTTAATAAATCTCCATAAATCTTTCATAGCTATTCCTCTATATATTCCCAGACTTTAAAATTATGTGCCAGACAACGTTTTTCCTCAGGAGGTAATGTCATATAATCACCATAATTTGTTGTAAGCATTTTGTCATACTCTTTTGGTGCTTTGTACATTTTCCCTTCAAACTCCAGCTGGATTGTCTCCTCCCAAATTTCTTTTTTCATAATCTCTCTGTCCGAAAATCTCGTGCACAGACATCCCATCCACTCCGCATCTTTCACGGTATTTTTTGCAATGAATTTTTCCATTTTTCTGGAAATTCTTGCAGGACCTATCATTCTTAATATTTTCCAGAGAATTTTTCTCCCGAAATTCTTCTTAGCATCCTCATGAAGAATTTTATCCATCGAAAGCATGGAATACAACCTTAGCTTTTCTAATTTTTCACATTTTTTCAAAAATGCCTGTCTTTTCTCTGTATCACTTGATACGCCGTCATAAGGAAAAATATCAATATAAAGTCCCAAATCTGCCTGTTCCTCTACATCGTGCTCTTCCAGCTTTGTTTTTGTATCAATTACTTTCATAAATGGATAAATATATTTCTTGTCATCTCTGCAATCTAACAGCTTGTATCGGTTATCTCTGTCCCAAATTTTTCTTAACTGTTCATAGTCTTTTCTGGGCATTAAGATATCAACATCATCATCCCACGGAATAAATCCCTTGTGACGGACTGCACCAAGCAACGTTCCATACCCTAAAAAATATTTTAAATTATTACTATCACATATTTTAGCCACATAATCCAGAATGTCTACCTCAAGCTGTTTGATTTCATCTAAATCTGTAAGCTGTTTTTTCTTTAAACTCATTTTTTTGCCTTTCCCGCTTTATAAGTCTATACACAATACTTAATGGTTTACCATTTCTTTAATTTTCTTTTCTATTATTTCTGAAGAAAATCCTTTTTCTTCAAGCTGATTTCTTTTTGTAACTTTTTTATAATCTTTATATTTTAAAATTTCATCAGCCATGCCTCTGCTCCTGCATCCAAACTAAAAAATTTAACTAAATCTGTGAGTTTCGTTTCTTTTCCAATGGTATCGGAAATCAAACATGGAATTCCTCCCGCCTGAGCCTCTACCAGAGAAAACGGAAGCCCTTCAAATAAAGAAGGAAAAACAACTACATCTATCGCCTGTAAAATTTCAGGTATATCTTTACGCATTCCTAAAAATAAAATTTTATCATCAATCTTTTTTTCTTTTGCATAGTTTTTTGTTTCTTCCCACAAAGGACCTTCTCCACAAGAAACCAATACTGCATCTTCCTTTTTGCAAAGTTCTGCAAAAATATCTATTAAAAATTTATGATTTTTCTCCTTTGCAAAACGTGCTACATTGCCGATAACAAATTTTCCTTCTATGCCAAGTTCTTTTCTTTTTTCCGTTCTCAGTGTTTCATTCGGTTCGTATTTTCCTATATTTACTGCATTTGGAAAAATCACAACGTCCTCGGTCTTTGAGCCAAAGAACCATTCTGCCGCCTCTTTTGAACAGGCAACTCTGTAATCAATATACTTTCCTACATTTCTTTTGTTCATATTGTGCATCAATAAGGTAAACAATGTCCCCATATTTTTTGATTGGTGACTATGGCAAATTACATTTTTTATTCCGCTGTTTTTTGCTTCCTTTATACAGTCAATAGAACTAAGAGTCGTTTTGTTAAACCAGAATACATCATATTGATTGTTTTTTAAAAACTTCTTTAATATCGTTTTTATATTTTGATACACTTACATATCTAGGTGTTATTTTATGTATTTGAGAACCATTTCTCAGAAATTCCTCCTGATAGGGAATTGACTCATCTACGGTTATAAAATCCACTTGCCATTCATCTTTTAGAGCTTCATAAATGGTGCATACAAATTTTTCCACACCACCCATGTTACTGCTCATTCCATCGATTAGTATTTTTTTCATCTCTACATTCCTCTCATCTCCGGCTGAAACTTTTTAATATAAAAAGAGCTTCCAAGGCTTTTGTCATACTATGTTTAACAAGAAACACTGCTACTTTCTGTACTGTCCTTCTGACCTCTGCATGGGCAGCAGCTTTTTGAATATTCGGATTTTTCATCCAGCTATTTAAAACTTCTTTTTTCCTTTTCTTATCATATCCCGATATGGTAAATAAATCTGTCAATCCGTAGAAAAAAAATGTCATAAAAATATTGCTGATATGAACTTCTGCTGTTTTCCCCACATGAAACTTACTGCAAAATTCCATACTTTCAAGGTATAATCTTTCTGCAATTTCAATGCTGTTTTTCCTATATCTCCTGTTTAAGCTTTCCTGTCCGATTATATAATTATAAAAGCTTTCTTTAATAAAAGAAATTTTCTTCACATTTTCCAAATTATGTAGATTAAAAATCAAATCCTCGCCTAAAGATAAATCTTCCGGAAACTTTTCAGACAGCTTTTCCTTTTTATACAATTTATTACATGGAGAATTCAACAGAAACTTTTCAAATATATTTGGATATTCTGTCCCCAGTTCTGCCATTTCAATTGTTCTGTCTATCTCAGGCAATCGAACATCATTCTTATCCGGAAAAACTTCTGTATAGCCACACATAACCATGTCTGCATCGGTTTCCTCTATACGGTTCACCAAGGCTTCTACCATATTTTTTCAATATAATCATCACTGTCCACAAACTGTATATACTGTCCCAAAGCCAAAGAAATCCCTTCGTTCCTTGTAGCCGATGCACCTTTATTCTCTCTTTCAATATACCGTATTCTTTTATCATGTTCTGCATATTTCTTGCAGATTTTTCCGCTGCTGTCTTTTGAACCATCATTAATCAGAATTAACTCTAACTTCTGGTAGCTCTGGTTTAAAATACTCATAATGCATTTTTCTAAATTTTTTTCTGCATTATAAACCGGTACAATGACACTTACCATTTTTATTTCCTTTCCTTTGTGTAGTAACCCACATAACCTATCATAATCCAAAAGATAATTGCCTGAAAATTCATTCCCAGTACAATTCTGCTTTCTACCAGTTCTCCTACCAACCATACCGGAATAAATGCCATAATACACTTTCCGTAAATAGATATATTCGGATTAAAAATACCGAAGGCTACCTTTTTCAGTACACACAGTAAATACAATGCAAATAAGATAAATCCTACTGCACCGCAGGAAACCAAAACCGTAATATAGATATTATGGAGACCGCCGCCACCGGAATTGATATATGCACCTTTTGACATTTCTTCTACTAAAACGTCATCAATAGAGCGATATCCAATCCCGAATACAGGACTCTTTGTGTAAGCTTTTAAGCCCATTTTCCACAAATCGCTTCTTCCTGTACTGATACTTTCCAAATTATTTTCCTTTTTATCCAGTCTTTCCAGACTTGTGCTCGGTTTCTCTCCTTTTCCATGAAGAAATTTATCTTTTTCGGATAGATGGCTTTCCACATCCGGCATTACTTCTTCAATCGCTACCGGAATATACCCTAATCCTGTTTTCAGTAAATTTCCTCCTGCAATTACGACAACACACAACACTACTGTAACAACCGCTTTATAACACCATTTGAGTGCCTGTTTTGTTTCTTTAAAATTATATTTCTTAATAAATAACAAGTATATAGCAATATAAGTAAGTAAACAAATCCAGCCGCCTCTGCTCTGTGTTAAAATAAAGCATAAACTTTGAATAACAATATTCATTCCTAAAAAGATTTTTACTCCCAATTTCTTCTTAGGCAGCAATACTGTTAAAAGAATAGATACATAATTTAAAACAGAACCTGAGTTAGGATTGTACAACTCCCCAAGTCTGTTTTCTCTCATACCATATACAAAAGTAGTCTCTCCATGGCTTATTTCTACTGAAACAGAAAATAGAAACATCAAAAATCCAACAAGTGAAAATACAAATGTGATAATTACCACAATCCATGACAATATTGATAATTCTTTTTTTATTTCCTTTTCGTCTCTGTCTATGTCACAATAATTCATTGCAAAAAACAACATTCCAGTGTAACCCAGAATTGCCACTTCATTAATCAAATGCTCTGTTCCGCTTACTAAAATAGTAATGGCATAGGAGCAACAAAAAAGAAATAATAGTACATATTCAAGTTTTAAAAAGGTTTTTGTTCTCTTAATGAATAAATAAGCTACACAAAGAAAACACCATGCACAGCAAAGCTTATATATGTCTCTTCCCACATCGTTTATATAGGGAATTGTCGTAAATAATCCCAAAACTACCAATAAACATTTTGTCAAAAAAATAATCGTATTTTCTCTATTTTTTGATACTTCCATAATTTTTCCTCTTTATTTCTCTAATGATTTTATCGCCTCATAATTACGTTTACAATTTTCTGTATCCCAAAGGGGGAAAAATTCTTTTTCTCTCTCCAAATAAGTTTCTTCTATTTGCAAATTGCGTTTTGCAAGCTTCTCCAGTGCTTTTTCTAATTCTTCCAAAGTCTCACAGACCGGTCCAAAACCATCTCGCTTATATTCAAAATACCCCTGCTGATATTGGCCTTTTCGGAATTTTTCCATATCAAACTGATAATAAATCATAGGCTTTCTCATATAGCCAAAATCCATAAAGATACTGGATAAATCAGTAATCAGAAGCGCCGACTCTTTCAGTAAGCCTTGGACATCATATTTTTTCCAGTCTGCAATGGTAATATTTTCCGAATTTGTTTTAAACTCTTCAATATATTTCTGCATGTTTCTGTGAGGATAAAAAATAAGCTCTAAATTGTATTCTTTTAAAATTTTGTCAATCTTTTCGCTATTTAATACAGCATTCCAAATGCTGATAATAATCTGTACTCACAAAATTTTTTACATCACTGTCCAATTCCTTAGATTTTGATGTAGGCGTCGCAATCCACTCTCTCCAGGAAGGCATAACCAAAACCTGATTTTTCTTCACTTTAAAATCATGCAAGCCGTCAAATCTGGTTAATCCCAAATATTTTACGTAGCCTTCCGGATATCCGTAAGTGTCTCGAATAAAATTATATTCCTTTAATGCTCCGCACACAAACAAACGCATTTTTGTGTTTTCATAATAACACCATGGCATGTCGTTGCAAATTACTCCATGCTGCAAAAACACTCTGGTATTTTTTAGAATACCGTATACTTCTAATAAATAGCATACTGCTGCATTGGGCTTTCCGCCCTTTTGCGAACTGATATTCTTGCTGGCAGCAAGATAATATGCCCAGTGTTTATAACTACTGTATTGTATTATCTCTCCCAAATCTTTCACTCTGTTATAGTCTACGGATTTTTTATTAATTGCATAAACAACATCCTGTTGAGGCTGCTGCTCTCTTATGTACTTAAATAACCAATACCCGTTGTCTCTGGCTTCATTATAATCTTCGCAGATTAACCACATATCCGGGCGTTTCTTTTTCAAATATAATGCGTAGGGTATTGCGCATACACATGTCCCGATTGCCAGAATATCTTTAAACTTTACTCGTTCCAGCTTTTCTCTTAAATTTCCCAATTTCTTTACCTCTTATATTTCCAAAATGGCAACTTTATCATTCCTACAAAACTTCCAATTCCGTAACTGATATGAAGTAAGAAAAATAAAAATGGCAATGCAAGCTGACACCATGTCTTTTTTTCTCCTTTCACGGATAACAAAGACATTCCCACAGCAACCAGCCAATATAATCCCCACATCAAATATGCAAGAATTGGAAATCCAAATGCAGCTAATATACTTGTTCCTATTATTCCCAAAACAAAGCATAGCGGTACAAAATGATAAACAGATAAGCATTTTGGACATGCCTTCAGAGTTAAAGCTACCCAATATCCGTTTCCGTATTTCTGTTTCAGCATTGCTTCAGAGAATTTCTGGTATGCTGATAAGAAACGATATCCGGAGAATAGCAGATTTTATATCCTGCCTCTCTTATTCTGTAATTTATCTCATTATCCTCTGTTCTTCCCAGTTGTTCATTGAAAAAGCCCACTTTATCAAATACTTCTCTTTTATAGGCTCCATGAAAAACTGACTTTACGTAGGTCTTTTTTTCGCTTCTTCTATAAGGCGCAATACTGCTTCCGAACATGGACTGTTCCGCTAATAAAAGAGTCTCCTTCCATGGGGTACTCTCATCAATAATATTCGGTCTGAGTCCGCCGGAAACATACTCTCCCGACTCTAAAACTTTCACATTCTTTTCCACAAAATCTTCCGGTATTTCTGCATGGGCATCAATTCTTACAACTGCATCCCCATGGTAATTTTTCAAAATAACATTCCAGCCTCCGGCCAATTTTTTTGCGGATTATCCAAAACCTGTATATTACAAAAATCTTTGTTTTCTTTCTTAAATTTTTCCATCAGGCTTTTTGTATCATCTTTTGACATACTGTCTACCAGCACAATTTCCATCTTATCATGAGGGTAAGTCTGTGCTTTGATACATTCAAACAATTTCGGTAATGTATTTTGTTCATTATAGGCAACAACGCCAACTGATATAATCATCTGAAAACTCCTATTTTATTACTGCTGCCACTGTTGCAAACATGGTTTTAATGTCTTCAAAAAAGCTGAATTTTTCAATCGCTTTTAAATTATATTTCATTTTTTCAGGCAATACCTGATGAATATAAACCTCATCTGCATTCTTTGCATCTTCCAGTAATTTTTCTTCATCTTTATATTCGATACTTGCTCTTGATGTAACTCCTGCCGGAAGAAGCAATGTCGCCTTCATTTCATTGGTATAATGAGCAACATATTTTTCCACTTCCGGTCTTGTACCTACAAAAGTCATATCACCTGTAAGAATATTAAATAACTGAGGAAGTTCGTCCAGACGGCATCCTCTTAACAGTTTTCCCATTCTTGTTACTCTCATATCTCCTTTTGTAGTAACCTGTGTACCAATTTTTTCCGCATTTTCTACCATTGTACGGAATTTACAAATACGGAATTTCTTTCCATAGGCTGTCACACGAACCTGTCTGAAAAGCACAGGTCCTTTTGAGTCCAATTTAATTAAACAACTTAAAAATCAAAAGTACAGGAGAGAGCAGCACCAGTAAAATTGCAGCAACTACTACATCAAAAATACGTTTTGCCACCAATCCTCCTTTGTGCTTTTCCAATATTTTATAATATTTCTTTACTTCCTCTACCTGCATATCCAAAGGAAGCTCGTTCCATTTCTTCATTGTCTTTTTCCTATCTTATACATTCTTTAAAAGCTTGTACCACATACTCTGCTTCTTCATTCGTCAGCTTTGTATGTAATGGCAGTGTAATCTCATTTGAAAACATTTTATAGGCATTTGGATAGTCCTTAATATCAAATCCCAAATTCTTATAAGCTGTCAGCATAGGAAGTGGCTTATAATGCACATTGGTGGCAATCCCTTTTTCTGCCATCTTTTCGATAATTTTATTGCATTCTTCTCTGTTTTTGCCTAAAACATGGGTAATATATAAGTGCCCACTGGATGAAAAATCATCCCCGTAATGATGAAGATGCTGAATATTTTCTCCTTCTAATGCCTCATCATATATCTTAATCAGTTCTTTTCTGCGCTCTAAAATAGCCGGATATCGCTCTAACTGTGCCAATCCGATAGAAGCCATAATATCCGTCATATTACATTTATAATACGGGGCTATGATGTCATATTCCCATGCACCCAACTGCGTTTTTGCCAAAGCATCTTTAGACTGTCCATGAAGAGAAAAGAGCATAAACTGTTTGTAAAGTTCTTCGTTATCTATCCCTTCAATGTCTTTCCATACAACTGCTCCACCTTCTGCTGTTGTCAGGTTCTTAACCGCATGAAAAGAAAAGCTTGTGAAATCTGCAATTTCTCCACATTTTTTCCCTTCTCTTACAGCGCCGAAAGCATGAGCGCCATCTGCCACAACAGCCACTCTGCCGATTTTTCTCTGGATTTCATTTGTCGGTCGAAACAGGTTTTTCTTTCTTTCTAAAATTTCAAATATCCTGTTATAATCACATACAATACCCGCAAGGTCTACGGGAATAACTGCTTTTGTTTTCTCCGTAATCGCAGCTTCCAACTTCTCATAATCCATTTCATGTGAGTTCTCTGCTGTATCCACAAGAACAAGCTTTGCTCCTACATGACAGACCACACTTGCAGAAGCTGTATAAGTATATGCAGAAGTAATAACCTCATCCCCCGGTCCAATGCCTAATGCCCGTAGTGCCATCTCTGAACAAGCCGTAGCTGAATTTAGACATACTGCTTTGCTTGTATGACAAAATTCTGCAATATTCTTTTCAAATAATTTTGTTTTCGGACCGGTTGTAATCCAGCCGCTTCTTAATGTATCTACTACTTCCGTAATTTCTCTTTCTGTAATATCTGGTGGTGAAAATAAAACATCCATTTTTTATGCCTCCATGATTTTATTTCTTAATCCTGTAAGTAGGAACCAGTTTTTGCACTTTCTCTTTAATGCTCTCATCGTCATTATAACAAGCTTCTTTTAACTCTACCAATTTATCAAAAAATGTTTCTTCATCCATCTCAATAGGCTTACCGATATGAATTAACTTATTAGCAGTTTCTTTCATGCCTTCTTCTGCCATAAGAAGCTCCTCATATAGTTTTTCTCCCGGACGAAGACCTGTATATTCAATCTTAATATCCACATCCGGTGTATAACCTGACAGACGGATTAAATTTCTCGCCATATCATCAATTCTCACAGGCGCGCCCATTTCCAGCACAAAGATTTCTCCTCCTCTTGCGTAAGCTCCTGCCTGCAAAACCAGAGATACCGCTTCCGGAATGGTCATAAAGTATCGAATGATATCTTTATGTGTTACTGTAACAGGACCGCCTTCTGCAATCTGCTTTTTAAACAACGGAATTACGCTTCCATTGCTTCCCAGTACATTACCGAAACGCACTGCCACAAATTCCGTTTTTGATATTTTATCAAAGCTCTGCACAATCATTTCACAAAGCCGTTTGGAAGCCCCCATAATATTTGTGGGGTTTACTGCTTTATCTGTGGAAATCAGGACAAAACGTTTCACACCGTATTCGCTGGCTGCCTTCGCTGTTTTATATGTTCCAAAAACATTATTTTTAATTGCTTCATTCGGACTGTCCTCCATAAGAGGAACATGCTTATGTGCCGCAGCATGATATACAATGTCCGGATGATATTTCTCAAACACCGTTTCCATTCTGTGTGTATTTCTCACAGAACCAATGAGAACCACCAAATTCAATTCCGGATGATGTCTCTTTAATTCCTGTTGAATTTCATAAGCATTATTTTCATAAACATCAAAAATAATCAGTTGTTTAGGGTTATACATGGCAATCTGACGGCATAATTCACTTCCGATAGAACCTCCTCCACCGGTAACCATAATAACCTTTTGCTCCACATACCCCATAATTTCATCCAAATTAACCTGGATAGGGTCCCTTCCCAGTAAATCTGTAATTTCAACATCTCTCAGTTTTCCGATATTCAGTTCTCCGTCAATAAGCTGATACATACCGGGTAACGTCTTTAATTCGCATTTTGTCATTTTACATATTTCCAGTATTTCTCTTCGCTCTTCTTTCGAAGCAGAAGGAATTGCCAATATAATCTTATCAATTTTATACTTTTCTACATTTTTCAAAATGACGGAACGGTCACCTATAATAGGAATACCATTAATATATCGTCCCTCTTTATTACAATCATCATCAATCACACAGCACACTTTCATAGTAAGATGACGACTGTCTAAAATTTCTTTAATAATTGCTCGTCCGGCATCTCCCGCTCCGATAATCATCACTCTCTTCTGTGGTTCTCCGCAGCCAAAGCGCTGTTCCCTCGCCTCTTTTAGATATCGGCAAAAACGATAAGAAAATCGTATGCCTACTACCATTACTGTCTGCAACAAAATTTCTAAAAAGAAATAACTTCTCGGTATTGGATACTGCATCAAATGAAAGCCTGCAATCTGCATGAAAAAAGAAACAATATTAGCCAGTATAATATAACCCAGTTCATGAATACTGATAAATTTCCACAGACTATGATACATTTTGCAAAAATAAAATATAAGCACTGTTGTAAGAATATGAATTGGCAAGTAACGATACATACTTTCCAAATATATAGCATCAATACTGTTATAAGAAAAATCAAATCTGGCTATTAAGGCTCCAATAGAAGCCATTATAATAATTGTAATATCTCCTAAGAGTAACAATAATGCTCGTCTTACCCATTGCAAATCTAACAATTTCTTTTCTTTTATATTTTGTTCCACGTCTTTTGTCCCTTTCAATTTAAATATAGTTTACAATTATTTCATTTTCTTTTTACCCATACTCTTACAGTATTATATCTCAAACTCTTGGCTTAAACAAGTCAAAATCTGATTTCAGATATGAAAAGTCTATAAAACTACCATCCCTCTGCTGTAAATTCCTATTCCCACACCGGAAAATTAAAGAAAAAAGGTACTACAAACAGCCTGTTTTGCTGCTTGTAATACCCTTTCTTCTGCTTATTTGAAATTTTTTATTTTACAACAATATTTTTATAGTACCAGTTAATTCCACCTGTGATTGTTGCATCATCTAAAGTTTTGCCTTCTTCACCAACTGTTTTTCCGTCATTTGTTTCCAGAACACCATCAAATACGTTAAATCCTTCCTCTACAATGCGTTTTCTTGCTTCATCAACTTTTTCCTGTGTTCCAGGTGCAACTAAATCTTCATTTAATGGTGCAATATCTACTAATCCTTCTTTCATACCGCCAAAGTAATTTTCAGCTGTCCATGTTCCGTCAATCACTTTTTTGGTAGATTCTGTATAGTATTTACCCCAGTTCCAGATAACAGATGTTAATGTTGCACCAGGTGCGTCTTTTTCCATATCAGAGTTGTAACCTACGCCCCATACACCTGCTGCTTCTGCTTCTGTCTGTGGGTTTGGTGTATCGCAGTGCTGTCCGATTACGTCACATCCTTCTGCAATCAGAGCTTTTGCCGCATTTGTTTCTTCTGTAGGAGAAAGCCAGCTGTTTGTAACCTTTACATAAACCTGTGCATCCGGATTAACTTCTGCAACACCAATAGCAAACGCATCTGCACCGCCTGTTACTTCTGAGTTTTCAGAGCCCATTGCAGCTACATAACCGATTTTATTTGTCTCTGTTTTCATACCAGCAACAATACCGGATAAATATCTTGCCTGGTAAATTCTCCCGAAATAATTGTTGAAGTTTGTATTATTTGATTTATATCCTGTTCCATGAGAAAAGATAACATCCGGATATTCCTCTGCTAAAGCTTCACAAGTGTCCATATAGTTAAAGCTTGTTGCATAAATAACCTGGCATCCTTCTTCGATACATTCTCTCATTGCCTGCTCTGTTTTTTGTAGGATCTGCATCCGGAATATTATTTTTTCTGATAATCTGATTATCTTCCAATCCTAATTCTTTCTGCATTTCTACAATACCCAAATCATGAGCATAACTATATCCTGAACCGTCCGCAGGATCTCCAATGTGAATAACACCAACTTTTAAGTCTTCTTTAGCAACCGGTTCAAATCCACTTCCGCCTTTGTCAGCACTTTCTTTTTAGAAGCTTCTTTTTCTATTTTCTCCCTGCTGCTGTCCACATCCTGTAAACAATGTTCCAATCATGGCGATAGATAATAATGCACCCAAGATTTTCTTTTTCATGATTTTCCTCCTAAAATTTTAAATATTTTTACATCATACGGGACACATCATATCATTATATCTGCCATTTTTCAACAAAAAACATCATTTTTCCAAATAACTTAAAATGTTTTCATAGACAGTTTCTTTTCCTTTTTCATTTAAAATTTCATGCCGCATATTGGGATATATTTTTCCTGTCACATTTTTATATCCTACCTGCTTTAAAAACTGCATTTCCTGCACAAATTTTCTGCCGTTTCCGATACAGGGATCTTTCTCTCCACCCAAAAACAATACAGGAAGCTGTTCATTTTTCAAAAGCCACCCCTCTTTACTGTAAGTTCCTTTCATCAACAAAAACAATCCTTCAAAAGCATCTGTTGTAAAAGTAAAACCGCATAAATCTGATTGATTATATTTATCTACGATTTCTCTGTCTGAACAAATCCACGCTGACTTTGGCTCTCCCTGAAAAATCTTGTCAAAAGGTCCAAATGCCATTTTTTGGATTTCTTTGCTTCGATACTTATCGCCTTTTATTTTCTTCTGAATTTTTGCCAGCAAAAGTCCTATATCCACAGCAGGATTTTTACAGGGCGGACCTGTTAAAATCAATTTTTTGATTTCATTGTCATACTTTTTAATATAATTTCTAGCTACTAATGTTCCCATACTGTGCCCCAACAGATATACAGGCAGATTAGGATATTCTTCCTTTATCCATAAAGTAATCTGGTGCAAATCTTCTACAATGGCTTTTTCTTTTCCATTATAAAAATAACCCAAGTCTTCTTGCTGTCTCACGCTTTTTCCGTGTCCTCTGTGGTCGTGCATCACTGCTGTATAGCCATGCTCAGAAAAAAACTCCATAAGCGGCAGATATCGCTCTTTATTCTCTGCCATTCCATGAGAAATCTGAACAATACCTTTTGGATTTTCACTTTCCACACATAAAATTTCCAGAGAAGCCATCATAGCTTGAAATAATCTGCGCTGTCTTTTCCAACATAAACTTCCCTCCTATACAATAAGAAAAAGGAGCTGCCACATGAAATATTTTTTAAAGCGGCAACTCCATAATCTTGTAATTATTATAATTAGTCTTCTACAATTTCCAAAACATCTGCCGGACATGCTTTTACGCAAATACCGCAGGCAATACATTTGCTGCTTGTAGGCGCTTCTTCAGCTTTTACCATAACGCCGAACGGACATGCTTCCACACATTTGCCACAGCCTGTACATTTCTTTTTATTAATCATATAAACGCCTTTTGCATTCTGTGTAATTGCACCTTCCGGACATGCTTTTGCACATTTACCACACTGTACACAAACCATTGGTTTTGCAACATCGTTTTTCTCAATAATCTGAATACAGGATTTATCCGGGTCAAATTCTTTATAAAAGCTTGTTGAACATGCTCTCACGCACTCCAAACACGCCATACATTTTGCACCTTTTGTAACTTTTAATTTCTTCATTCTAAATCCTCCGCTTTCATTGGTAAAGTTTCTTATTTAACTATATTAACATCTTATTCACCATTTCTCAAGAAATTTTTCTGTCTTTTCCCAATGCTTCAAACATCCATTTTTTATATGCTTCTACGCCTGGCTGGTCAAAAGGATTAACTCCCAAAATACGAGCAGAAACATAACAGGAAAACAGGAAGAAATAAAATAATTCTCCAAAAACATAGGCATCCAATCTTTCCACTTCTAAAATCAGACACGGCAGCTTTTCTCTGTGAGCCTTTACTGTTGCACCAAAAGATGCTTTGTTGATATCCCAAAATTCTTTACCATTCAAATAATCAAATCCATCTTTCACCATATCAGCCACAGGTGCTAAAGAAGCGTTTTTTTCCTGCCCATCCAAAAATGTCTCAAAAATCAGGGGCGTTCCATCCTGAATATACTGTCCCATAGCATGCAGTTCTTCACAGAAGTCTCCTGATGATGGAAAAAGTCCTTTATTATCCTTTCCTTCGCTTTCTCCAAAGAGCTGTATCCACCATTTATAAAACCAACGGAATTGAGGTTCAAAACTAACGAGCATTTCTATTTTATAGCCCTTCTTATAATAAAGGTTTCTAAGACAGGCATATTGATATGCGGGATTTCTCACTATTTCTCCACTTGTAAGATATTTTTGCATATCAGAAGCTCCCAAAACCAGCTTTTCAATGTCTATTCCCGCCACTGCCATGGGAAGAAGCCCCACTGCTGTCATTGCGGAAAATCTTCCGCCTACGTCTTCCGGAAATTCCAGAAAAGTATAACCCTGTTCTTCACACAGTTTTTCCAATGCGCTCCCCTTTGTACCCGTTGCAATAATTCTTCCATTGGCTTTTTCCTGATACTTATCAAAAAGGAACTTTCTCAGAACGCGGAAAGAAGCCCCCGGTTCTAAAGTTTCAAAATTTTTCGCTATGCAGTCGATATAAACAGATTTTCCTTCCAGTTCTTTTAATGCTTTTGTCAGTTCATAAGGAGAAAGCGTATTTCCCATATAGACAATCTTCACCTTATCATCTGTCTGTAAGGCTTCAATCACCGCTCTTGCGGCATTGTTAGAGCCGCCAACTCCAATAATCACAAAAGCGTCTGCATTTTCCCGAATATGAGCTGCTAATTTTTTTAATTTCTGCACCTCTTCATGGCTTGCCCATTTATCCACGGAAAACCACCCCAAGGAGTCCGCATATTCATCCTCTCCGTTTAATACAGATTGAAAAATATCCTTATTTTCCACCATAATCTCATGTAGTTCATCCTTTAAATGAGGATTTCTGTCTTCTATTCTTAAATTCAGCATATTTTTGTCTCCTTTTTAATTTCATAGGACTTACTTTCCTATGAATGAATAAAGATTGCCGCACTAAGCAGCATTCGGAATATTCGTATCAGACTAAGCGTGAAACATACAAATATTCTCGATATACCCCTAATGCGGCAATTTGTTAAATCTCCTTATCCCATACATGGATGGCAATGTCCGTAAGCGTCCATGCAGTCTTCTTCCGGATTTTTCATACAAAGATGAACTGCTGCCTTTTTGAATGTCATTGGCAATGCAAGAACATTTGGATTTTCCCCAACGAATTTCTTCTTTGCATCCTCTAACGCTTCTTCAAATGTAGCTCTTGTCTTTAATCCCATTCCTCTTGCATATCCCGGTTCCTGTGCACCAACAATATAGATTGCACTTGTATTCATTTCTGCAATATGTCCGCAGGAAATCATACTAAAGCCATGGAATGGATGGAATGCATTTGTAAAACGATATTTCCTGATATATTCTTCGTTTGTTGCAAAATATTCACCATAACGATTCATATCCGGCAATGTATTCATATAATCATGCTGGAACATATCATACATTTCTCTTAAATATGGCCATAATTCATCATGGAAGAAACCATTGCAAAGAGAAGAGCAGATAATTACGCAATTGTCACTCATAATTCGTTTATATCTCAATACCTGTGCGCTTAATGCCTGCATCATCATAATCGGGTTTGTTCCCATTCCATCACCATAATGGAATTTCTGAGGCATACCAAATACTAAAACATCATATTTCTTTTCAGCCCAGTGTACATAAGTTCTCTTATCTGCCAGTTTCCAGCTAATTGGCATCATTTCTTTTGCATATCCGGAATAGATTGCAATCTGTCTGGAATTTGTATCCAGAACAGCGTCACAACAGAAGAATGGATGTCCCATTTTTTCTTCCATGTGCATAGAAATTTCATCAAATTTTGTTCTCATTAAGCTTCCGCCATTTACCGGTGTAAAATCTTTTCTGTGCATAACAGATGGAACATGATGGCTTGAAATACTCTTCCAGTTTGTGATACCAGTTGCACTGTGTTTATATCCACCTGAATATCCACCATAAGGATTTCCCTGTACATGACCTACCAGAATTGGAATATCACATTCAAACACATATTTATTCATATAAACCGGATCACCGCGTCTTGTTGTTCCCAGATCTACCATGTGTTCTTTATCTTCACTGTCGTGGCTGATAATCTGTCCTGTATGCCAGAATTCATTAAATAATTCCTCTCCAAAAATTGCTCTTGCGTCAGACTCTTTACTTCTTGGATGTAAACCATTGGAAATAATGAATAAAATATCTTTTTTTCTCAACACCTGCTGCGTATAATTCTTTCAGCATATATTTAATGCTCATTTTTCTGTGGCTTGTTGGCTGCTCTCCACCTTTTACTCTATCAGGTACAATAAAAGTAACGGTGCTTCCCTTATGTGCCAGTTCAGACAAAGTTGGCATTCCGATTGGATGTGCAAGGCTTTCCAGATAAGCTGCTTCCAGTTTGTCTTCCGGAATGCAATCAGGATCTTTTACTGTTTCCCCCGGAATAAAAATGTCTGTGCTGTCAGGCAATTCGGCCGCCATAGTACCATGTCCATATTCAAATTCTAACTTCATTCTTTTTCCTCCTTGTTATGCATTCATGTAAAGTGAAATAATTTCTAAATATTCTTCCGGATAATAACCGATTTCTCCCTGAAAGTCTTGATGAGAGCAATTAAACCGCCATCAATTTCAGGAATAGATGCCAACATTGCTGCATTATCTTGTTTCAAGCCCCCACCATAAACAATGTCCATACCATCTGTTTTCTCTTTTACAAATCTGGCAATCTTTGTAATATATTCTTTTCCTGCCGGTGTTTTGCCAGGTCCGATAGACCAAACTGGTTCATAAGCAATGGTTACCATAGATTTGTCCACATCTTTTAACCCCAGTTCCAACTGCTCTCCCAGAACTTCCTGCCACTGCTCTAATTCTTCGCTTTTCTCACCAATACAATATAACACTTTCATGCCTCTGTCTACCGCAGATTTTATTTCTTTATTTAAAATGGTATTTACTGCTTTTGTATTTACTACTCCTGCTTCCGCCAAAATTCCCGCAAGATTATTTCTTTCTTCGCAATGTCCAATAATAACAGTTTCACAACCAGCTGCCTTCATTGCTGCTGCAGGACGTCCTGTAGTAAACGCTCCAAAATTTTTTCCCGGAGCTACATCATCTCTGAAAACGCCTTGGCAGCCAATCTGAACAGGACTATTCTCTGTCTTTGCCTGACAAGCAGAAAACAGATGAATTTCCGGAAAGAACATTGCAAATTCAACTTCTTCAGGAGAATATTTTTTTAATTCTTCCTGTGTATTTTCTACAATATACTTACCCCACTCTTTCATGTCTGCAATTCTATTGACACCACCTAATTCTGCCGGTACATCAAATCTTTTTAAATTCAAATAAATATGTTTCATGTTGCTCTCCTCTATTTTATTATTTTCCTGACTGTGTATTAAAAGAAATCATATCAGGAAGTTCTTCCCCAATTAAAGGTCGACACCAGTCTAAAAATGCCTGCGTAACACCATTTCCTTCTTCATTGATAAACTCATCCGGCATTTTTCTTTCATACATCATAACTTCATCAATATCCACTAAAAACGGTTTCATTTCATAAGGATTTTCAGAGACTCTGGAAAATGCCACCATTTTTCCTGACTCACCATCCAAAGCTGCTCTGCATGCCAGTTCTCCTGCCATTTGTGCTTCTTCAATATCAACCTGACTCTGCATGAAAATAGATGCTCTGCCTAAAAGTCCCGGTTTTTCGCCTCTTGCTTTATAACCCAGTTTCTGGATAACCAGATTTGCCAGATGGGAGCTTACATCCCCGAAATAAGTCGCACGTTCTGTTTTAAATACAGGTTTTACAATAGGTTTTCCTTCTTTATCTGTCAAACCTTCGCTGGCAACTACCAAAATTCCAGATTTTTTTCTAAAAGCTTTTTAATATCTTCAATAAATTTATCTTCATCAAATGCTCTTTCAGGAAGATAAATCAAATCC
>ENA-OPYY01000269-OPYY01000269.1-human-gut-metagenome-genome-assembly--contig:-NODE-269-length-20327-cov-2.905693_pt1 | contig 20327 bp, 29 predicted proteins | sample MGYA00242472_ERZ504481 | MGnify/ENA primary metagenome ERZ504481 (study PRJEB26092, sample SAMD00036265) | human gut metagenome | host: Homo sapiens | study: EMG produced TPA metagenomics assembly of...
CAATCCGTTCCAGGTTTCCATCGGATATCCGTTTTCCCGTCCTCCTTTCTTCCTGCAGGGCAGCAACCATATAACCGCTGCCATTCAGGGCAGAAAGGCGCCGGATCCTCTGTTTGTCCAGCCCAAGAAATTCTTTCAGGTTTTCCCCGTTCCTATTCACACCTTTCGCACCCCCTCTTTCTAGTAGTTCTTTTATTAGGGCGGTAAGCCCTGCTTTTTCCAGATATTCTATACACGGGTACTCCATGGCATTTTTCAGGATATTTCCCGGATGGACATACTCCCCTCTATCACCTCTCATATAGTCCTTCAGGGCCAGCCTTTCAAGACCAGTTCCCCTTAGTTCACGCTTCAGGTTACGTGTATACATTACCGCCTCTCCGAATATACGCATTCCATACCATCTGCTCTGTCTTGCGTTATGGCACCATCTTTGGATCCCTGTGTATTTATATTCTCCGTATTCAAAGCTGTCTTCCCGGCTCATGCGGTTATTCAGTTTCACCCGGACAGTCTCATGCCTGGTAAATTCCATGTTCTCCCATCCTTTTTCGGAACTACCCTTCCGTCTTACGTAGAACTTCCGCAGGATATATCCAGTTCCGTCATTCAGCTTTTGAAAAAGACCTATTTCCTGTTCATCTGAAGTATATTTCTGTTTGTTCCATGCCTTACCGGTCACTCCCTTCCTGCAGTTCGGACATATGGCTTTTGTATTGTGCTTCAGCTTCTCCGTAATCTCCACATGTTTTCTACAGTGGGTGCAGTAGCCTTCTGTCCGGGATCCTTTTCTTTTGTAGAAAAGGTACTCTTTTCCAGCGAACCCCCACTTCTGGATCCACGCATCGAAATCCTTCGGTACCTCCGGTACCTCCCGCATTACCGCATCAATGGCATCTGTCTCCCTTCGGTTTTTTGCAAGGTTATAATCTTTCAGCCTCCCGTTTTGATAATGCAGGATCGCTTCCCGGCCTTCCAGGTTATTTCCGGTTTCCAGGTACCGGTTGATCAGTTCCCTGTCTTTTGCGGTCTGCCAGATCCTCTGCTCCGGAAGAAAATACCAGGCGTCCTCGCGTCCCATGTCCAGCATGTTGATCTTTGCCGTTCTCCATTTATTATCTTTGTTATCAAATGTCAGGTATCTTCCTTCTTTTTTGTTTATGTAGATATCATACAGGGACTGCTGCCCGTTCAGGATCCGCTCCCTGGTAAATACAGAGACTTTTAATACCTCTCCTTCTACAACTGCCCGGAGATATATAAAATAAGTGTGACACCTGTATGTATTTCTTGTCTTTTGTCCATAATAATTCCGGTACCAGGGACCGTATATTTCTTTCACTTCGTCCCGCTCTGCAGTTTCAGTCATCTTCCTGGTGGCCGGAAGCAGGTGCATGTTCAGCAATTCTTTCTTGATCATTTTCTGCCTCCGTAATAATCCCGGATCAGTTTCTTTGCCTGCCCCATGCCCGGGATTCCTAATGATACTCTTCCGGAAACTCCTGCTGCTTTGAGAATTTCCTTATCCACATCTTTCATGTGCCGAAAGGACCACTTCAAAAGTTCTGCGATACAGCCTTTTAAGCTTTTTCCCTTCGCCCGTACCTGCAGTGCAGCCTCCTCATGTTCCATGCACAGACCTTTGATGTATTCTACCCAGTCCTCCATGATCTCCTGGGGGTTCAGTTCCCTGCATTCTGCATCCAGCTTTCCAATTGCAGCCGTTACCGGATCGCACAGCTCTGGGATCATCCCATCCAGATACATCTCTACGAAATCAGATGGGATCCCGTTTTCTTCTGCCATAGCACGGAGGTTATCTGCATCCCCCTCCTGCCTCAAATTCTCTGCCAGTTCATTGATCTCTTTATAACTTTCCATTTCTCCAAACTTTTCAAACATCTTTTTCTCCTTTCGCGGACGCATTTTTTCTTGTACTTTATCCATGTTTGAGGGCTGTTTTTGCAGATTTCTGCGGACATTTTTGTAAATCTGTCTTTCAAAATCCTGTTTCCACATCCTGAAACCCTTGATTTGCCCCAGTAAAAACGTGTCTTTTGGTTGTTATCCACTTTTTTATCCCTAAAGGCCCGCAAACGCCCATTTTGCCTAACACGGGTGGCGTTCATTTTCATTTTTATAAAGCTCCACATTTTCGATATGGAACTGCACTGCATGAGGGCGCAGCAATTCCTCTATTTCCTGCCACAGATCCAGATTTCTCAGTTCTTTTCCGTCAGATCTTTTCCATCCATTGTTTTTCCAGGCAGCAAGTCTCCTCTGGCCGTCCGCAAAGTAATGACAGTCTGTATGTATAGTGATCATGGCAGACTGATTCATGCGTTTCAGAGCTGCTATGGCACATTCCAGAACCATTCTGTGTCCGGTTGTATCCAATACCTGCTCTTTTTTCTGCACAGTATGACCATTGCAGACTAAAATATATTGATACCACGCTCTCCGGGTCTTTCCCGGCGCTCTGGTGGATGTGATAATAAAAGCATCTACCTGTTTCACTTTTTAAATCCTCCTATCCAGCTTAATCAGTGTGTAATGCCTGTAGGCATAGCCAGTTACAGGGTTGATTCCCATACGGACAGAATCCGGATCTATGTAATAACCCTTCGGTGCTTTTGGGTAGATCATCCTCCCCTGCTTATCAACCAGATTTCTCCGATTGATCACTTTTTCTTTCGGCTCTTTGCGGATCAGATTCCGTGACGGGTGATATCGTTTCGCTTCTTTTGGCTCCCATTTCTCTATTGGTTTTGCTATATACTCTGCCAGATCTTCAAAATTCCCCGTCTCGTAGAGGGATCGGAAATTGATGTGACCTTTTTTCCAGCACTCCGAAAAGAAGATGTCTGTTCCTCCCTCCTGGCTCTGAACCCGGTTTACCAGAATATGGATATGCGGGCCTCCTCTTTTTCCGATCTGAAGGCGGTATATGTACTTCAGCTCTTTTCCGATCTTGCGGTAACACTTCCGAACATCTTTGATCAGCTTCTGGATATCCTTTATCATTTCAGCCCATGTAGGGCGATCCCCTTTTCTGTATGTAATAGTCATCCAGTAATCATGTTTTCCGAAATTCCACTTGATCAGCCTGCGTAAATCTCTTTCTTTTTTCCACTGATTCTGTCTCTCGATATCTTCCGGAGTTGCTTTCTTTCTTTTCTGCCTCTTCTGTCCGCTGGCTCCATATCTGCCCGTATGCTTTTCCTCTATCTCCAGAGTCTCTCCGCACTCCCATATATGTCTTATGTATGCAAACCTCATATACCACCTCGAACCTATCTCTAATACTCCTTATCAAGCCTTGAAGGGGGCCTGTCCCCAAAAAAGTTAAAAATAAAAACGGGATTTTTCCCGCATCTTCTTGACCTTACGTCCTCTGGATGGTATAGTTTAGACAGGTCTAATACCAGAGGACGTAAAACCTCTTGCCCGTACATTGCCGTGTACGGGTCTTTTTATGCGATTGTATAGCTGCCGCCGTAAAGGTCTTTGATTTTCTCAGCTTTTTCCATTGCCTGTTGATATGTACCCAAACAGCTTGCTAATGTATAATCTGCAAAGCGTATAATCCAGATACATACCTGATCCTTATCGTTCATGATTCGTCCTCCGTTACTTTTTCCAATGCCCTCTCCAACCGGATACTGGCTGACATGATCAGGATGCTCTTATTGGCAAATCCTGCATCGTTCAGCTCCCGGAGAGTTTCTTCGATAGCCTTACGCAGTTCTGCGTTTTCTTTCCGGAGACGTCTGTTTTCTTTGATGATCTTCAGCATACCGGTTCCTCTTTCCGGATCTTCCCGGCAAAGTGCTTTTTATCTGCCGTCCAGACCTCTCCGTTTTCATCTACAAAAAGCTCTTTCCCTTCCTCTCGTGCCATTTCAAGAGAGATTGCATCCCATCCGGTGCGGGGGGTATGAATTTCCGGGTTATATTTCCTCATTTTTATCTCCTTCCATGTTGATCAGCATGAGCCAGTTCAGACCCCAAAACATCAACGCTGCCATAATCATCTCGATTATTCCATCCCACTCATCCCAGGACAGTATCATTTCAAATGCAGCAATATACGCCGCTACTAAGTGTTTTCTCTGCATGGCTTGTCCTCCTAATTTACAATTTTTAATCTTACTTCCGGCGGAACATCCATCATGTCGCACAACTGCCAAAATTCCTCCAACGTAAGACTTCCCGGGTTTTTTAACCGACTATAAAATTTCGTATTGCTGAATCCTGCCCTTTCCATAAGACTTGTTTTGGTTTCTCCACTCTCAAAAATATAGTTTTGAACTGCCCGGACAAACTCATGTCCACGGCGCTGATTCTTTGTTACAAAAGCCTGTGGCATACTCTTCACCTCTTTTCTTGTACCCATTTTCTGCTTGTAAATCTTTCTTCAAAGATCTATACAAGTACTTCTGGAAAACAATTTCTTTTTGCTGACTTTGTACTGTTTTCTCAAGATCCGCAATTCTTTTCTCCAATGCTTCCCATTTTTTCTTAGGAATCCACACTTATAGCGCCCTCCTCTTGTCATCCAAAATCTGTTGACTTTTACTTTACTTTCTCCTATCCTGTAAACACAGGCACTGCCAATGCCGAGTATTATGAAAGGAGTTTTTTATGTCTGAAATTAATCTTTCTTCATTTCCTGCGAACGACCAGGAAGCAATTGCATTCCTTTATGTTCGGAATCAGGATTTATCCGGACTTTCTCCGGAAGAAATTTACGACAAGTATTGTGATACATACAAAAAGATTCACTATCACAAAACTAACCGCCAGTCTAAGACTTCTGCGCTCAAAGACTCCTCCATTTAATCTGTCGTAAATCTTGCATATAGAGTCGGTCATTTCTTCCGGCTCTATATTTCTGTAGTTCTTTGCTAGAACTTCCATGTAGTTGTACAATATTTCTTTTGTTCTTCTTTTTTTCCGGTTCACTTTTCTCACCTCGCTTTGTCTTCCAGAAGTTATTGACTTTCCTTCTCTTCTCTCCTATTCTTTAGATACAAGGCATCCGCCAATGCCCGAGTATTATGAAAGGAGAACACCGTATGAAAAGCTCGATTGATATTGATTCCGACACATTAAAAAAGCTTAAATATTTATACAAATATAAAAAAGAAGGAATCACTGCTTCACAATTTATGAAAAAATTCGGAATAGAGTCTTCTGCTTTTTTACTGGAATTTTGTAAACTTGGATACATCTCTTTTGTCGTTGAAAATCATCCTGTGAGCGAACACGACTTTTCAAGCTATATAGATAATCGACTCCGCAAAGACCTCCCTTTTATCACTGGAAAAGAGATTGTTTTTTGTATGCCCAAAGGTAATAAGATCGTGGAGTCTCATAGACAAAATTTTCTTTGGATGATATTACCATTAATCATATCTGTAATATCTCTCCTGTTTTCTGTGGGAACTTTTGTCTACTCAGTAACTAATGATTCAACCATCAAAGTCGAGATAGTATCAGAAGAAAAATAGCAGTCTGCATCAGGAATAATGCAAAGCACATTTTCTCAAGATTATGAACTTTACTGATAATTCTTTCTTCTGAAAATCTTCCTTGATTCAGCCACCAGATCATTATTCCTGATGCAATCCTTTTTTCAACATCTTTGTTTTTATTCACTTCTCTCACTCTCCTTTCTCTTCTGTTTCAAAATCTCATTTATGCGACAAATTGACTAAAAAAAATTTCGTTCACCTCTTCCTTTGAAAGATTTAATTCTTTAGAAATTGAATCCGCCTCCTTAATTGTAATCTTTTGCCCTTCATCTCCGATTTTTCTATATAAAGTTGCCTTATCAATTCCAATCAAATCAGCAAGTTCGGAAATATTTAAGCCGCATTCTACAATCTTACCTTTTAGCTTATTTACATTTACCACTTATATCCCTCCTTTTTATATTTCTCATATCTGCGACTAAATTTACAATACCACTTGACTCTATACCTGTCAATAGTTTTTTCTCACTTTTGAGACTATTTTATTTTTTTCGCATTTATATGTTGCAAATTTGCGAAAACAATGTTACTATCATTTTATAAGTATTTATCAAAAATATTGGAGGTGATAATTATATGAATACAGGTGATAGAATTAAGCAACGGCGCATAGAGCTTGGATTAAGTGTTGATGATTTAGCTGAAAAAATCGGAAAATCAAGAGCCACAATATACCGTTATGAAAATGGAGATATCGAAAATATGCCAACTCCCATATTAGAACCATTAGCAAAAGCCTTGGATACTACTCCTGCTGATTTAATGGGATGGACGCAACATGACAAATACTTTTCTGGAAAAGAAGCTTCCTCTGATATTTATAAAAAATTCACAAACAATAGAAAACTATATCATGGCAAACAAAACGAATTACAAATTATATACGAAAAACTAACTTCTAATAATCAAGACAAAGTTCTGCACTATTCAAAGAATCTTCTTTCTAATCAGCAAATGGAAGAAGAGCTCGCCGCCGCCCATGCCAGAACTGATATCACTCCCACACCGGAGGGGCAGGCACACGACAACGCTATTATGGATGATGATTCCGAATGGGAATAAGGAAGGAGAAAGTTAAATGCCAGAATTAAGCAGATTTGAGGGTATGGTTATAAAAATGCTGTTCAATGATACTGTGCAGCATAATAAACCACATGTGCATGTTACCTATGGAGAATACAGAGCATCTGTTGGTATTGATGGAGAACTACTTGCCGGATCTTTACCACAAAAACAATTTAAAATGTTGGTGGGATGGCTGGCGCTGCATGAGGAAGAAGCTTATGCTGCATGGAACAAAGCTGTCCGAGGAGAGCATTTTGATAAAATTAAACCTTTACAGTAAGGAGGGTATTTTATGTTTGTTATGAATGGAATTGTATACGCAAGTGGAATCTCTGACAATGTTCAGATTGTAGATGTAAAACCCTTGGAAGATATGATGATGATTCTTACCTTTTCAACTGGTGAACAGCGCTTATTTGATGCAACTGTATTATCTGGTCCTGCATTTGAGCCGTTATCTGATGAAAGAATATTTAAAGGCTGCAAAATTGTCGATGGTGTTGTCACATGGATGGACGAAGAAATTGACTGTTCTCCTGAATACATGTATGAAAAAAGTTACCCTTACAATGTTACAGAAATGGCTATCTAATTCCATATATTTTATTTAAGTTTTTGGGGTGGTTTTATTGACATATGAAGTTTTATTAAATACAGCAGATCAGGCCGGTTTGACAGTTAAAGAAAAGCCCTTATCAGAAAGTGACGGTCTAATAAAAGGCAATCGTATTGCTATCCGCAAAGATATTCCCACTCAGGCCGAAAAATCCTGTGTTCTAGCCGAAGAGCTTGGACACTACTTTACTTCTGCCGGAAACATCCTCGATCAGACCGATACAGTAAATCGTAGGCAGGAATATCGCGCCAGGCTTTACGGCTATAATCTGCAAATAGGACTTAGAGGAATTATTTCAGCTCACACTGCCGGCTGCCGGAATTTATATGAAATGGCTGATTATCTGGATATAACAGAAGAATATCTAAAAGAAGCTCTTAATTGCTATCAGTCTAAATACGGAGAATATGTAAAAGTGGATAACTATATGATTTATTTTATTCCGACTCTGGCTGTACTGGAAATTACTGATAATGTGATTTACGATTAATTCGCTTCGGCATTTTAATACACATTTTTATTTTATTAAAGGAGGGAACCATTATGGCATTTGGTATGAAAAACATTTTACAGGGAGGACTTGCTGCAAATTACAGTGAACAATCTCCAGAAGAACTGGCAAAAGAATATGGAATGTATCTTATGGATGGAGAGAGTATCCGGACTGGTTTTAAATTAGTTCGTGATGTTTTGATTTTTACAGACAAACGGATTATCTTCACAGATAAACAGGGTGCTACTGGAAGCAAAATGAGCGTAGAATCTATCAATCTATACTCCATAGTTGATGTAAAAATGGAGACATCCGGTTTCGGCTTCGATGATAGCGAACTTACCTTCACCTACATAAAAACGCCTCACATGAAAGCTCATTCTGTAGAGTATGTTTCTCATAAGCTGGAATTTCCGAAAAAATATAATGTGCAGCCATTGTACAAACTTCTTCAAGAACTCGCTTATGAAAATTGTTTAAAACTCAATAGTCTTTGATTTTCAACCTGGCTCTGGTCAGGGAACATCACAAAATACAATATGCAAAAAATATCAGCAACGCAAAAACCGCCCCTGCGCTACCAACACAGAGACGGCCGATACATCCGAAGATGCATACATATATTTTACGTGCAAAAATATTGTATCATCTTCGGACAGCCTTCGCAATCGGAACATGTTTTCGATGGCTGTTATTTTTGTACCTAAATACAGAAAGGAAGATGATTTTATGGCTACTGCTAAAAAACTCGCGTCAGGATCCTGGCGCTGCCAGGTGTACAGTCACACTGAGGAGGTGATCCAGCCAGACGGATCCGTGAAGAAAAAGAGAATCTACAAGTCTTTCACCTGCACCACTCCTGGAGCAAAAGGAAAACGGGAATGTGAAAGAATGGCTGCGGAATGGGCGGTAGAAAAAGAGTACCATACCCAAACTACAGATATTCTATTATCAGAGGCTTACGATAAGTATATATCTCTTCGATCTGCCGTGATATCTCCTGCTACGCTGCGGGAATATAAGCGATCTGCAAAGAAAGATCTGCAAGGGCTTATGTCCTGCAAGATTTCCAAACTCACTCAGGAAATGATCCAAAGAGCTATCAATGAAGAGACGCTGTCTCACTCTCCAAAGAGCGTCCGAAACATGCATGGCCTTTTATCTGCGGTTCTTGGCGTCTACCGTCCAGACTTCATCCTGCGGACCGACTTGCCAAACAAAACCCGTCCATCCATTTATGTTCCTACGGACAAAGAGGTGAAAACTCTGATTAAACATGTCTCTGGAACACAAATGGAAATTCCGGTTCTATTGGCCGCTTTCGGTCCTATGCGCCGCTCAGAGATCTGCGCTCTCACATCCGATCAAATTGACGGAAATATTGTACATATCAATCAAGCTATGGTCCTCAACGAAAATCATCAGTGGGTCGTCAAAAAACCCAAGAGCTATGCCGGAGATCGCTATATCACATTTCCAGATTTTGTTATTAATAAAATAGATGGAAGAAAAGGAAGAATTGTGTCTCTGAATCCAGCTCAGATTTCAGATCGGTTTCCTAAGATATTAAAAGAATGTAATTTACCGCATTTCCGATTTCATGACCTCCGACACTATTCCGCAAGCATTCAGCACGCCCTTGGAATCCCGGATAGTTATATTATGCAGCGCGGCGGATGGGGCAACGATGGGGTTTTAAAGAGCGTATATAGGCATACCCTGCAGGACATGGAGCAGAAAATGAGTGATAGAGCCAATAAGCATTTTGAGGACCTATGCAACACAAAATGCAACACAAAAACAGAAAGCGCCTGAAAACAGGCACTTTTAGGCTGCGGGCAACAGGACTTGAACCTGCACGTCGTAGACACCAGAACCTAAATCTGGCGCGTCTGCCAATTCCGCCATGCCCGCGCAATATTTATATCATTCATTTTAATAAAATGATGATAACCTATATGATAAGAAAAAAGCATCTGTATCTCTACAGATGCAAGTGAGGCATCGGGGATTCGAACCCCGGACAACTTGATTAAAAGTCAAGTGCTCTACCGACTGAGCTAATACCCCATAACAGACTGGGCTAGTTGGATTCGAACCAACGAATGCAGCAGTCAAAGTGCTGTGCCTTACCGCTTGGCGATAGCCCAAAGGCGAAAGGGTGGATACAGGGATTCGAACCCTGGGCCTCCAGAGCCACAATCTGGCGCGCTAACCAACTGCGCTATACCCACCACAGCGTGCCTGAAGGGATTCGAACCCCCGACCCACGGCTTAGAAGGCCGTTGCTCTATCCAGCTGAGCTACAGACACATTTCTCCTTTTATGGAGAAGCGGGTGATGGGAATCGAACCCACGTATCCAGCTTGGAAGGCTGGTGTTCTACCATTGAACTACACCCGCATATTCGCTGAAACGGTAAAAGTTGTTTACAGCATCGGGGTGACAGGATTCGAACCTGCGGCCTCCTGGTCCCAAACCAGCGCTCTAGCCAAGCTGAGCCACACCCCGTAACGGTATTTAATTTTTTGTTTTCTCGCTTGACGCAAGATAGATTATATTACAGGTATTTATAAAAGTCAACACTTTTTTTCAAAAATTTTTGTTTTTTATTTTCGGGGAGAAATGTAAAAGTAACTTCCGGTTCTTCTTCACACTTCCGGAAGCTTATATTTCATTAAGGCTTTATGAAAGACTTATTTCCGGTTATTCTGTCCGCCGGCCTCTATTGCTTCTTTTCCAGATCTGCAAAAGAGGCTGACGCTTTTTCAAAATTCTCTTTTCCCTGCACAGTAAGCAGCGCTTTATTACAGGAAACGGGTCTGCCCTCCAGAATTCTCCTTCCCTGCTCATAATCCATATAAATTCCATCCGAAGGTGACGTCAGCCGCGCAGCGGCACAGCAGTCCCTCCACCCAGTCTCTTTCTGCACAGTGATGTTCTGTCCGGATGTTGTATCTGTTGCCATATCTGTACTGTTTTTATCCTTCTCTTCAGATTCTCCCCGGGGAATACTTCTTATTACAGAAGACTCGCTCTGATCTGTCATTCTGTACTGCAGATGTTTTTCACTTCCTTCCCAGAATTTCTGAAGTTCCTTTTTGGAAATTCTGCGTCCGTTTCCATCTGTCATAGAAGAAAGTGCATTTTTCCCAATCAGCAGAGCCGGTGTATTCCCAACCTGTATTTTATCCGGTCCATTTCCTTTCATATGAAGTTCCGCAAGATCTGCCGCCTGAAATACAGTATTCATTGTATACTCTCCCAGCCTCAGTTCTACAGGAATCTCCTGCACCGGAGTAAAAGAGACCAGCCCGTCTATCTTCTGCACTTCCTTCAGTAATTTCTGATCATAAACTGTTTTCCCAAAGGAAACAATCTCCTGATATTCTCTTTGTTCTTCCGGAATCCCTGCCGCCAGATAAACTGCCAGATACAAAACGCCTGCAGCCATTGCTATACCGGTCACTGTCAGCGGCAAAAAATGTTTCCTTTTACTTATGCTCACCGGCCGCCTCCCTTCGCGCCTCCTCCAAAAGCATTTTCTGCCTTCTGTTTCTTATCACAAGTCCGATAATAATCAGCAGCATTCCTGCGCCGGCAACAACAAAAACAGAATACCACCAGGAATTTGCCTTTTTGGGAGTTTCTATTTTCAGACTCTGTATTTCCGGCTTATTAATCTGCGTCTGATATTCTGATGTTTCCTGATAAATATTCCCCTGCAGATCCTCATAGCTTAAAGTAAGCTTTCCGCTTACCTTTCCATACATTTCACTTTCATCCGTTCCCTCATCCTGTCCTGCTGCCTTCATAGTCCGGGTTCCTACATAAATGCTCATAGTTCCTTCAGACATGGTCCCGGCATCCATATTTCCAACAAAAATTTCCTCCTTTGGAAACATCCCCTGCCCTTCCAGGTCCACACGCACATTATAAATACCTGTTCTGCTGAGATTCTGCACCCGGACCGCCAGATCTATGGTATCTGTAGAATATACTGTTGCAGGAATCCCTTCACAGTCAAGAACCGCCGTCACCGGCTGTGCCACCCGGATCTCAATACTTTCTGTTCCTGTCGCAGCTTTTCCTTTCACATCCTCATATTCAAAAGAAACTGTCACCGGAACAGGGCCGTCTTTTGCATCCTTTGTAATACTTACCTTACTGTTAATAGTAATATCTGCCCCCGGATTTACTCCCGAAAAATAAAAGGACTTCTTTTCAAACTGTATGGATGGCGATTCTGTACTAAAAGAAACTTTCAGATTATAAATACCCTGACTGCTGCTCCTGTTCTTAAACACCAGCTCCATATCTGCCTGGTCTCCTGCGTTCAGAGCTTTCTCTGAAAGGTTAAAGCTTTCCAGAAGGAGTCTGGGCTGACGGATCAGTTCTTCTTTCTGTTCCGCAGACATCTCTCCCCCTCCGGAATATCCTCCGGAAACATCCCCTCCTGTGTCTTCAGGCACAGAACCGTCCCCGAAAAGATCTTCCTGACCGTTTGTGTAAATATTCAGATTCTCAATATTCATGGACATTCCCGGTCCAGGCGTGGGATCCGGAATAACACTTGGCTCCGGAGTTACGCTGGGTTCCGGTGATGGTGATACACCGGGCTCCGGTACATCAGTGGGAACCGGCGCTACCGTAATCTCCGGCTCGTCTGTGTCTGCGCTTTGTTCTGCTCCTGTTCTTTCTGTTCCGTCTGCAAACAATTCTGCTCCATGCACAATCCGGCTGCCCGTTCCGGCCAGGATGCCTGTCTGCGTCCCCGTGATATCGCTGTTCCCCTGCAGACACAGGATTTCACCAAGAATTACTGCAGACAGCAATATCGCTGTTTTTCTTATGTTTCTTTTCATTGTGCCGTTCCTCTTTCCCTTAAAATTCCTCCGTCCATCTCAAAAACCCGGTCACAGAGGATTCTGATATCTTCTGCATTGTGACTTGCCAGAAGAATACTTTTCCCTTCCTTTTTCAGCTCCAGAAGAATTTTACGTATCTCCTCCACTCCATGCTTATCCAGTCCGTTAAACGGCTCATCCAGAATCAGAAGATCCGGATCCTCCATGATTGCCTGAGCAATTCCCAGGCGCTGCCGCATACCCAGGGAATATTTTGCCACAGCTTTTTTCAGGTCAGGGTCCAGTCCCACCTTTTTCAGCACAAGCCGAATCTGAGCGGCTGTGATCCGGCGGTTCATATCTGCCAGAATCTCCAGATTCCGAAATCCTGTCATATTAGTCAGAAAGCCCGGACTTTCAATAATCACACCCAGACTTTCCGGAAAGTCTGTATCCTTTCCGATCTCCTTTCCCTGTACCCGGATCACTCCTGAGGTCACGGGCAAAAATCCACAGATACACTTCATAAGAACTGTTTTTCCTGATCCATTATTTCCCACAATACCGCAGACCTCTCCTTTTCTCAGAATAAGATCCGCCTCCTTCAGCACACAGTCCTCTCCAAAATATTTGTCACCTTTGCCGCCTGGATCACCGGCTCAGATCTCACTAACTCTGTCATACAGAATCCCTCCATGAACCACCATGACAAGTCCCAGAAAAACAAGAAGAAACAGCCATAGCCCCATACTGTCTGCTCCCCCATTTTGCAGATCCTTCAATCCACTGGGGCGGATACAGCCACAGTGCGTTTTCAAAGTATCTGTCCCTTAATATCACACAGAAATAATAGGACACAAAAGGCAGGCCAAAAGCCAGATACACGGAGCCTGTCAGGGCTCCGCAGATTCCCCCGAAAGTACTGATGATGCCTCCCAGCATCCCGCAGCGTAAAAGAATCTCTGTAAGCTCCCACACAGAATTCCAGGGAAACCTTCCCTGTTCCTCCAAAGGGAAAAACACTGCAAAATATATAAAAAACATCAGCGTGCCTGCCAGGAATACTGCCAGAAATCCTCCCAGAGCTACTGTAAACACTTTGCTCTCCACATAAACCCGCCTCCCTGTTCTCGGAAGCGCAGATTTCAGAAAGCCGCCCTGACGTTCCAGAAGGAAAGAATCGCTCCAGGGAAGAACAGCAGCCAGAGGAAGCAGAAAAATCATTGTCTGAGATTGCAGCGCCTCTGCTTCCATATTCACAAATTTTCCCGTATACAGAAGGCCCTCTATTTTAGGATAAGCTGCGCCAAAAACAATTCCTGCCATTGCCACAGCCAGCCCCATCCAGAAGCCTTTTCCCAGAAACATTCTTCTGATCTCACTGCCCATCTCAATCCTTTTCTCCTAAAAACACAAAATGATAGTATTTCATCCGTCTTCCGCAAAACCAGATCAGAACTCCAAGCAGAATCAGAAACACCACACAGGACTGCCATACTGTTGGAAGCCTGTCATATCCAAAATTATGCCTGCCATAAGAGGCATGACTTAAAGGACTGATCCATCCGATCAGCACATTTACCCGGAACATCTCATATTCTTCAAATCCCAGAAGCACCCGAAGCACCTTCGGCTCCAGAAGGAACCCGTAAAGACAGAACAAAAGCCCTGCCACCAGTCCACGATTTTTCCCCGGAAGAAGATTTCCTGCCAGCACAATAAAGCTCAGGCAGAGAATATAAAGAAACAGCAGGAGAATAACCTGAGCGGTACATCCGTAAGGAGTAACACTTTCCATTACCTTTACCGTAGAAGGAACATTTAAGTCCTCTCCCAGCTTAGAATAAGCCAGCATAGCCGCTGTATTGCTCCAGATATTTCCCGGATATCCCACTTTTGCACAAAGGATCATGGTGGCTCCCAGCATAAAAACCGTGTAAATCCCAGATACGGCCGCCACATAAAAAAGCTGTCCGAAAAGCCAGCGCTTTTTTGTGGTGCGGCACAGGTAATACGGGGTAATAGCGCTTAATACAGGAAGGTCGGAAAACAAAAGCAAAAGAAGTACGGAGCTTAAAAGAATTGCCGTTGTATCTCCAAAGGTCCACAAAAAAGGTTCCAGCATCTGAACCGGCGACTTATATGCCTGGATTACCGGCATAATCCGGCTGCTCAACAGAAAACAGAGAATAAAGCCCAGCAAAAATGTCAGAATCACCTTGGGCTTTTTATAAAATCCCATAAAATTGTATTGGATCACTGCTTTGATCTGCCTCATTCTCTGCCCGTCTCCTTCTGTATTGTTTAATATCCAAGTCCCCTGTCAATTACGCTGCCGTCTATGGCATTAATGGTAAGATAACTCATGTTTGTATCATAATTTCCAAATGTCTCCGGAGCGCCCTGCGCCTGCTGTTCTTCTGTATAAAAACCCTCAAAGCTTCCAAAAAAGTCCCACACCGGAACCAGAACTCCGGATTTGCTGTCTGTAGCAGGTTCATAAATCCGGCTGTAGCCAAAGGTGATCCGTTCAATATGGTAAACTCTGCCGTCTTCACTGTTTAAGGTATCTGCATTTTGTATCAGCATCATTTTTTCATAAATATCCATAATCTCGTCAAAGGATTTCAGGTTTACGCGTTCTGTTTTCACCTGTCCGATATCATACTGATTGATAAATTCCACCTGATCAATTCCATCTTCTGTCACACAAAAATCAAGTCTTTCATAGCTCCATGTTTCCATCTCACTGTCCATATCTTCCAGCGCTCCTCCATACTCCGAAGAATATGTAATGGGAATTCCATCCACTTTCCTTGTATAATGCATTATATAACCTGTATCACTGATATGCATATCCTGATTTTCCGGGCTGTTTGTCTGATAGGTGCAAAGTCCGTATTCCCAGTCTGCAAGCTCCATTCCCGGAATCTGAAGGGCCGCAACTTTTTCGTCTGTCAGAGCTTTTGCCTCCTCAAAGGATATACCAATCTCTGTTTCCATTTCTTCCTCTGCAGGAAGCGGCTCCGCCAGATGAATATCATTATCTGCGGAAAAGCTGTCATAACTGTTCCAGAAAAATAATGCATCTGCCTGTTCATTCTGTTCGTATTTTTTGTTATTTTCAATCTTTACTGACATGGGAGTACTTCCAGAGGAGTTCAGTATATAACGAAATGGAGTTCCGTCTTCTGTCACTGCTACTCCAATAAAATTATCCTCCATTATGTAGGTTCCGCCCATTCCATCATCTGCTTCAAGTCCGAACTGAGGCTTCACCTCCTCCAGTACTTTCTCTTCCGGCGCATTTTCATATTCCTGTTCCAGATTTTCAATCACCTGATAAATATCCAGATTATAATTTCCGTTTTCATCCTTTCCCCAGCCGTTGGGATCCATATTTCCTTCTGCAAGATATCCCTTCCAGGTAGTCAGCTCTTTCAGAACCTGCTGTTTTGTTCTGGTAAAATAACTGGAACTTGTATAAATCTTTGCATCCTTAAAAAAAGTGTTTGTAATGCGGTCTATTTCCTCCTGGTTAAAAGGATGCTGGCTGACTGCAATGGCAGAAGCCTTTTCTGCCTCAGGAATCTCCACCACTGCATTGGTATCAATAGTGAGCTTTCCGGTCTCATCTGTCACCGTACTCTGATAAGTTTCCGGAGCGCCTACAATATCCCGAATTGTAGTTTTATCTGTGTTCTCTGTTCCTTCTGCACCTGCCTGACCTTCAGGTATCTCTGCTGCTTCTTCGTAATTTTTTTCGGCTGCCTCTTTTCCTTTCATTTTTACAAGAGAATCCTCCGGAGTCTCTGCACATCCGGTCAGTAATACAGTACTTATCATCATCCCCAGAATCAGCGCCGGCGTTTTTCTTTTCATACGATCTCCTCTCTATGTCTGACTGTGCCGGTCCTGCCACAGTCTCCACTGGTTTTATTGTTTTACTGATATCAGAATATCACAGAGCATTCTTCCGGATATCCTCCAAAGTGTAACTATTCTGTAACCGCTGAAAAATAACAGAAGTACCTGCACCCTCCTTGCTTTTGATTATAAGCTGCGCTCCGTGAAGCCCGGCAATCTCCTTACAGAGGGCCAGTCCCAGGCCTGCCCCTCCAGAGCTTCGGGATCTGGATTTATCCACCATATAAAAGGCCTCCGTCACACGGTTCAGTTCCTCTTCAGGAATCCCCCGCCCCTGATCTTTCACTGTAATGCCCTGTTCGTCTGCATGAATAAAAATTTTTCCACCATTTTCAGAGGCTTTATACGCGTTATCCACAAGATTCACAAAAAAACTGACCATCATATCCTGATCCATTTCCCAGGACAGATTCTCCGGAATGCACTCCGTTTCCAGATCAATGTTTTTTTCACTGAGCTTGAACTTCATCAACTGTCTTACATTGTCCAGAAGCTCCCTTACCTGGCATTTTTCAAAATCCACTGCCTGTTTTTTTCTTCATAAAGACCTGTCAGCTCCAGCATTTTTACAGAAAGCCTGGACAGTCTCCGACATTCGCGTCCTATATAAGTCAGGGCCTGTTCCCTTCTTCTGTCGCTTAAACGGACTGTCAGAAGCGTATCCGCATATCCGATAATGGCAGTCATCGGTGTTTTCAGTTCGTGGGCAAGACTTCCCAGCATTCTTCGCTGAGTTTCATTTGTACTTGTAAGAGCTTCTATGTTTTCCTGCACTGTCATAGCCATATGATTAAAGCTTTTTGCAAGCTGTCCGATTTCATCCTTTCTGCTGTCATCAACACGTACCTGATAATTTCCCTCAGAAATAGCTGCAGCCGCGTCTTTCAGCTGAAGGAGAGGACGTATCGTATAAGAAAGACTTCTGTACAGGATGCCTCCTGCCAGAAGTAAAAGAACAAGGGTCATCATCAGTCCCTTTGCAAAAAGTCTGGCAGTACGTTCATAGATTTCCGTAATATCATTATAAAACACAACCGTATAAGGATTTCCCATATACATTTCTGAACTCATAAGAATCAGAATCTTCTTATCCTCTACTTTCTGTACAGGAATACTGTCTCCCTCTGATCTTTTGTACGTATTTTCCCACAGTTCTTTATAATTAAATTCATAAGGGCTGGAATTATAAGCACATTCCCCCTTATAAAACAGAGCTCCGTTGCTTCCAAAAACCTCCCGGAAAACATTGATCAATTCCAGACGTATCACATCTGTCTCTGTATTCCCTGTATGAAAAATCAATCCTGTACTCTCCAGCCTTCTGTCCATTTCTCTTAATTTATTTGTATACTCAGTCTGCTCATTTTTCCTCCAGTCATTTACTGTCTGCTGCTGAGCTTCATACAAAAAATATATCAGTGTAGCCTGAGAAATAATCACGACCGCCAACAGCGCCTGAAGAAAAATTCTTCGAAAAAGCTTCACTCATCCACCTCCAGTCTGTATCCCACGGTAGGTATTGTTTTTATTATATTTCCCCAGCCCAGTTTTTTTCGGATGCGTCCTACATGAGCGTCTACAGTACGGGTTTCTCCCTCGAATTCCATTCCCCACAGAGTTCCGAGAATCTGTTTCCTTGTAAGAGCTTTGTTTTTGTGCCTTACAAATAACAAAAGGCATTCATATTCCATGGGCTTCAGGTAAACCTCCTGCCCGTCCTTTGTTACTGTCCGCTTTTCTGTATCAATTACTACATCGTAGATCTGGATCAGACTGTTTACTCTTCCGTTTCTCTCCAGAACCTTTTCTATACGCACCAACAGCTCCAGCATTTCAAAGGGCTTTACAAGGTAATCCTCAGCTCCCTCTTTCAGCCCCCGCACCTTATTCTGTACCTCGCCTCTGGCAGTTAGAAAGATCACCGGAATCCCATGGGCTTTCAGTTCAGGAAGCAGGGCAAAACCGTCCTTTCCCGGAAGCATTACGTCCAAAAGGGCGCAGTCATAATCATCCTTTTCAGAAAGACCTTTACTTGCCTCGTTTCCGTCAAAAAAAGCAGTCACCTGATATCCGGTTACCTCCAGATTCATACAGATCAGATCATTAATTGCCTCTTCGTCTTCTATTACCAGAATATGTGCGCTCATATCTCTTCCTCCCCCATATCTTATGTCCTGTAAATGAGCAAATATCGAATTTTACACAACAGAATCTGTAATATTAAGCTCTGTATGTGAATTTTACAAAAACAAATTCGTGATGATTCTGTGCGGCTTTTTCAAATTTGCGCATTTATAGTTCTGTCCTTATTATTGCACTCATTCTATCATTGTGGTGTAACTATTTTGTAAATATATGGCCAAAATACTTTTGGAAGATGAAAAACGTACAGATGAAAGCTACAGCTAAACATACTGCACAAATCACATATAGCATCTGTGCATGCATTCATTATGTCAGATACGCGGGCTCACCCTATCCTGGTTTTAACATATGATATAGAGAATTTATCAAATTTAATGAGGCCTTTATGAAAACGGAAAATAGATGCAGCTTTGAAATTGATTATTCTGAAATTCCCGGTGAAAAGATTCTTCCCTTTACGGTTTCCTTAAATACAGAGGAATCTGTTTATACCCCTCTGAAGGTCAGCTCCAGAAATTCTGCTATCTTATTACAGGTGTGGGACAGGACTTGCCCCAATATGCAGATTTAAGTCATTTTCTGCTGAATATCTGCAGTACCATCACCCGGGAGGATATTTCAGAAATTACAGTTTCCATTAACGATGATCCTCAGACAATTATATGGGGAGAAAATGTAGAATTTAAGACAAAAGAAAATCCAGATCCTCCAACAGAATGTATTGGATTAAAATTTGATTTTCCTTTAAATAAAGAAATTGGTTATATGAAAATATGTTTTTCGCTGAAAAATATTTATCCTGTGGGCCCTGTTGATGTGTGCCTGTTCGGAGGAGGAACCACGGCAACAGGTCTGACAATCTGCGGGCCTGTATGCAGTGAAACAAACGAATGTGAATCGTTATTTAACCATAAGGAAACCGTCTGTGTCCCTGTTACTGTGACTCCCTTTGCCAGACCTGGGTCTGCAAGAACGATCTGCTGCGGAAAGCCTGAGATCAGCACAGAAACCTCCTGTTATGGAGAACGTACCTCCTGTTCCTTTACCGTTTCCCAGGAACTTTGTATTGAGCTTCCAATTACTTTTGGCGCGCAGGTAGAAACAGGCTCAATATCAGTACAATGTGACGGCGTTTCAAACGGTTCCTGCAGCTGTTCAGATGAAGAAATAGAGCTTCCTTCCAAAGCGCCCCTGGCTCAGAGAGAGCGGCGCTTCTTCAATCGCTAAACAGAATTTGAGAAATGTATAGCAAAACACCCGTAAATGTTATCATTTACGGGTGTTTAAACCTCCCCCTGTTGGACTCGAACCAACGACACTGCGGTTAACAGCCGCATGCTCTACCGACTGAGCTAAGGAGGAATAGAAAGTATTACACTTTCAAAACTACATACATGTTGACATTGGAATCATATGACCTTGCTTATGCTTTCTACGACTCGCCCGGTCATCTCGTGACTTCCGTCACTCAATGTCATTTGCTTCGCAAATGCTCCGTCCAGTCTGTGAACATCCCTCTGTGAGTAAACTCACTCCGCTCTGTTCCCTTCCTGTCCGTCCCGCTCGTCTCAGCTTTTTGGTCAAGCCCTCGACCGATTAGTAGCAGTCAGCTCCATACGTTACCGCACTTCCACCTCTGCCCTATCTACCTCGTCGTCTTCAAGGGGTCTTACTTCTTTCGAATGGGATATCTCATCT
>ENA-OPYY01000273-OPYY01000273.1-human-gut-metagenome-genome-assembly--contig:-NODE-273-length-20172-cov-3.018558_pt1 | contig 20172 bp, 22 predicted proteins | sample MGYA00242472_ERZ504481 | MGnify/ENA primary metagenome ERZ504481 (study PRJEB26092, sample SAMD00036265) | human gut metagenome | host: Homo sapiens | study: EMG produced TPA metagenomics assembly of...
CTTTTTCTTTCGATTCACGTTCCCATACATACCGCTTCCACATAACGGGCATCTCAATATTCCAGATAAGATATGCTCATGATCGAGACTATGTGTCTTTTCATATTTCACACCTGTTTTTTCCCGTTTTTGATGAGCCAGCTCCCAGTCTGTTTCCGAAATAATCCCTTCATGGATACCATCGTGCAGCATATAATTTTCCTGCTTTACAATGCGATATTCATTTCTTGTACCAGAAACTTTCTCGTTTTTCCTTCGTCCATAAGCCAGCTTTCCACAGTATACCGGATTATCCAGAACGCCTTTTATAAATGATGCGGCAAATGCGTCCAGTGTATTATTCTGTCGTTTTTTCTTTTTATATCCATGCTGGTTCAGCCATGCAGCAATCGCAGAGATTCCCATATTGGTATGAATAAATTTATCATAGATCAGACGAATAATCTCTGCTTCGTCCTCTGCGATCTGCAATTCTCCATTTACCAATTCATAGCCATATGGAGCAAATCCACCGTTCCATTTTCCTTCCCTAGCTTTCTGCTTACGTCCCTCCATTGTCTGAACAAGGATATTCTCCCGTTCGATCTCTGCCACCGCAGACAGAACAGAAATCATCAGCTTTCCACTATCTTTTGAGCTGTCAATTCCATCTTCAACACAGATCAGATTCACTCCAAAATCCTGCATCCTCTGCAAAGAATTTAAAACATCTGCCGCATTACGACCAAATCTGGAAAGCTTGAACACCAGTACAAACTGCACCTCATCTGTGCCATTCTCAATATTATCCAACATTCTCTGAAATTCCGGTCTGCTCTCTACGCTCTTTCCAGATTTACCTTCATCGGAATACTCATTTACGATTTCCATGTTCTGAAATTCCGCATATCTCTTGAGTTTTTCTTTCTGAGCATCCAGACTGTAGCCATCTACCTGCATGGTTGTGGATACTCTGGTATAGGTATCACATTTTATCTTTTTATTCACTTTTCCTCCTCTCCTCAGAATATCCCAAAGCAATTTCCAACAATTCCGTTGCAACTTGTGAATTTCTGATACGCATTAAGTTATCCCAGACATCAGCTTTTCCAAGTAGATTCATCCCGCCATGCCATACTATTTCATCATCAATAACGGCAAAACATTCTTCTACTTCTGTTCTTGTTATCACATTTATTCCTACTCACATTTCTTCTTCCATGGTTTCGGTCTGACATTCTTCTCAATATTAGTAAGCGTTCCTCTGACTTCTGCTAATTCTCCCTGCCATTTTGCCATGCATTGTTCAACATCTTCTATTCCCAGCTTTTTTGTTTTATTGAAAAGAGCATCCCATTGATCAGGATATGCATTCCAATTTTCATCTACAAAAGCACTATTTCCATTTTTAAGTGCCTGCCTCTGTAATGGCAATGCAATCAAATTACCTATGCTGCTTGCCACATCCTGCGAAGGATACATTCTATCATAATAATGAAAAGATTTCAGATTGATGGAAGTTGAACCCTTGTCTAACAGGAGAAATCCAAAATTCCTTGCTGTTGCCGCAGGTATTGCCTTTTTAAAGAAAATCCATACATGGGCACCTTTTCCAGATCGAGATCTCTCAACTAAAGGTCTGATACCATTAAGCTCACACATTTTTCTAAGCGCATCCACTTCTTTATGCCACTCATTATCCGTATTTGCAAAGTCCGTAACCTCTGCTCCTTTTTCGTGATTATCAAAATCAAATACAATAAATCTGCATGTTCCATTTGGCAGTAAAGGATATACACCTATTACATCTGATCCATCTTCTTTTGTGCCTAACAAATGAGCAATTATTTTTTTACATCCAGACTTATCCATTTGGTATTTTCACATTCATCACAAAATACCTTCTCTTTACGTTGTTTAGGACAAAGCCGGTCATTCCAACGATTTGCACATTGTGGAAAATAACCCCCGTTCTTTCCCCGTCTGGCATATACATCTTCTCTTCCCCAAAACATCGAAAAGAAACGTATTGCCATTTTCTCTGTAATATATGGCGGATTTACAATACGACTCCCTTGATCCAGGTCATATTCTTCTGCACTTTCTATTTTTTCTTCAAAAGGATTCACCTCTTCATATGAAATGCCTGCTTTCTTCAATTTATCTTTTAATATCTTGTTCTCATATTCAAGCAACCTAACCATTTTTCTCAATGAATCAGCATCATATGCTTCTATGTTCAAACCTTCCACCTACAATTCTTATTATCTCGTAACATAACTTCCATTCAATGTCCCAACTTAATTTTAGTACTTGTTCCAACTATTTTCAATACTTATTTTCCGTATTGACGCATTTCTTCGCCAATCGTATAATTAAGTTAGATACAGAGCATTTCTGTTATCAAAATATTGCCCGCCCACCATTGGCGACTTATAAATGATTGGCTCGAAAATATTGTTCGCTTACCGGAAGCGTCTAATAAATGTCCGGCTTGAAAATTATTTAGAAATTATTTTTGTTTTCGATATTGTGTTTTTATCACACATTGCATATACTATAAATACACAAAAAAGCCAAAAAAGAGGAGGTGTTAGTATGGCTACTTCAAGTATTACTCATAATTTTGTCGTATCCAATCCAAATAGCATAAAGCGTTTTGTCGCAGCAATTGACGAAGCCGACCGTGACCGCACACCAAAGCAGACACTTCCCGGACGTCAGTTAACGAACCCACAGGAAATCTTAGCTTTAATGTCAAAAAGGAAGAAAAAACATGTCTGATAAATATTTTACCGTTAATATTCGGGCATATTTGGATAAAGACGAACCGACATATATCGGAGAGGAAAGTCTTTACGACTTACTCTCCGATTTTTCTTGTCCCAAAAATCCCGATGTGGAATACTTTTTATTACATAATGCGATTGAGTTTACCAAAAAAGATCAATCTATCACTTATCTGGTATTTGATGCTGAAGATGCTTCACTGGTTGGTTATTTTTCACTTACAGTAAAACCCATCTCTGTCCGTGCTTCAAATATCAGCAAGACAACGGCAAAAAAGCTGTCCCGTGTCAGTATTTTGGATGAAGAAACACAATCCTATACTACCGCAGCTTACCTGATCGCCCAGTTGGGAAAGAACTATTCTCTTCCAAAGGAAAAACGAATTCCTGGAAATATTCTACTGGGATTTGCACTGGAAACCATATCCAGTCTCAAATATTCCGTAGGTGGCGTTATGGAGTTTCTTGAATGCGAAGATAATGAATTTCTTCTGAGCTTTTATACGCAGAATCATTTCAAGCCATTTGATACTCGTATTACCGCTTCCCAGAATAATGAGCCACACACTCTGCATCAGCTTTTAAAATTTATTTGATTTAAAAATGCATGAAAAAAGCGACAGTCTGATTTACATTTTGTATTTCAGGAAACTGCCGCTTCTTTTTCTTCCTTATTCTGTTTTTCTTCCTCCAACTCCCGGAGGACTTCTTCGCCGTACTTATCAATCATCCGTACCAGAAAATCAATGCACCGCTCAAATTCAATATTCTGTTGCATAAGCTCCTCCCGTTATTGTTTTGATCTGAGCTTATTTTACAGAACCTGCCGGAAAACCACATTGAATAGAAATTGATTGTAAATTGACACAATCACTTTAAAAATATCCGTATTTTCTTGAATCGAATGTATGTTCGTGTTATGATAGATATACTTAATCTTAACTACGAAAGGGGAATTTCTATTGAATCGATGCGATTTTTCTTCTATTAGCACTTGCTTAAAAAATCATATCAGCGAAAGTAATCAAATGAGTCAGCCTGATTTTTTATACAAATTATTTGAAGATTTTATGGATGATCCGACAAATCAGGATTTTTCAATGGACAACGGTCTGGTTTGCCGCTGGATGACTGGTCAGGCTAAAATCAGTCCTAAAATATCCGCTTACTATTCCAAGCCATCCAATCAGGAAAATTTAGCCCATACCATCCACCAGAATCTTCTTCCACTGATGTCTGACTGTAATATGGCTATACAAGATATTTACACTTTATTCATTCAGGATGACAGCATCTCAGATGCGAAAAAGAAAAATCTGACTCCCTTATATAAACCAGCCAGTTCAAGACTGCTGTTTCTTGCAAAACTGATTTCTTTTGGCATGGAACGCCAATTCATCAAACGTAATACCAAAAATCAGAAGCTGCTCGGTGGACTTTACCGCATGAACGGTCATCCCGATCTTGCAAGAGAACACATGGAAAAAAGTATCTCACTGCTTGACCAATTTAACCTGCTTCATATAAATGACAGCATACCTCAGATTGCCAATTATGCAATGTTCCTGACAGAACAGCAGGAACCCGAAAGAGGCATCTCCGAATTGCAAAAATTATCCGGCATCATCAAGGAATACCATTCCAATGACTGTCTGGATTATGCCAAAGTACAGGAAACCCTTGGAACCATTTATCTGATGACTGCCAATCTTCCGCAAGCCAAAACACATTTTAAAAGAGCTTTCAAAATATATGAAAAGATCTGGGCTGATGAACCAGAAATGATTGAAGCAAAATATCAGGAAATTCAGGAGTTATATCCACAGATTGGATTTTGCATTGGAAAAAAACTATCCGGTCTTTTAACAAAATAAGTACAATTTACGGCGGGCAACTTGCCCGCCGTTATATTCAACTATTCGTCAAATAAATATACGCATCTTCCAAAGTGATATCATTATCCGGGACACACTTCTCATTTGGCTTTCCTTTGCTTAATATTTTCATATGAATTCCATTTTCTACATACTGCTTAGATGAAATAGAATAATTGGCTTCTAACAAACGGGCTTCTTCTGCATTTTGTACCGTACAATTCCAAACACAGCCCTTTGCATTTTCCAGCAATCCACTCACGCTTCCAGAATATAAAAAACTTCCCTTTTTCATAATGGCAAGCTGTGTACAGGTTGCTGCTAAATCTTCTACTACATGAGTGGAAAACAGCACAGTTCTATCCTTTGAAAAATCAACCAGAAGATTGCGGATCCTGATTCTTTCTTCCGGATCTAACCCAGTTGTTGGTTCATCAATAATCAAAAAATCCGGATTATTAAGAAGTGCCTGTATGAGTCCGACACGTCTCTTCATACCACCAGATAATTGCCGCATTTTTTTATTCTGATGCTCTGTAAGAGAAGTCTTTTCCAGATAATAGGTAATTCTTTGTTCGAGGTCATTTCTGGCTACTCCTGACAGTCCCCCCATATATACAAGGCATTCTTTCACCGTAAGATTCGGATATAAGTCGATTTCCTGTGGAAGATAACCAATCTTTTTCTGTATTTTTTCATAATTTCCCTCGTTATACAGAATTCCATCAAGCGAAACCAATCCTTCCGTTTGTTTTAAAACGGTTGTAAGAACCCTCATCAGCGTGGTTTTTCCCGCACCATTCTCTCCCAAAAGTCCGTAAATTCCCTTAGGTATTTCAAGAGATGCCTTATTTACTGCAACTACACCATTTTTAAATCTAACTGTTAAATCATTTATTCTAATACTCATAATCTATCCTCTTTTCTTTAAAGTCATTGGTAATACTGCAAATAAAAACAGCCCCGCTATAAAAGACACAAGCGTTCCATAAATCCAACTCTCGGACATTAATTGAGTAGGTTCACAAAAGCTGAAAGAAAACAATCCCAGATTTCCGAAAAATGAACTTCCCGCTTTTGATATAAGTCCAATGACAATTCCAAATAAACATCCAATACCTGCCCACATATTTCGAAGCAATGTACACAAAATCACAGTGCATATACTCCAAAACCAGATAGTTCCAAACATTGCAATGAAATATAAAAGAAATATCTGAATACCCGAAATGCCTTCGTTTACACCGCCCGGTTTTTGCCAGAAAAACAAAACATATCCAACACAAGAAAGTATTAATAAATATAATATTTGAACGCCCACTCTCTGCGATATTACTTTTAACTGCTTTTTTTGATCATACAAATGAAATACATCGGCACGCTTACTTTTTACTTCCATCAAATATGTGTCACTACAAAAAATAATTGTTAAAAATGCTATTGGAGACTGAATTGCTGAACCGATTTCTTCATAGTATATAATCGGATGAATAACACACAATATCAGTATAAATGCACATGAATAAAAAATCTTATATAACGACAGGCAGTTTTTTAGTTCCGTTTTCAATGAACCCTCCTCCTTTTCCAGATTGTAACAGAAATACATACTAATATAACAGATGCGATCACAAGCATAATCTGATTTATATTTGACATTTTGGCTGCATGTGTTTCAAAAAACCTGCCAGGAAATCGCACCATAATAGAGAACGGTCTCATATAATAAATATCATTCTTCTTGGTCAGCATATTTGAATATATAATGTGTAAAAACAAAACTGGTGCTGCCGGAAGCGGATTTTTAAATATTAATGCTGTAATTGTATAGACACAACATATCATCAAAAGATTCGGCACAATATAGATCAGAGAATTCACGCAAAAATCAATTGGTGTTACCGGAAATCCCGATTCTAAAGACGTTTTCAAACACAGCATAAAGAATATAACATTCAAAATCACTAATACGCCCAACATACTAATGAATCCGCTTATTATTTTCCCACATATATATTGGATTGCCGTAACAGGCTTTGTATGTAATAATTCATAGGTATTTTTTCGTGTATCCTGAATAAATAAAAATGATAGCAAGACTGTTGCAAAAAAGGCCATATGCAATCCTGCAAAATCCGTGAACTTTTTGGCAAAGTACCAGGAAAAAGAATGTTCGGATAATTTCCGCTCGATATAATGATTGATTTCTTCTGCTGTCCCCTTATGAATTTCAAGGTCCTCATAAGCATATATTGCATTATAATAGCCATATTGGGATTCCAAAAACTCAGAAGCAGTCTTTACATCCATATTCTGAATTTCTTTCATTACATGATCTGCTTCCTGCCTGCTAAATCCAAAACCATTTTTGGAGGTGTCCATTAACGTCTCTTTGATCGTATCTTCCCACTCCCTTCTTCTTTCCTTATCATCAGATGTGGGAATGTACCCATCCATGACATCAGCATCTTCCAATGCTACGTCATTTTGTGTGATCTGTTCATTCTGTTTGATATAATGAATTTGCAAATACGATGACAGACATTGATACATACTGGCAACTATAATAATCAAGCCAATCCACAAAACAGGGTTCTTTAAATAATCAAGTATACTTCTTTTTATGATTGTTTTCATTGTATCTCTTCCTTTCTTTATTTCTTTAACAACATCATACAAATCAATTCTCAATAAATTCACAACAAAAAAGACTAAAACCACTTTATTTGTGATTTCAGCCTTATAAAGTATTTTTATTCAGCTTTGAAAAGAGCTTCTACATGAGCACCGCCTTGTCTGGCATTATATATTTTCAAATTTCCTCCATGCTTTTCACAGAAAATACGAGAAATATACATACCAAGGCCAAAATGCTTTAAATCATCTTGTGGATTCTTATGATAAAATGGCTCTGTTACTTTTTCCTCAGTATCCACAAATCCTATTCCATCATCTTCAACAGAAATTATAAGAAAACCATCCTTTTTCTTTATCTGCAAAGCAATACTTTTTTGTGCATATCGAACCGCATTTTCCAGTAAGTTGTCTGTCACTTCCATGACAAGTTCCTCATCCACTTTCACAATGTTTTGTTCCTGCGCTCTTTCTACCTTACATAATTTACTTTCCTTCTTGGACAGCATGGCAGCTTCTGCCTCAATCTTTTTTGCCAGTTCCGATAATTCTATCTCTGAGCATTGCAGTTCCCTCTGTTCTAAATGGGACATTTTTCTCATGTTTTCCGTGAAATGCTCTATACGGTCAATCTGATACATGCCTGTTTGTAAGATATCAATAACATCCTCTGTTTTTATACTCTCAGCAGAAACAAACTCTAAGAGCATTTCCTGATACCCACGCAATATGGAAAGTGGAGAACGTATATCATGTGCAATTGCATTCCGCAAAGCCTTCTCGTCATCAATCATTCGCCACATCTTTCTGTTGTTATCTGCTAAAGCACTTCGCATCATTTCAAATTCTTTACACAAAGTTCCCATCTCATCTTTATTTTCATAGGACACATGAAAATCCAGTTCATTATCTGCAATCATTTGTGAGGCATCTTTTAGTTCCTGTAGAGGTGTCTTTAACTTATTTTTATAAAAAAAGAATACCGCAGCAACACTCCCAACAATCGAAAAATCAGTACCGAATATGTTTCCATAAAGTCACACATTTCCGAAAGATGATAGTCCAAACGGTTCATCTGCGATTGATTAGGTCTTGATATCTCAATCTCGTATTTCTTTCCATATTGCTGAAACACGTCCGTATAATCTGCATAATCAATATATTTTTCCCATATTTTATTCTGCATATTTCTTGCAAAATGAACTGTAAATCCAGATAACAGAAATGCTGCCGTTAAGGTGATCACAAAATAAAGCAGAATTGTTTTTTTCAGTGACAAGTTTCTTATTTTTTCCATCGGTATCCAATCCCCCATACAGTTTCTATGTATTCTTTTTCTGAATAATCCGCTATTTTTTTCCTTATACGGCGTACTAATTCCGTTATCGTTCTACTGTCCCCTTCCGCATCATATCCACAGACTTGTGCATATATACGTTCTTTATCAAACACCTGCCCTGGATGCATGGATAAGAATTCAATAATTTGATATTCAATTTTTGTGAACTCCATCCTGTGTCCAGCTATAGCTACTATTTTTTCAGAATAATCAATCAGCATTTCATCCATGAAACGGTATTCCGTTTTTTGTTGATGCCTTTCTTCTCTCTTTATGTTTGTGACAATCCTTGCTTCCAACTCCCGAAGACTAAATGGTTTCGTAATATAATCATCCCCACCCGAAAGCAACCCATTAATTTTATCATCTTCATCAACTCTTGCTGTTAGAAACAAAATCGGACATAACACTTTACTGCGTATCAGACGACATACTTCAATCCCATCCATACGTGGCATGTTGATATCCAATAAAATAATATCCGGTTTCATTTTATTTTATTTAATGCTTCCATTCCATCTGTAGCCGTAATGGTTTCATATTGTTTCATATTAAAATAGCTACAAAGCATTTTCACCAATTCTTTATCATCATCGACAACTAAAATCTTGTATTTCATCCAAACCACCTCCGGTATCCATATTATACGATAAAAAACAATGAAATCACAACAAGAGTACATGAAGAACGTAAGCACAATATATCTTTTTTCTCAATTCCAGCTCAATTTCCACTCAATGTCTTTCCTATTTGTTTTTTATATGCTTATCTCACAGCAAAACATTACCACACCGGTACGACCTGCTAAATCAATCAATGCGAAAACAGAGATGTTTTTTTATGCAGGTGGGACAGCAAAGACCTCCTGTGGCTGATTGCTTTCACAGAAGGTCTTATTTGTTTATGCTGTCACATTTTCATTTTTCAGATATGATTGTCTTTCTCACACACCAGCCTTTCATAATCCAGAAATTCTCGAATATACATTTCTTTTGCCACAATCCCTTCCATGGAATTTTTCGCTGAAATAATTCTGTCCAATACCTGCCACATCTCCTGTCCGTCACCTCTAAGGACTGGTTCCAGTATTTCTATGTAATGATGAATTTCTGCTTCCAGAGAAAACGTCTCTGGATCGGATTCAAGAAATCTTTCCAGTTCCCGCTGGTATTCTTCATAATAACTTTCAATCAATTCTCTTCTCATATCTGGAATCCCCCTTATACATAAATCAGTTCCTGTTTGATGATTTCAGCAACCCGGTTGCGGATATTGTTGCAGTGGCGTACCCATTCCATAGGATTCTGTCTCTTCAGTTCCTCAGTAACTCCCTCCGCACTTCTCATCTGAGCTTCTATCAGCTCAAAGCGTTCCTGTGCCTGTTCATTCAGATCTGCCAGATAGCTGTCCAGTCTGGCGGTCAGAAGAAAATATGTATAAGTTCCAGATTTATGTTCTTTCAGATATTCATTCCGAAGCATTCCCCAATAGCCAATCGGTCTAGTTTCCTCCTGATAGTAAAGATTCGGTAAATAATAGTCTCCTACTTTTGTGTATTCGATTTTCATGGTGTCTCCTTTCGCTTTGCATGAAATTATCATGTTATCTGCGTAGGATTTGCTTTTTTCTTAAAAATCTTTTCACATAGAAGACATTAAGTGCTTGATACCCTGTGATTTTTCTCATGTGAGATAAAGAAGTAAAAGAAGTGTAAAAAATTTTGCCGTTCCCTGCCCGGCTGACTGCCGGACGGGTCGGGCTTTAGTCGGGCAATTCTACCTTGCCGACAAAAGAGTAATAGATTTCGATTTCCTGTCTGCGGAGCTTCCCCCGGCGTTTCCCGTCAAGGGCTTCCGATTCGTGGATTACGATTTTCTCCACAAACTCCCGTAACAGGGTAGGGGTGAGTTCCTCAAAGCTGGTGTACTTGCGTACCACTTTCATAAACTTTTCAGCGTTTGCCGTGGCTTCCAGCGTTTTAGAAAGTTCGCTCTGCAAAGTGGCGGCTTTCTCTTTCAGTTCCTTTTGCTCGGCTTCGTAGTCTGCCGAAAGTTCCGTGAAACGCTCGTCCGATATGCGCCCGGTCACACTGTCCTCATACAGCCGCTTGAAGATGGCGGAGAGTTCCGCAATCCTTTTTTCTGCCGCTTCCAGCTCTTTCTTCTTTGCGGCGTTGCGGCGTTTGCTCCCGTCCTCGGTCTGGTCGGTCAACAGCTTCATAAACCGGGCTTCGTGCCTGGCGGCGTAGCTGGTGACTTTCCGTAGGTTCTCGGTCACTCCGGCGGTCAACAGGTCGGTGCGGATAAAATGCGCCGTACAGTCTGCCGTGCGCTTCTTGTAGCTGCCGCATATGTAGCAGTCCTGTTTCCGTTTTTCGGTCTGATACCTCTGCTGGTACATGACGCTGCCGCAGTCGGCACAAAAGAGCAAGCCGGAGAACAAACCCACTTCATCATAGCGGTTAGGGCGTTTGCGCTGCTTGCGTAGCTCCTGCACCCGTTCCCATGTGTCCCTGTCGATTATCTGCTCGTGGTGGTTCTCGAAGATTGCCTGTTTGTCCTCGCTGTTGTAGATAATCTTGCTGCACTTGTAGGATTGGGTGGTGGTCTTGAAGTTCACAAGGCAGCCCGTGTATTCCCGGTTTTCAAGGATATGTACCACGGTGTTCGCCGCCCATTTGCACTCATAGCCGGGGTGGTAGCGGCGGGTTCTCCCTGTCCGGCGGTATTCCAGCGTTCCCGGTGTGGGGATTTCCTGCTCCGTGAGCATACGGGCTATCTTGGTCGGTCCGTTCCCGGCAAGGCAAAGGCTGTAAATCTGCTTTACCACGGGGGCGGCTTCCTCGTCAATGATGAAATTTTCGTCCTCGTCCATGAGGTAGCCGTACACGGGCTTGCTTGTGACGGGCTTCCCACTCATGCCTTTTGAGCGTTTTACCGCCCGGATTTTCTTGCTCGTATCTCTCACCAGCCATTCGTTAAAAATGTTACGCAAGGGCGCAAAATCATTCTCGCCCTGTGCGCTGTCTACGCCGTCATTGATTGCAATGAAGCGGACGCCGTTCTGTGGGAAAATCATTTCTGTGTACATTCCCACTTGAAGATAGTTTCGCCCTAACCTTGACATATCCTTTACGATAACCGTTCCCACAAGCCCCGCTTCAATGTCGGCAAGCATGGACTGGAAGCCGGGTCTTTGGAAATTTGCCCCGGAGAATCCGTCGTCCGTGTACCATTTGAGGTTGGAAAAGCCGTTCTGTTTGGCGTAGGCTTCAAGGATTCGCTTCTGGTTGCTTATGGAATTGGATTCGCCTTGAAGCGTGTCCTCGTGCGACAATCTCGGATATAGGGCGGTAATGCGTTTTTGGGTTGTCTGTCTTGTCATGGTTTCCTCCATTTCCGACAGCCAGCCCCACTATTCCGTAGGTCTATTATACCATAGGGCGGGGCTTGCTGTACAGTCCTTTTTGCTACTTTATGTCGAAAAATATCACATTATTTTATTAAGGATTATCGCATTACATAGCGTGTGCGGCTGTTCCCCCGGCTGCGCTTTCCGCTTCCAGCACTTTCATCATCTTGTCGGCGGCGGTGGCGGTAGTGCCTTGTTTGAAATAGCCGGAAACCACAAGGACGGTGTTCCCCCCGGCGTACTTCTGTCACGCAATCCGGGCGGCGGGTGGGGCGGTCTTTTTTCATGGTGTCGGTCATAGGCAAATCTCCTTTCCGTTCAGCAGCTTTTTAAGGCGTTCCATTTTCTCCTTTGCTCTGGCTTTTCTGAAATTTTCCCCGGTAATGCGGACGGGGGTACACATTTCTGTAAGGCGGTCATAAATGCGGGCGTGGGCGGTGTCCTCCGGGTTCTGCAATTCCTCCAGCGTCAAATTTGTGGTGACAATCAGCGGCTTTTGGCTGCGGTATCGGCTGTCAATCACGTTATAGACTTGCTCTAAGCCATATTCCGTGCCACGCTCCATGCCGAAATCGTCAAGGATAAGCAGAGGGAAGCTGCAAAGGCGGGCTATGTACTCGTTCCTGTCCTTGTAGCTGGCGGCAAGGTCGTTGAGTATCAAGGCAAAGTTTGTCATGCACACGGAAACCTCTTTCTCCATAAGGGCATTGGCGATACACCCGGCAAAATAGCTCTTGCCTGTGCCGACTTCTCCCCACAAAATCATTCCGTGGTTTCCGTCCTTTATCTGCTCCCATTGTTCCACATAGGCACGGGCTTTCACCATTTGGGGGCATTTGCCGTTGTCGTTCCCAAACGTCCATTCCCTCATAGCCGGGTCGGTGAAGCCCTTTCTTTTCAGCCGTTCCACTTCCTCCCGGTGCTTCTGCTCCCGGTCGGCGGCTTCCAGCATTTCCCGGCGTTTCCGCTGGCAGTCACATTCTCTGGGGTGCCGGTCACGTCCGAAAAAGGTCTTGCCCTCCGGGAAATAGGCTTCTTTGGGCTGGCGGCAGCTCCCGCAGTACAAAAGCCCGTCCTCGCCCGTGTAGTCCTCCGGCTGTGGCTCTGCTTCTGTGGCAAGCCGGAAAATGGCGTTATCATAATCACACATAAAATCGTCCTCCTTGTTCATGGTCTTTTACGCCCTGTTTACGGGGCGTTGTGTCTATGCGGTCAAAGGCTCTCGCCCTCTTTGTAGGAATAATCGGGGATTCCTTTTTTCGGCTTCCCCTTTGCCTTGTCATCAGCCGCCCAACGCCGGATAGTGGCGGCATGGTTCTTGTAGTTCTTCCCGCTGGAAGCGATATAGCTGGATAGACGGTCAATGTAATACTCCCATTTGCCGGGAAGCTCCTCTTGCAGCTCCGCAAGCTCTTTTTCTGACAAGAATACGTTTTTGTATCTGCCAAAAGGGGCGGGGGCTGTCTGTCCTTTCTTTAGCTCTCCCTCTCTCTTTATCTCTAACTCTATATCTATCTCTTTCTCTATCTCTGGTGGACAAATGTCCGCCCCGTCTGGTGGACGTTTGTCCGCCACGGCTTCCGGCAAGGCTTTCTGTTCCTGTAAAGCCAGCCTTGCACGGCGTTTCCTCTCCCCCTCGGTAGAGGACTGACCGATTAAGAGTTCTATGTTGCTCATGTACAAAGCCCCGTTCTGCAAGGGTTCTACAAGCCCCAGTTTCATAAAAATCTGCAAAGCCCTCTCCACTGTGCCGACTTGCTGGCGGGTGATGGTGGCTATCATCTGTGCGGTGTAGGGGATATTCTCGGCAAGCTGGAGCTTTCCCCCGTTTTTCAGCGATTTTAGGTACATCTTCAAGAGAATGTTTGAGTAGAGCATACCGTCCTGCATACTTTCCAGCAGCACGATAGCGTCCTCGTCAAAATAGCTCTCTTTCAGCTTTAGGTAGTAATATTTGCGGTTGTCTGCCATTCGTTCCTCCTTTGGTCTGTTTTGGGCTTCTGTTACGCTTTAGAACGCCGTTTTCGGGGGTAAAGGATATAACTATCGTCTACCCTTTGAGGGCGGTCAAAAAGCCTTGATTTACGGGGGTTTGGAATATCCTAAAGCGTGACATTTATCCCTCTGTTTCCGCTTGCGCTGTGCGGCTCTGATTCTTTTCATGCGTCCGGCGCAATCCGGGCAGTATTTCCCCCGGTTTGACTTGGGGAGAAAATAGCCGCCGCACTCGGTACAGCGTTTCCTGTCTGCCCGGTGGAGTAGGGCGGCTTCCAGTTTCCCGTCCAGCGGCAGAACGGCGGTAATGAACCAGCGGCATATAAGCGAATAGCTGATACTCTGGACGCATACGCAAGGCTCGCCGTTATCCAGCAAGATACAGTTGCCGTTATCGTAGTTGCAGCACTCATGTACAAGGCGGCGGGCGGCTCTGTACTGTGGGTAGTCCATGCAGGGGCGTTTACCGTTCATTTTCCCGCCCCTTTCCCCGTTCCGGCTCACGGCGTAATATTTTGTCAAGATTGCTTTTCACGGTCTGCAATTCCCGGACGTTCTCTTTCTTCTCCCGGTACTCGTTGTAAAGGGCGTTTTTCTCTTTGGTAAGCTGCTCAATCTCCGTTTGTAGGGCTTTGGACGCTGGCAGCTTGGAGATTCCCTGTGCCTTGAAATACCGGGCGGCAGATTCGGAAATGATAAACTCGCTTTCGTGCTGTTCCCGGTAGGCTCTCCGGGCTTTCTCCGTTTTCTGCGCCCGCAGTCCGTCACGGGCGGGCTTGGTCTTGATGTAGGCTAATAGCTGTTTTTGCAGGTCTTTTTTCTCCCGCAAAGTGCTTTCCACGGCTTTCAGTTTCCCGGTTGTTTCATGCAGTTCGGTACTGGCGGCGGCAAGGGCGGCTTCCAGTTCCTCCGGGGAAGAAAAGCCGGATTCCTCGTAAACGCTCATGGTAGCCGCCATTTGCTTTAGATTGTGAACAGCCGCCCAGCGGTCATATCCTATACCCTTGCCCTCGGCTCGTTTCGCTTCCCGGTCTACCATGCGCTGCACGCTGTCTTGTTTCGGGATGTTTACGGCAGCTTTATTCCGCTGTAAACGGTCTTTTATACTGCGGGGGTATTCTTGTTTGGGTGTGAGTGTTTCGGCGGCTCTGGCGGCGTTCTGTGCGTTTATGGTGAGTGCTTCCAGTATGGCGGCACGGTCAAAATCATCACCCAGTTTCCGGGCGGTGATGGGCTTCGTCCTGTCCGGCGTGAGATATGACAATCTCCCCCGGCTCTCCTTGACGGTCACGCCCTCCCGGAGCAGCAGAGAGGAAAAGTCGTCAAAAGTGGCAGCGGCGGCAAGGGCTTTCCGTATGGTCTGCCTTAGCTTCTCCTTATCGGTTTCAAACTTGGTCTGTTTGGGCGGCTCTCCTGTGGCAGCTTGGGAAGCGTTCTCCTTATCCAGTGCGGCTTGTCCTTTCCGTTTCGCCCAATACTCACGCTCGGTAACTCGGTTCTTGCTCCCGTTCAGCAAGTCAATCTGATAGAGGTTTTCCCGGTGGCACATTTCCATGACTTCCGCTTTGAAATATTCCATAGCTGCGTCCGTACAGCGGTGCTTGCAGCCCTCCCTTGTGTCGGCTGGTCTTTCCATGTAGGGCAGCAGCGGCACTTCCGCAATCCGCAAGCTGTTTATGACGATATGCACATGAATGTTGCCGCTGTGGTTATGCCCGTCCGGGTGGGTACAGACAAGGGCTTGGTGTCCGGGAAAATGTTCTTTACAAAACTGCTCGCCCAACGCTTGCGCCCGGTCAACCGTCAAGCCGTTGTCGGGTGCGTCACGGGGGTCAAAGCTGATAATGTAATGGTGGCTCTTTATGTCCTCCCGCTTCTGGTTCTTTCCGTATTTCAGATTGGAGCGCATACAGGCGATTGCAAAATCTTCCTCACCGCAATTCAGAGAGGAAATGCGGTAATCGTCACGGGGGATAAGCCGCCCGTTTCCGTCCAGTGTAGGCTTCATGGTAAACTCGTCATGCTCAAAGGTTAGGTATTGCTCGGCAGCTCCATAGTCGGCATTTTTAGAGCTGATATGTTTGAATGTTGCCAACGGCTTCACCTACTTTCTGCAAGACTTCAAACTTCAAGGCGGCAAGCTCCGCTGTGGCGGCTCGTACCTCTTGGGAGAGGGCGTTATAGGGTGCGCCGTACTCGTTCAGACAGCGGGCAATCTGGTTTAAGTTGCCGCCGATTTTCCCGTATTCGGCTGTGAGTTTCCCAACGGCAGAGAGTAACTCATCATTGACCGGGGAAACAGTAATGACCGGGCGTATGCTTGACTTAATGAGGCTTGTCGGATAAATTCGGCTTGGCTCATTTTGCAGAGGGTGACACGCTCGGAAAACTCGGCGTATTCTTCCTCGGTCAAGCGTGTCTTGATTACCCGGCTTCGGTGGGGCGTGTTGTATCTTTTCATGGCTGTGAACCTCCTTTCGTGGGTGGATTTTTTCAAGCGGCGCAAGCCGCAAAAGGCGGGCTTGGGGTGGCAACCCCAACAAGATTCCCATAGGACAAAATGAGCCGGTAGGCGAAATTTGGTACTGTGGTAGAATCTTGCTCTAAGAAAACGGCGAAACTCCCCCTTTACTCCTTACTACGCAGAGAAATGCAAATATGGCAAAAGTTTTGAAAAACTTTTTGATAAAACTTTTCGACAAAGCTGGAAAATCAGCGCGGTTTTGGCGCAAAAAACAGGAAACCTTTTCTGATTTCCTGTCATGGTATGCCGCTGTAACGGGCGGCGGTTATTCTGTTGTCATTCCCCGGAAGCAAACTTGTAGCCCATACCTAAAACGGTTTTTATGTAAATGGGCTTGCGGCTGTCCGGCTCTATTTTTTTCCGCAGGTTGTAAATCACATTTGCAACGCTTGACTGGCAGCTTTCACTTTCCATGTTCCAAACGGCTTCAAATATTTGTGTCCGTGTGAGGACAATGCCGGGGTTGGAAGCAAGATATACAAGGGTACTGTATTCAAGGCGGGTAAGGCTTACTTCCTCCCCGTCTTGAAATACCCGGCGTTGGTTCTGCTTTATTTCCAGTCCCGGAAAAGATAACACGGAAGCGGTTGTGATCTGCATGGGTTCAATCTGTATATAATCAGATATTGCCGATATGATTTTGTCAATCGCTGTTTCCTCTTGTTCGTTAAGTGTCAGCAGTAGTAATTTCCCCATGTTCATTACCTCTTTTATCCGTTGAATTTAAACTATATTTTTCTGTCGTGTTTTTGACAGTAAGCAACAAATATATATGATAGAGAGCGTAATGTCAATTTAATGCCATTAAAAGAGAAAGATGGTCTGTCTAATTATTATCATTTTGTTCATATGCACTTATGCTGCGTTTGGCATTTAGGCAATTCAATATATTGTAAATTTATCTATATCAGCGGGCTAACCTCATTTTCACAAAATAAGCTAAGTTTGTGAAGCGCTCTTGTGCAGGCAACATATAAGAGGTTTTTATCATCTTCATCATGGTAGTTTTGGCTATCTGCATCACAAATTAAGACAGTATCAAATTCTAATCCCTTTGACATATATACTGGTAAGATAAACACGCCTTGTAAATCTGATACGCTCCCATTTTTAATTAATTGAATATCAAGTTTGTGTTTAATTTTATTAAATAGATAGGTTGAATTTTTTTCGGTTTTACAAATTAAGCATATCGACTGAAACCCTTTCTCTTGGCATAATTTTATTTCCTTAACAATTTCATCAATGAAGATTTCGGAATTATCAGCAATATATACTTTTGGGCTATCGCCATTCCGATTAAAACTTTTTATCTGTGAACTTTGTTCAATGAACTTTAAACTAAAATTTAAAATTTCATTCGTACAACGGAAACTTTTATCCAACATAATAAGAGAAGATTTTTTCTTGTTCAATATTTTTTGAATTTGTTCGTAGAAAGAAATATCTTCTTTTTTGGCAAGAGTCTGTTTCATATCTCCTAAAATAGTAAATTTGGCATTAGAAAATAGCAAATTAAATATTTCATATTGGAGAGGGTAGTAGTCCTGTGCTTCATCAATGACTACCTGCTTAATATTTTTATATTTATTTGTTCCGTATATTTTTAAATACAAATAAGCGATTGCTATTGCGTCATCATAATACAAGCTGTCTGCTTCCAAATTTTCCTTAGTATATTTCCAAATATTTTTTATGTTTTGTGACGGATTGCTATTTTGCAGCAGGCTATAAAAATAGGCTTCATTGCTAAATAATATTTTATATAATTCAACAATGTCAATTTTTATAAATTTCTGTATTTCCTGCTTGATTAGATTTTTTTCTTCTTTATGCCCCCGCCCTTTTCCTGTTCCAAATATTTGTTCAAAAATATAATCTTCTAATTGTTCTAATTTTATGCCTAATGGTGTTTCTGGTCTTCCTAATATCTTGTCTTTTAGAATTTGCCTGCTTACAACGCATTTTCCCTCATAATAAACATCTTCAAATTCTATCCACTGGCGGGGTATATCAATGAGAAATTGGTCTAAAATTTCCCTAAAAAAACTTGACGTTTTAAATTCTATACTATTTCTTGAAATTTCCTTGTATTTTGAATTGACAATCAAGTTTTCTAAAAAATCATTTCTTGACTGAATTTTCCTGCCATTTAATAACTCACTAAGTATATCTTCAAACACGGAAGAAATAACATTATCTTCTCCCAATTCGGGCAATACATTTGAAATATATTGCTCAAATATAGAATTTGGGGAAATAATCATAATGTTATTTGCGGACAGCTTTGTTTGTAAACCTTGATACATAAGATAAGCAGCCCGGTGGAGAGCAATAGAGGTTTTTCCACTTCCCGCTACACCCTGTACCATTAGCAGGTCATTTTCCATATCTCTAATAACCACGTCCTGTTCATGCTGAATTGTTTCAACAATAGCTTTCATTTTAGCAGTAGTGTTTTGTGACAGTAATTGCCTTAAAAATTCATCAACAATCTGAACATCTGAATCAAAAAAATATTCCAGTGTTCCGTTTTTTATTTCATATTGGCGTTTCAAATTGAGTTCGCCTGCTACTCGTCCACATGGAGCGTCATAAAACGCTTCGCCTGTCATAAAACGATAGAAAACACTGGCAATCGGCGATCTCCAATCATAAACATACATCTCTTGATAGCTGTTTTTTCGTAGAGAAGAACGTCCAATGTATATTTTTTCAAATTCGTCCTCATCATCAAATTTAAAATCAATTCGGGCAAAATAGGGCGATTTTATCATCTTTTCTAACAGAAGTATTTTATGTTCTTCTTCTTCATAATCTATAATTTTGTCTGTAACAGGATTGATATATTGGCTTAATTCAACAAGTGCCTCGAAACCGTCTGATGTATACAGTGATGTAATGCCGTGTTCTGTATTTTCACGCACATCTTTTTTGGCTTCGATAATTTCTGATTTTTTTTTGTCTGCCGCTTCTTTTGCCTGCTTTAATTGTTCCTCGGCTAAAGAGATTGTTTGTGCTAATCTTTTTTCTTCAAACGCTTTTTCTGTCTGATTATTCCCCATAATGATTATGACCTCCTTGAAAAATGAAAGAAAGTTTTACTGAAACATTGCTAGGCTAGTTTAGCATGTGTCAGCTTATATAAACAGTCTTGTATTCATAAAATTTGTATGGTATTATTACAGTGGGAGGAATTATGTTAGATATTTGATTTCTACAAGCATATCAATTCTAATACGGGTAATTTAAACAATAAACAAATTGGGACAAAGAGTTATACCATTATGTCCCAATTTGTTATTACTCCATATCTTCAGCAGACAGAAACACAAGCCCGGCAAATTCTTCCTCAATCAGTTTCTTCAACTTTTCCGCTGTGCTCTACGCAGGTTCCCGTATCTCCATTCCAACCTATAATCTCTTTCTGTAAAAGCAAATCTTGTTCTGTGAAAAAATGAGTTGGATTCCGTAGTAGTCGGCATTGTGCGTAATGTGTATAACTGGCTGTATCATGGAATTGTGGGTAACTCTGTTTGCAGGACGTGGGAAGCTGCACTTTAGCTTTTCCATGTGCTGTGAATAGAGTTATCCATGATTCCATAGCCATGTTATGCACATTCCACA
>ENA-OPYY01000277-OPYY01000277.1-human-gut-metagenome-genome-assembly--contig:-NODE-277-length-19924-cov-2.355306_pt1 | contig 19924 bp, 21 predicted proteins | sample MGYA00242472_ERZ504481 | MGnify/ENA primary metagenome ERZ504481 (study PRJEB26092, sample SAMD00036265) | human gut metagenome | host: Homo sapiens | study: EMG produced TPA metagenomics assembly of...
GTGTTTCACCAGAATCAGAAAAAAAAGAAAAGGAAAATTCATGCATACCTGGATCTTTATGAAGAGGACGCATATAAGAGGGCAGAGCAGGTTCAGAAAGGAATTGAGCAGGGAATCTATACAGGTCCTTTGGCAGGAGTACCGATCGCGGTAAAGGATAATATCTGTATCAGAGGTAAAAAGACAACCTGTGCATCCGGAATACTGGAAAATTTTATTCCTACATATCAGGCTGAGGTGATCGACCGTCTGGAACAGGCAGGAATGATCCTCATAGGAAAAACGAATATGGACGAATTTGCCATGGGAAGTACAACAGAAACATCTGCTTTTGGTGTTACGGCAAATCCGTGGAATACAGAGCATGTACCGGGCGGTTCATCAGGGGGTTCCTGTGCGGCAGTTGCGGCCGGAGAGGCATATATGGCTCTTGGATCCGACACAGGCGGTTCCATTCGTCAGCCCAGCGCTTTTTGCGGAGTGACCGGAATCAAGCCAACCTATGGAACCGTATCCCGATATGGTCTGGTGGCATATGCTTCTTCTCTTGATCAGATTGGTCCTGTGGGAAAAAATACAGAAGACTGTGCTGCTCTCCTTCAGGTAATTGCCGGATATGATCCAAAGGACAGCACTTCTCTCAGGAGAGAACTTCCGAAACCTGGGCTGACTTCAGGGAAAGATCTGAAGGGAATGCGGTTTGGCGTTCCTGAAGAATATATGGCAGAGGGAATGGAAGAAGGAGTCCGCAAGGTTTTTCTTGCTTCTCTGAAGCTTTTGGAGGAACTGGGAGCTGAAGTGGAATTTTTTTCCATGAAAACCACGGAATATGTAATCCCGGCATATTATATCATTGCCTGTGCAGAAGCAAGCTCCAATCTGGAAAGATTTGACGGTGTAAAGTATGGATTTCGTGCGGCAGAATATCAGGGACTTCATGATATGTACAGAAAAACAAGAACGCAGGGGTTCGGAAAAGAGGTAAAAAACAGAATCATGCTGGGCTCATTTGTTTTGAGCTCCGGTTATTATGACGCTTATTATCTGAAAGCATTAAAGGCAAAAGCTCTGATTAAAAAAGAATTTGACCAGGCCTTTGAGAAGTATGATGTGATTCTTGCTCCGGCGGCTCCCCATACGGCTCCAAAGCTGGGAGAAAGCCTGAAAGATCCTCTTACCATGTATCTGGGTGATATTTATACAGTAGCAGTAAATCTCTGCGCCCTTCCTGCCATTTCCCTTCCGGGTGGCTTTGACAGAAAAGGGCTGCCCGTAGGATTTCAGATGATTGGCCCTTGTTTTGGAGAAAATACGCTGATCCGGTCAGCGGCTGTATTTGAAAATGCACGGGGGAAATTTCCATCAGCAGAAAAAGGAGGCACAGAGGTATGAGACAGTATAAGACCGTGATCGGACTGGAGGTTCATATAGAGCTTGCCACAAAAACCAAAATTTTCTGCGGCTGTTCTACGGAATTTGGCGGAGAGCCAAATACCCATACCTGTCCGGTATGTGCCGGGATGCCCGGTTCTCTTCCGGTTCTGAACCGTCAGGTGGTGGAATTTGCACTGAAAGCCGGAATTGCGGCAAATTGTCAGATCAATCAACTATGCAAATTTGACCGGAAAAATTATTTTTATCCTGACAATCCGCAGAATTATCAGATATCACAGCTCTATCTGCCGTTGTGTCATGATGGATGGATAGAGATTGAAACCTCAGCCGGAAAGAAAAAGATCAGGATCCATGAAATACATATGGAAGAAGATGCTGGTAAACTGATCCATGACGAATGGGAAGACTGTTCACTGGTAGATTATAATAGAAGCGGAGTACCTCTGATCGAGATTGTTTCCGAACCGGATATGAGAAGCGCTGAGGAGGTTATTGCATATCTGGATAAACTTCGCTGTATGATGCAGTATCTTGGAATTTCGGACTGTAAGCTTCAGGAAGGTTCCATGCGTGCAGATGTCAACCTTTCTGTCTGTGAGTCAGGAAGCGATGTCTGGGGAACCAGAACAGAGATGAAGAACCTGAATTCTTTCAAAGCCATCACAAGAGCGATTGAAGCTGAACGGGAGAGACAGATCGAGCTTCTTGAAATGGGAAGGCCGGTAATTCAGGAGACAAGGCGGTGGGACGACAATAAAGAAAGCTCTCGTGCCATGAGATCAAAGGAAGACGCTAAGGATTATCGATATTTTCCGGATCCGGATCTGCCGCCGGTTCATATTTCAGATGAATGGATTCAGAGAATCCGTAATACGCAGCCACAGCTGCGGGAAGAAAAGCAGCAGATATATCAGGATGAGATGGGACTTTCCGATTATGATGCCAGAGTTTTGACGGAATCGGCACATCTGGCTGATCTTTTTGAAAAAACAGCAGAACTCAGTCAGAATCCCAAAAGGACAGCAGCATGGTTTATGGGGGAAGTTCTTCGCCTGATAAAAGAATACGGTACAGAACCGGAAAAGGTTTGTTTTTCGCCGAAACACCTTGCACAGCTGATTTGTATGGTAGAGGAAAAGAAGGTCAGCCCTGCCAATGCAAAAAAGGTATTTGAGCATATCTTTAACGAAGATACAGAACCGGAAGTTTTTGTCCGGGAACATGGTCTGGGGATCGTGCAGAATGACGATCTTATGCAGCGTGTGGTTCAGAAGGTTCTTGCAGAGAATCCGGGTCCTTTTTCAGAGCTTCTGGGAGGTAAGGAAAAAGTATTCGGTTTTTTTGTAGGCCAGATGATGAGAGAATTGAAGGGTACAGCAAGCCCTGAGGCGGTAAGGGACGCCCTTACGGAAGAAATAAACAAGAACAGGAGATAGAATATGGTAACAGTAAATAGAAACTATCTGAAACTGCCGGGCAGTTATCTGTTTTCCACAATTGCCGGAAAAGTGTCCGCTTTTCAAAAGGAAAATCCGGAAGCCAGAATCCTTCGCCTTGGAATTGGAGATGTGACACAGCCTCTTGCCCCGGCAATTATTGAAAGTCTTCACAGATCAGTGGATGAAATGGCACATCAGGAAACTTTCCGGGGGTATGCACCGGATCTGGGCTATGAATTTTTGAGAGATGCCATTGCAAAGAATGACTACAAAGACAGAGGATGTAACATTTCAGCAGATGAGATATTTATTTCTGACGGAGCAAAAAGCGATTCCGGAAATATACAGGAGATCTTTGGGGCAGATAATAAGGTGGCTGTCTGTGATCCGGTTTATCCGGTTTACGTGGACACCAATGTGATGGCGGGAAGGACCGGGGCTTATAACAAAGAAAAGGAAAATTTTGACGGAGTGATCTATATGCCCTGTCTGGAATCCAATGGATTCCTTCCCGAGATTCCGGAAGAAGTGCCGGATCTGATCTATCTTTGTTTTCCGAACAATCCAAGCGGCGCTGCCATTACCAGGGAAAAGCTTCAGGAATGGGTGGACTATGCCAATCGTACAGGTGCAGTGATTATTTATGATGCAGCTTATGAGGCGTATATTACGGAAACAGATATCCCTCACAGTATTTATGAATGCAACGGGGCAAGAACCTGTGCGATTGAGCTGCGCAGCTTTTCAAAAAATGCCGGATTTACCGGTGTGCGTCTTGGATTTACGGTGATACCCCGGGAACTGGTTCGCGATGGAGTGTCGCTTCACAGGTTATGGGCACGACGTCATGGAACCAAGTTTAATGGAGCTCCTTACATTGTTCAGAGAGCCGGAGAGGCGGTGTATTCTCAGGAAGGAAAAAAACAGCTTCGGGAACAGGTGGCATATTATATGAGAAATGCCCATTATATCTACAGTGAACTGAAAAAAGCCGGATATTCCGTCTCCGGAGGAGTGAATGCTCCTTATATCTGGCTGAAAACACCGGATCAGATGTCCTCCTGGGAGTTTTTTGATCATCTTCTGAGAAATGCGCATGTAGTGGGTACTCCAGGATCCGGATTCGGCGCTCATGGAGAAGGCTTTTTTCGTTTGACAGCATTTGGTTCCTACGAAACCACGCAGGAAGCAATCCATCGTATAACACAGATTTAAAGAAACAGAAGGCTGCAGGTCTGTATATGACCTGCAGCTTTTTGTTTGCGCGCCATGGGCGCGCTCTAATGGGTGAAAGTCCCGAACACGCCTAGGCAACGAGGAAGTGTATAGCCGAACAGCAAGGGTGTCCATCGTGAGGTGTAAGCTGTAGGCAAACTCTTGGTCCGACGGACAGAAATCACATATGAGGCTCGGAAATAAGGATAAGTCTGCAAAAGAAGATGAAGTCCAAAAGTTGCTGGAAGTACGAGTAAATGTGGCGGATAGATGAGAGGAAAGAGCGTGTGTTATTCAGCAAATTTGTATTCTTGTGTTTCCACAAGTACTTCCTTTGAGTTTTTCAGGAAAGGATTGAATTCCAATCCGTATCTTGCAGTGTAATCCATAATCATTCGTCTCCTTTGCATAAGCGTACTTTTTTCTTTTTATCAATGCGTTTTCCGTTTTGTTGAGAAGCCGGATCGGAGTCAGCATCCCGTCAGTTTCCACAATGAAGATCTCTTTCATATCCGGGGAATAGCGAAGGCGGATACGCTGCCGTGCAAAACGGTAATCCACTTCGTATTCGATCTGGTCGATGACGATCACACTGTCAGCAGATACCCGGCGTTCAATCTCCAGAAGGAAATCCTGCCGGAGGCTTTCCTCTGAAAGTCTCCGGATCTGTTCCGGCTCTGAAAAGAAACGGTCCAGTGGGGACAGCCCGCGAAGGGATGAATGTGGGGCTTGGTTGTATCTCTGGACAAAAGCATGCAGGCTTCCCCTCAGTTCTTCCAGTGAATGGAAATCCCGCATATCAAGGGAGGCCATCCACTGATCCTTCATGGTCCGGAACCAGCGCTCAATCTTGGCTTTTCCGGTTGGCGTGTATGGCTAGTAACTGAGTGTGGTGCCGATCCTTGCGGCAGGGAGTTCCATTTGTTTGTTCTTATAAGATTTTCCATTATCAAAGTTGAAAATCTTGGGGCGCCCATACTTTGCTATGGCTGATCTCATGACCGACATCAGGTTGATAAAGTTATCATTGTAGAACACATCGATCCCGGTAATGAACCGGCTGGCATCATCGATCAGTGCAATGATATAGATCCGGTGTTTTTTGCCATCAGGCATCGTAAGACGGGGACCGACACTGCTATCCCCACACCAGACTTCGTTGATATGGGGGCGTTCGTAGCGGCGCATATCCCTGTTTGGTGTCTGCCGCAGTTCCATCTGGCCCCATAAGTCCTTTTGCAGAGATTTCTGCGAAAAAAGCGGTTTTGCTTGGATAACGTTCATCAAGTCCCGCAATGATAGGTGCGATGGCACCATAGCGCATCAGGGCGACTTCCTGTTGTTTTTCCTGCTTCATAAGTTTTATATACCTCCTTTTTCTTAAGGATAAGGGATAAAACAGGACCTGTCGTGTAAGGTTATGTTGGCAGGAAAAAAGCTTATTGGAGGTTGATTTAATCTGCATGAACTGTCTGGAAAAGAGGGAAAAGCATGCTGAGACCAGGCTGGGGATATCAGGGAAAGGAAGCCTCATGGAGAGCAGCCGCTGTTTCCAATGTAAGCGGTAGTTCCGGATGATGGATTTCAGGTTGTTTTCATCCACGAGGTACTGCTCTGCCAGTATGTTCCGGAATCCGATTTCATGCTCATAAGCATGAATCAGACGGACGTGCAGAATCAGAGGGATCAGTGAATAAGGGATCATGGATGAAAGTAACAGCGCATGGGTATGCCCGCAGACCTTGCAGTACACACGAACGACAGAAAGTGAGAGGACACGGTCAGTAAGCTGGACGTTGCGTTTGTAAGAACCATAACGGATGAGACAGCCGGAGTGGCCACAGGTACATGAAATAAGGTTCAGATCAAGAGAATCAATAGTTTTATTGTAAAAATCCTGAGAAATAAGGTTGTAGTTTTCTGTATAAACTGTTATCATAGGTATGCATAAATGTAGCGTAAGCTATGTTTGGGTAAAAGCAGAAATCGAACTTTGGTCGGGGAGGTTTCTGCTTTTTATTTCGTGGTTACAAAACCATATGATAATACAAGAGGTCTCAGGATAAAACAATCTGATGAAAAATACGTCAGATTCCTTTATATCAGGACCTCTTTTATTTTGCATGAAAATTGAAAGATCGGTTTGTTATAAAGTGACTGATAACAAACAGCTGCAAGGTTGAGAAACTTAATCAGCTTATCAGAGGTTGGATTAACTACTTCAAGATAGGTAGTATGAAGAAACTCTGCCAGAAACTTGACGGTAACATCAGATACAGACTTCGTATGTGCATTTGGAAACATTGGAAAACTCCACAAAACAGAGCAAAGAATCTGATTAAGCTAGGTGTGCCACAATGGAGCGCATGGAAAACAGCATATATACATGGCTATGCGAGACCCGCCCGATGCGGAGACCTACAGATTGCAATAAGCAATAAAAGACTAGCCTCATTTGGACTAGTCTCAATGTTAGATTACTACACCGAAAGGTGTGTTACTTGTGAAGTTGATTGAACCGCCGTGTACCGAACGGTACGCACGGTGGTGTGAGAGGTCGGGGAAATAATATTTCCCCTCCTACTCGATTGAAGAAACCAGGTTTTCATTGCGTTACTGTGAATTTTACCGTATAATAGAAAGGAGTCAAAAGATAAAGGGGTAAGTAGAAATGTATTACGAAACAGCAGAGAAATTACTTGAATTTATTAGAAAAAGTCCAACTGCTTTTCATGCAGTGGATACAATGAAAAAAACACTGGCCGGCAATGGCTTTCAGGAGCTTTCCGAAAAAGAACTGTGGAGCCTGACCCCCGGCGGAAATTATATGGTTACAAGAAACAATTCAGCGCTGATCGCTTTTTCCATTCCGGAAAAGCGCCGTACAGCTTTCACATTATGGCAAGTCACAGCGATTCTCCGACTTTTAAGATTAAAGAAAATCCTGAGATCACAGTGGAAAAGGCTTATGTAAAGCTGAATGTGGAAAAATACGGAGGAATGCTTATGTCTCCGTGGTTTGACCGTCCTCTTTCCGTGGCAGGAAGAGTGGTTGTCCGGGAAAACGGAGAGCTGAAAGAAAAACTGGTAGACATTGACAGAAATCTTCTTATGATCCCCAGCCTTGCCATTCATATGAACAGGGAAGTAAATTCCGGATATGCCTATAATCCACAGAAGGATCTTCTTCCTCTGTATGGAACAGCAGGAACCAAAGAGCCATTTGGAAAACTGATCGCAGAGGCAGCAGGAACCAGAGAGGAAAATATTTTAGGGCATGACCTGTTTCTGTACAACCGGGTTCAGGGAACCGTATGGGGGGCTGAACGGGAATTTGTTTCAGCAGGAAGACTGGATGATCTTCAGTGCGCTTTTGCATCTCTGGAAGGCTTTCTTTCAGGCGGCAAAAAAGAGAGCATTGCTGTACATTGTGTTCTTGACAATGAGGAAGTGGGAAGCGGAACCAGACAGGGGGCAGCTTCTGCATTTCTGAAGGATACACTGCTGCGCATCAATTCCGGCCTGGGAAGGACCTATGAAGAATATTTGATGTGCCTGGCAGACAGCTTTATGATCTCAGCAGACAATGCTCATGCTCTTCATCCGAATTATACAGATCAGTCTGACCCGGTGAACCATCCGGTTCTGAACGGCGGAATTGTCATTAAATATAATGCAAACCAGAAATATTGTACAGATGCTGTATCAGCAGCAGTATTTAAAGAAATTTGCGCGAGAGCAGAGGTTCCGTACCAGACATTTGTAAACCGTTCCGACATGGCAGGCGGTTCTACTCTGGGAAATATTTCCAATACTCAGGTGCCGGTAAGCACGGTAGATATCGGACTTCCTCAGCTTGCTATGCATTCTCCTTATGAGACAGCCGGAGTGATGGACACCTACAGTCTGGTAAAAGCAGCAGAACTGTTTTTTGCGTAAAAGAATACAGGCTGATTTTGAAAATAACAGCATAAAAGAAAGACAGACGAGGAAAAATGAATAAAAAAGCAGTATTTTTTGATGCGGATGGTACTGTCTGCGATATAGAGAAGGGAGTTCCGGACAGCGCGGTAAGAGCCATTACACAGCTTGTGAGAAACGGACATGAGGCATGGCTGTGTACAGGAAGAAGCAGGGCGTTTGTTCCGGGATATCTGGAACAGATCCCTTTTACCGGAATGATCAGCGCCTGTGGCGCCACCATAGAAAAAAACGGCCAGCGGCTGTTTAACAAGGAGATGTCTTCTGAAGTTGCAGAGCTTTCTGTAAAAATCCTGCGCAGATACGGTCTGGTCCCGGTAATGGAAGGGGCGGATTTTATGTATTATGACAAGGATGAGTATACACTGGAAGTAAACTGGTACCGGGATCTTATCACGGAAGCTCTTGGACCAAAGTGGCGTCCCATTAAAGGCAATGAAAAGTCTATGAGGATCAATAAGATCAGTGCAAAAATGAAAGAAGGCTGTAATGCAGAGCAGGCTCTGAAAGAGCTGTCCGCCTACTACGATGTGATCCGTCATGAAAATAATTCTTTTGTGGGGACAACAGTGGAATTGATACCAAAGGGCTGCAGCAAAGCTGCGGGAATAGCTGCTGTGTGCAGAATCTACAATATTCCATGGGAGGATACGGTTGTCTTTGGAGACAGCAATAATGACCTTTCCATGTTTGAATATGCGGCAACAAAGGTGGCAATGGGAAATGCCTCACAGAAGATCAAAGAGCTGGCAGATCATATTACCACGGATATGTTCCATTATGGAATAAAAAACGGGCTGGAAAAGCTGGGACTGATCGGAACAGCAAGCAGATTCTGACAGACAGAGAGTATGCTTTTCGTCTGAAAGAGAGAAACAGAATAATTTACAGGAAAGTGAGGGAATTTGAATGAAAACACTTGAATTACGCGATGGTTTTTACTGGGCAGGAATTGTGGATGATAATCTCGGGTATTTGATATTATCATGTATACGGAATTTGGAACTACCTATAATTCCTATGTATGGAAAGCCGGAGACAAGGTCGTCCTTTTTGAGACAGCCAAAGAGAAATTTTTTGACGAATATCTTGACAAGCTGAAAGAAATTATTGATGTAACAAAAATTGATTATCTGATCGTGGATCATACAGAGCCGGATCATGCAGGAAGTATTGGAAGACTTCTGGAGTACAGCCCTCAGATGAAAATCGTAGCTACAGGCTGCGCCATTGGATTTCTGAAAGAAATTGTAAATCATGATTTTACTTCCATTGCTGTAAAAGATAATCAGACTATGGAAATCGGCGGAAAAACTCTCCGCTTCCTTGTAGTTCCCAATCTTCACTGGCCGGATACCATGTATACTTATATTGAAGAAGAACAGCTTCTTGTAACCTGCGACTCTTTTGGTTCTCATTATGGTTTCCATGATGTTCTTGCCAGCAAGGTCACAGATCAGGAAGGCTATATGCGTGCTACAAAATATTATTTTGACTGTATTATCGGACCCTTTAAGCCGTTTATGCTAAAGGCTCTGGACAAGGTACGTCAGCTTGATGTATCCATGATCTGCCCGGGACACGGACCGGTGATCGATGAAAATATCGACCGTATGTATAACATTTATGAGGACTGGTGTACGGTTGTAAATCCCAACCGGAAAAAAACAGTCATTATTCCTTATGTAAGCGCATATGGTTATACGAAGCAGCTTGCCGAAGAAATTTCAAGAGGTATTCAGGACAGCGGCGATATTGATGTCAGAAGCTATGACCTTGTGGAAGCTGACCAGGACAAGGTGCTGGAGGAACTGGGCTTTGCAGACGGTATTCTGTTCGGTACTCCCACAATCGTAGGAGAGGCCTTAAAACCAATCTGGGATCTGACTACCTCCATATTTGCCGGAACACACGGCGGAAAGCTGGCAAGCGCCTTTGGAAGCTACGGATGGAGCGGCGAGGGAGTTCCTCATATTATCGAGAGACTGAAACAGCTTCGCATGAAGGTTGTAGATGGTCTGAAGATTCGTTTTAAACCAGGCGAAAACAATCTTCTGGATGCCTATGAATACGGATATAATTTCGGATGCATTCTTCAGAAAAAAGAGAATCCGAAGAAAAAAGGTTCACGCACACTGGTAAAATGTCTTGTCTGCGGTGAGATCTTTGATTCATCCATGGAAATCTGCCCGGTCTGCGGTGTGGGAAAAGAGAATTTTGTGCCGGTAGATGCAGAAGAAAGCAGCTTCCGTAAAGATACAGATCATTTTTATGTGATCCTCGGAAACGGTGCGGCAGGATTAAGCGCGGCAAAAGCAATTCGTGAAAGGGATAAAACAGGCTCTGTGATCATGATCTCAAATGAGGCTTATCCTACGTACAACCGTCCTATGCTGACAAAATCCATGGTAGCGGAGCTGGATGCAAAAGAAATCCTGGTTGAGCCGGAAGCCTGGTATCAGGAGAACAATATCCACCTTCTCCTTGAAAAAGAAGTAACAGGTATTCATACAGATAAAAAAGAGATAACACTTTCGGATGGAACAGCATTGAAATATACAAAGCTTATTTACGCTCTGGGGTCCGAATGCTTTGTGCCTCCGATTCCGGGAACGGACAAGCCTGAGGTTGTTGCCATCCGCCGTATGAGCGATATCGAAAAGATCGAGGCAATGCTGTACAGAGTACAGAATGTGGTTGTGATCGGCGGAGGCGTTCTGGGTCTGGAAGCCGCCTGGGAGCTGAAAAAAAGCCGCAAACAGGTGGTTGTTCTGGAGCTGCGCCGCAGATCATGGGACGCCAGCTTGATGAGGGCGCAAGCCAGATGCTTACAGACATCAGCAGGAGTAATGGAATTGACATTCACGCAGGAGTTCAGATTGCGTCAATCGAGGGCGAAAGCTCTGTAACGGGTGTAAAACTGGCTGACGGAAGAGAATTTCCGGCAGAGCTGGTGATCGTTTCTGCAGGAGTACGCGCAAATGTGGGAGCTGCAAAAAATGCAGGACTTGACATTAACAGAGGCATTGTGGTAAATGCAGATATGAGTACCAGTGACGAGAATATTTTTGCCTGCGGAGACTGCGCGGAATATGAAGGAATCAATTATGCCATCTGGCCTCAGGCTCTGGAACAGGGAAAGGTTGCAGGAGCCAATGCGGCAGGAGATGCGCTGACATATACTACGGTTTCAGCAGGACTTTCTTTCCACGGAATGAACACAGGTCTTTATGCCATCGGAGATAATGGAAAAAATCCGAATCTTATTTACAGAACTGTGGAATTTAAAGACATGGGACGGAAGCAGTATGAGAAATATTATTTCCTGAACAACCGTCTCTGCGGAGCTATTCTTATTGGCGATACTTCAAAAATGGCTTTTGTTACAGAGGCAGTGGAACAGAAAAAAACATTTAAAGAGATGTTCAGTTAATGAAAGAGGCGGAAAACTATAAAGAAGAGCTTCTCCGGCACAGGCATTACTTTCATATGCATCCGGAGCTGGGTCTTGAGGAAAAGGAAACATCGGCATATATAAAAAGCTATCTGGAGAAACTGGGGTATGAAATTACCCCGGTTTTTCCTACAGGAATGATCGCGGAACTGCCTGAGCTGAAAAAAGGAAAAAAACTGTGGTGGTAAGGGCAGAAATGGACGGCCTTCCTATGGAAGAAAAGACAGGGCTTCCATATGCCTCTGTGAATCCGGGGCGTATGCATGCCTGCGGACATGACGGTATTCTGGCAGTGGCGCTGACTTTATGCGGTATTCTTTCTGAGGAAAAAGAAGAATTTCCGGTAAATGTAAGATTTTTGTTTGAGCCGGCAGAAGAAATCGGAGAAGGGGCAAAAAGGATGATAAAAGCAGGAGCCCTGGACGGTCCGGCAGATGCTTTTCTGATGTTTCATTTTGCTGTGGATATGCCCTTTGGAATGGCGGTTCACGAAGGCCAGGCTTCTGCTATGATTGCAGGAATCGGAATTGAGGTAAAAGGAAAATCCAGCCACTGGAGTGAAGCTCATAAAGGAATTGACAGTATTTATGCAGGCGCCAGAGTGATACAGGAGGTGCATGACCTTAACGAAAGCTATCAGGGACATGCGCCCTGCCTTGTGGGAATCGGAACGGCTCACGGAGGTGAATACGGAAATATTATTGCAGATTCCATGACGCTTACCGGAAATATAAGGGCCTGCAGAGAAGAAGATTTTCAGGCACTGTATTGTCTGCTGGAGGAACGTCTGAAAAATACAGAAAAAGAAACCGGAACAAAGATCACTCTGAGTCTTTTAAAGGAACCTGTGCTTTCTTTTGCAAACGATTCTGAGTTTACAGAGCTTGCAGCAGGAATCGGTCAGGAGGTATTCGGGGAGCGTTTTATTCTTGAGGGAGAGGATGAACTGTTTCTGGCAGGAGACAATGCCTATCGCTACTTCCAGAGGACAAGGGGAGTCTTTTTGATTTTTCTGGCAGCAGTTCCGGGAAAAGAATATCCGCTTCATCATCCGAAGATGGAGCTGGATGAAAATATTTTTCCGTACAGTCTGGAAACGGTTTATCAGATGATAAAAAAAATGGGAAAAGTCTGCTGAACCTGCGCCAGATCACAGGGAATAAGAGAAAGAGAGAAAAAGCCAATGGAAAAACATGGCGGAAATCTGCAATGGGGGGATCATTATGAAATATGGGAAAATAAGGATTGAAGATGGAAATCTGGTCTTTGCCAGACATATGATGATGAACTATCTTCCATGCAGGGATATCCTGTGGGTTTATAAAAGACAGGAAGGAGTGGAAGGCGGCGCTCAGAAACAGATCAGCACCAGTTATCTGGTGGTTGTGACCAGAAGACGCAAACGCTATAAATTTGATATGACAGACAGGGAAGTAAGAGACTGTGTACAGCTTCTGAAAGCGCTGAATCCTGACATTGTGGTGGGCTTTCCGAAAGGAGGCAGGATCCACCTGCAGAGTCTTCCGAATACCAGAGACCTGGGAGCGCTGATGACAGAGGACGGAAGACATATTCTTCCCAGACGTCTTTTAAGAAGCGGCAGTCTTTATCATATTTCTCTGACAGACCAGGATGTCCTCACAGAAGAATATCATCTTACGGAAGTGATTGATTTCAGAACCCAGAAAGAGATCCTGGAAAAACCGGATACTGTGATCGAGGGAGTGCGTTATCATGAGATTCCTATTGTGGATGAAGAGACGGCCGGGATTTCCCAGACAGGAAGTTTCCTGGAGCTGATTACAGAAGCCGGTCAGCTTCCCGATGATTTTTTACATAATCAGTACCGCAGCTTTGTCAGGGACGAGTATTCAGTGAAGCAGTATGCTCGTTTTATGGATATCCTTCTGAACCATGAGAAGGGCGCTGTTCTGTGGCACTGCAGTGCAGGAAAAGACCGGGCGGGGATTGGTACCGCCCTGCTTCTCTGCGCTCTTGGGGTTCCCAGAAAAACCATCCGTGAGGATTTTATGAAAACAAATCTTTATCTGGAAGAGGAGATGCAGCATATGGTCCGTTATCTGGAAACAAAAACCATTGTAGACAGTAAGGTAATGGACAAAGTGCGGATTCTTTATAAGGTCAAAGGGGAATATCTGGACACAGTTTTTGACACAATTGAAAAGGATTTCGGTTCTGTGGAACATTTTCTGAAAAAAGCGCTTTATCTGACTCCTAAGGCAATTGAAACCCTGAAAAATAAATATCTTGTATAAACATACATTTTTACATTGACAAATGATTGAATCTTGTTATAATGATATCCATGCAGAGTTTTTATGAAGTAAAGGTTTACAGGACTAAAGTGGTGAAAGCAGGTGTGTTATGCAAAAGAGAATTTTGTCCCTGTTAGTAGATAATACGCAGGTGTGCTCAGTCGTATTTCAGGACTTTTCAGCCGGAGAGGTTATAACATTGACAGTCTTTCCGTTGGTGTTACGGCAGATGAGCGTTTTTCCAGAATGACAGTTGTATGCAGTGGAGATGCGCTGATTTTGGAGCAGATTACAAAACAGCTTGCAAAGCTGGTAGATGTAAGAGATATCAAGGTACTGGAGCCGGATAACAGTGTCAGCAGAGAGCTGGTTCTGGTAAAGGTTACAGCGAAACCGGAGCAGAGAGAAGGAATTATATCTATTGCCAATATTTTTCGCGCCAATGTGATCGATGTGGGAAAAGATTCCCTTGTGATCGAGCTTACCGGAAGTAAAAGTAAGCTGGGGGCGTTCGTGGATCTTCTGGAAGACTATGAGATTCTGGAACTTGCCAGAACAGGGATCACAGGACTTTCCAGAGGAGCGGCAGATGTAAGATTTTTCTGATTTTTCAGCCGGATTGCTGAGGGGAATCCCTTGACGATATATTATGAAAAAATTTATAAAAACTTAGGAGGAAATGAAAATGGCAAACAGGATTTTTTATCAGGAAGACTGTAATTTAAGTTTACTGGATGGTAAGACGATTGCGATTATCGGTTACGGAAGCCAGGGACATGCTCATGCGCTGAATTTAAAGGAGTCAGGATGCCATGTTATCATTGGTCTGTATGAAGGCAGCAGATCCTGGAAAAAGGCTGAGGAGCAGGGATTTGAAGTATATACAGCGGCAGAGGCAGCAAAACAGGCAGATATTATTATGGTCCTCATCAACGATGAGAAGCAGGCTGCTCTTTACAAAAACGATATTGAGCCGAATCTTGAGGAAGGCAATATGCTGATGTTTGCTCATGGATTCAATATCCATTATGGATGTATTGTGCCTCCGAAGAATGTAGACGTTACGATGATCGCTCCAAAAGGACCGGGTCATACGGTAAGAAGCGAGTATCAGGCCGGCAAGGGTGTTCCGTGTCTGGTAGCTGTTCAGCAGGATGCCACAGGAAAAGCTCTTGATATGGCGCTTGCCTATGCTCTCGGAATCGGCGGAGCAAGAGCCGGTGTTCTGGAAACAACTTTCCGTACAGAAACAGAAACAGACCTTTTTGGTGAGCAGGCAGTTCTCTGCGGTGGTGTATGCGCGCTGATGCAGGCAGGCTTTGAAACTCTCTGCGAGGCAGGTTATGATCCGAGAAACGCATACTTTGAGTGTATCCATGAAATGAAGCTGATCGTTGACCTGATCTATCAGTCCGGATTTGCAGGAATGAGATATTCTATTTCCAACACTGCAGAATACGGCGATTATATTACAGGACCGAAGATCATCACAGAAGATACCAAGAAGGCTATGAAGAAGATCCTTGCGGACATCCAGGACGGCACTTTTGCAAAAGATTTCCTTCTGGATATGTCTTCAGCAGGCGGTCAGGTTCACTTTAAGGCAATGAGAAAGCTTGCTGCAGAGCATGAATCTGAAAAAGTCGGTGAAGAGATCCGTAAGCTGTACAGCTGGAACGGCGAAGACAAGCTGATCAACAACTAAAATCAGTACATCAGTGGACAGGAAACGAGAAGTTCCTGTCCTTTTTAAATATCCGGGAAAAAGTATTGGAGCAGGGGAAGTCCTCTGTCTTTTTTTCTGCACACAAATCCGATTTCCCGATCCGGAAAATCAAAATCCAGAGGGATCTCGCAAAGAACGCCGTTTTTCAGCTCCGGTTCCACAAACTGACGGACAACGCCTGCAATTCCCAGTCCTGTTTCCGCAAACTGTATCAGAAGATCCATAGTGGAAACCTCCAGAATATGGGCCGGTTCCATATGGTGCTCCCTCATTCTTGCATTTATGGTCTGACGGGAAATATTTTCTTCGTCAAGCATCATAAATACTGCATTGTGAAAAAGAGGCTCCCCAGGATAGAGTTCCTGCAGGTTTTTTAAATACTGTGTGGTAGAAACGAAGGTATCGCTGACTGTCATAACCGGGCGGAAATAATATCCCTGAAGATTATGGGGTCTGCCAATCAGCCCTATGTCAATTTTTTCTTCATCAAGAAGTTCCAGAGTCTGATAAGTGGACTGGCAGGAAATGCTGATCCGCACCTGGGGATGAGACAGGATATAGGCTTCAGCCGGGGAAGAAGAACATATCGGCAGAGCGTGGTACTGGTTCCGATACGGAGCTGCGGAACGTTTCTGGAACCGTTATGAAGGATGGCACGTTCTCCTTCATTGACAAGCTCAAAGGCTGCCTGTATTTTTTCAAAAAGAATTTTTCCGTCAGGGGTAAGGGCAACTCCTCTGGAGTTTCTTTTAAAAAGCAAGGTGTTAAGGTTGTGTTCAAGCTTCTGTACAGCACGGCTTACAGCGGGCTGGCTGATGTACAGTTCTTTTGCGGCTCTGGAAATACTGCCTGTTTTTCCTGTAACATAGAAAATATGATAAAGGGATAAATTTTCCTGCATAATTAGTCTCCTTAATATAACTGTAAAACATAATAAGTATGAATAATATGTATTAGTATTATATCAGAGCCTGTGATAAAATAACATCATAAAAAGAAAATTATCTGCAGTTTTTATAAAACGGCTGTATGAATTTACAGGGAGGACATAGATTATGGGAATGACAATGACACAGAAGATTCTGGCTGCCCATGCAGGGCTGGATCATGTGGAGGCCGGACAGCTGATAGAGGCGGAACTGGATCTGGTTCTTGGAAATGATATCACATCTCCGGTGGCGATTCATGAAATGGATAAAATGAAAGCGGATACCGTGTTCCACAAAGAGAAAATCGCCCTTGTTATGGATCATTTTATCCCAAACAAGGATATTAAATCAGCAGAGCACTGTAAATGTGTAAGAGAGTTTGCCTGCAGGCATGAGATCAGCAATTATTTTGACGTAGGAGAAATGGGAATTGAACATGCGCTTCTTCCGGAAAAAGGGCTGACAGTAGCTGGTGATGTGATTATAGGCGCAGATTCCCATACCTGTACCTACGGAGCTCTCGGGGCATTTTCTACAGGTGTGGGAAGTACGGATATGGCAGCAGGAATGGTCACAGGCAAAGCCTGGTTTAAGGTTCCGTCAGCCATTCGATTCAATCTGACAGGAAAACCGAAAAAGTGGGTCAGCGGAAAAGATGTGATCCTGCATATTATCGGAATGATCGGCGTGGACGGAGCTTTATATAAGTCCATGGAGTTTACAGGAGACGGAATTAAGAATCTCAGCATGGATGACCGTTTTACCATTGCAAACATGGCAATTGAGGCAGGTGGAAAAAACGGTATCTTCCCTGTGGATGACCAGACGGAAGCTTATATGAAAGAACATTCCATGAGATCTTATAAAGTGTATGAGGCGGATGAGGATGCCGTGTATGAGGCAGAGTATACCATTGATCTCAGTAAGCTGGAACCTACGGTTGCCTTTCCGCATCTTCCGGAAAATACAAAAACAATGAATGAGATCAGCCAGGAGATCGTGATCGACCAGGCTGTGATCGGATCATGTACCAATGGAAGGATCGAGGATCTCAGAACAGCAGCAGAGATTCTTAAAGGACGCAAAGTGAAAAAGGGCGTGCGCTGCATTATCATTCCGGCAACACAGTCTGTTTATTTTCAGGCAATGGAAGAGGGACTTCTGAAGATCTTTATTGAGGCAGGTGCAGTGGTCAGCACTCCGACCTGCGGTCCCTGTCTTGGAGGATACATGGGTATTCTGGCAGCAGGAGAAAGATGCATTTCTACTACAAACCGAAATTTTGTAGGACGTATGGGTCATGTGGAGTCTGAAATTTATCTGGCAAGTCCGGCTGTGGCTGCTGCAAGCGCAGTCATGGGAAAAATTGCAGCGCCGGAAGAACTGGGATTATAAGGAGGAAGAAGAATGCAGGCAAAAGGCAGAGTTTTTAAATATGGAGATAATGTAGATACAGATGTGATCATTCCTGCACGCTATCTGAATTCCTCAGATCCGGCAGAACTGGCAACACATTGTATGGAGGATATAGATAAGGAATTTGTAAATAAGGTAAACAGGGGAGACATTATTGTAGCGGACAAAAACTTTGGCTGCGGTTCTTCCAGGGAACACGCACCCATTGCCATTAAGGCGGCAGGAGTCAGCTGTGTGATCGCAGAGACTTTTGCGAGGATTTTTTACCGTAATGCCATTAATATCGGGCTTCCTATTATTGAATGTCCTGAGGCCAGCAGAGGGATTGAGGATGGCGATCAGGTTGAAGTGGACTTTGACTCAGGCGTTATTTATAACCGTACCAGAGGAACAGAGTTCCAGGGTCAGGCATTTCCTGAATTTATGCAGAATATCATTCAGGCAGGCGGTTTGATTAATTATATTAATGCAAAAACCGAAAAATAAACATATATCAGCTTCCGGATCCGGGACAGGTTTCGGAAGCTGATTTTTGGCTTTATCACTTTTATCTATATCCTTTGTTTTCTGTAAACGGAGAAAGACTGAATATGGCACAATGAAGCCCGGCATATGCACACAAAAATGATCAGGCTTTTTATGGGTACACACAGGCAAATACAAAAGAATCGGACACATTTTTACAGGCATTTCAATTAAAAAAAACATGTGGTTTTTACAGACAGAACAAAATAAGAAAAATGTCATAATTTACAGGCGTAATTTGGCGAACGAATTTCGTTGACTTTTTGTATTGGCAGGACTAGAATAAAATCATCTTAACAAGCAGGAGCTTCTTCCTGCACCACCTTCTTCTGAAGGAATATCGGGGAAATTCCATAAACGGATTATTTGGATATACACAGAACGGGACGCCTTTGTTCTTCCCGTACAGCAGTTTTATTTATTGCGAAGGTTAAGGAAAATATATTTCCTTGGTCTTATATAAAAGAATACGCCGCCTTCTCCTTACAGGGGATCTTCAGAGCAGAGCATATGATCTGTTTATCGTCAGGTGTCATTCAATTCTTTTTTATTCTTAAATTTCAATTCAGAACATTTCATTTCATCAAACCTCTTTTAAAGAAGGAGAAAGCGGGCGTGATCTATGAAAAAATATCTGCGGGGCAGAGCTCCGCCAAAAGAAAGCGGAGCTGTTTTTATTTGATCAGACAGGAAAGGATGAGCATATGAAAAAGAGAGAGTATGCGGGAAGAATCCTGCTTGCAGCTATTGCCGGAGTATTTTTGATTCTTGCTGCTTTTAAAAGATTTTCTGTGAACGTAGTATTATCCGGTTCCATGGAACCGGCGCTGAAAACCGGTGGAATTATTTTTACAGACACAAAAAAGACCATGCCGGGGATCGGAGATATTATTACGTATCGTATGGATGATATGCTGGTCACACACAGGGTTACTGATAAGAGGGATTCTGCTTATATTACCAGAGGCGATGCCAATGAAGGTGAGGATGCGGTTCCTGTTATGCAGGAACAGATTGTTGGAACTGTGGTATTTTTTATTCCGGTTTTGGGATATGTGGCAGCATTTTTGAAGAGCAAACCCGTATTTGGTCTTATCAGTCTTATGCTCATACAGGAATTGTTTTTTCTTGGAATGCAATGGAAAGGAGTGTGCAGGCAGTTCTGCACAGACAGAAAATATGAAAAAATCAGTAAGAAATAAAAGTAAAGCGATATTTTTAACAGGTGCTTTGTGTCTGGCTGTTCTTGGGGGTGTTTCTGCGTATCTGACAGATTATGACAAAGCTGATAATCAGTTTACAGTAGGAAAAGTAGAAATTGAACTGGAAGAGCCGGGATGGAAACAGGAAGAACATACGAAGATCGAACCGGGAAAAGAAATAGAAAAGGATCCTCAAATCCAAAACACGGGAGTCAATGATGCATTTGTGTATATGGAAGTAACAGTTCCTATGGCAGATGTGATGGCAGCGGATGAGGAGGGCAACCGGCTGAATAAAAAAATGCAGGAACTGTTTACCTTTACAGCAAAGGAAAACTGGTCCCTGATCGACAAAAAAGAAAAAAG
>ENA-OPYY01000278-OPYY01000278.1-human-gut-metagenome-genome-assembly--contig:-NODE-278-length-19733-cov-1.256860_pt1 | contig 19733 bp, 21 predicted proteins | sample MGYA00242472_ERZ504481 | MGnify/ENA primary metagenome ERZ504481 (study PRJEB26092, sample SAMD00036265) | human gut metagenome | host: Homo sapiens | study: EMG produced TPA metagenomics assembly of...
CTGAAAACAGGATGTGGAAAAGCAGGCATGCCTGCCGCCTCACTGCTCTTTACAAAATTCGTCTCTCTTAAGCTGAGCACGTTTCCCCGCACCAGTCTGGCAATTCCCGGCCAGTCTACAAACCCCAGTATCAGGATAATGCTCCACAAACCGGGCTTGAAAATAGCGGCTGCCACTAAAACCAGAAGAATATAGGGAAATGACATAACCATATCCGTAAAACGCATGATCAGGATATCCGCCAAGCCCCCGAAATATCCAGCCAGAAGGCCCAGAAACACGCCCAGAGCAGTAGCGATCAGAGTAGCCAGTACGCCTGCAAAAAGGGAGGTTCGGGCTGCATATAGAAGGCGGCTCAGCATATCGCGGCCAATCTGATCCGTCCCCAGCAGAAATTCATCTCCGGGAGGTGCTCCGAAGGGTCCCACGATTGCCTCCGGATCATAGGGAGCGATCACAGGCGCAAGGACGGCGCTGCCGCAGATCAGAACCAGCACAGCCAGACTTGCCAAAGCCAGACGGTGGCGGCAGAATCTGCGCCATACCGCCCCCGCATAGGTCTCATGATTTTTCATTTGCTTTTTCATTTCATTTTCCTTTGCTAATCGTACTGAATGGAAGGGTCAACCACAGCATAGAGGATATCTGTAACCAGATTCGCTGCCAAAACCACCACAGCGGCTAAGAGGCAGACGCCCATAATCACAGGATAATCTCTGGATAAAATAGCGCTCATGGTCATAAGTCCCAGTCCGGGCCAGGAAAACAGCTGCTCCACGATCACAGCGCCTCCAAACAGAAGGGGAATCTGCATCCCGATCACTGTCACCACCGGCACAAGGCCGTTCCGCAGGGCGTGGCGGCCTATTACCAGCCGTTCCCCTATGCCCTTTGCCCTGGCTGTCCTCAGATAATCCTTTTGAAGGATCTCCAGCATGGAGCTGCGGATATAGCGGATATTTGTTCCCGCCATGGAAAGGGCTAAAACGGTCACAGGCATCACCATGTGGGCTGCCAGATCTCCAATCCCTCCGGAGCCTCCCAGGGTAATCATCCCGCTGGACGGAAGGAGTTTAAGCTTAATATTAAAAATGTAAACCAGAAGAAGGGAGAGAAAAAATCCCGGGATGCTGCTGCTTAAAAAGGACGCTGTTACCACCGCATAATCTCCTTTGGAATACTGGCGCACTGCGCTGTATATTCCCGCAGGGATACTGATAAGAAGGCTCACTGCCAGTGAAACTCCCATCAGTAACAGGGTGGGCCCCAGACGTTCCATGATCATCTGGCTTACGGGCTGGTAGGTCTTGATGGAAACACCCAGATTTCCCTTAAGAACCTGTCCCAGCCATATAAAATACTGAACATAGAAGGGCTTATCAAGCCCCAGAGCCGCTTCCTTTGCAGCTACTGCCTCCTGAGAAATACGAGCGCCCTGAAGCATTTCCAGAGGACTTCCTGCAAAGCACATGATCGCATAATCAATCAGCGTGATCCCGATGAGGGTAGGAATAGCAATGAGAAGCCGTTTTATAATATATTTTTTCATTCGTTTCTTTTTACCTCCAAAACAGCAGGACTACAAGCCGCCAGATGGGTGCTGCCCGGACGGACGGGACGAAGCGGTACCTCTGCGCTGCTGCATTCCGGCCTTTTCCTGAAGCAGCGGTCTTTAAAGGGACAGCCTTTATCCTCTGCCCCTGTGATGGACGGCTCATACGCTGTTCCTTCACTGGTCTCGCCCCAGTTTTCCTCCCTTTTTCTGGGATCCGGGATGGGCACTGCCCCAAGAAGGGTTCTGGTATAGGGATGGACCGGATGCTCAAACAGCTCACTGCTCTCCCCCGTCTCTACCAGTTTCCCCAGATACATCACCGCAATACGCCGGCTTACATAATTTACAGCCCCTAATCCATGTCCGATAAAAATACAGGTCAGGTCTAACTCCTTTTGAAGGCTTTTAAGCAGATTCAGGATCTGGGCCTGAATGGATACGTCCAGAGCGCTTACCGGCTCATCGCAGATCAAAAGCTTCGGCTCCAGTGACAGCGCCTTTGCAATGCCGATTCTCTGCCGCTGCCCGCCTGAAAACTCATAAGGGTAACGGTCCAGAGCGCTGAGAGGAAGCCCAACCAGCTCCATCAGATGCTCTGCCTTCTTATGAACCGTATGCTTATCCGCCAGGCTGTGGTAAAGCATGGGTTCTGAAAGGATCTGAAAGATCTGTTTTCTGGGATTTAAAGAGGAATAGGAATCCTGAAATACCATCTGGATCTCTGTGCGCACTGCGCTATAGCCTCTGCCTCCCTTTGCAGTCAGTTCCTGTCCTTTATACCAGATGCACCCGGAGTCCGGGGCTTCCAGCCCGGCGATCATACGGCCCAGAGTAGATTTTCCGCAGCCGGATTCTCCCACCAGCCCCAGTGTTTCCCCCGGATAAAGCTCCAGAGAAACATCATCTGCCGCCCGGATCCATGAGGTGGGACGGCCGAAAATGGGCCGGTTCTGGGGATAATATTTTTTCAGATGCTCCACCTTAAGCAGGGGCTCTGTATTCTTATAAGGTTCTGCCACTTTGCTCTGCCTCCTTTGCCCGCCAGCACCGCACCCGGTGAAGCTCCTGTGCCTTCTGTGTTTCCTCTGCCTTTATTTCTTCCAGCTCCTGGGGCGCTTCGCAGCCCTGCTTCCGGTAAGGGCACCGGTCTCTGAAACGGCAGCCGGTCATCTGCCCGTAATTTTCAGGAACCGTCCCCTCTATGGCCTGAAGCATTTTCTCCGGATTCTGCTCCATGGACGGAACTGCAGCCAGCAGCGCCTTTGTATAGGGATGGGACGGATGGTCAAAAATCTCAAATACCGTCCCTTCTTCTATGATCTGCCCCGCATACATCACCATAACCCGGTCTGCCATCTGAGCCACCAGTCCCATATCGTGGGTAATCAAAAGCAACGACATACGAAGCTCCCTTTTCAGGGAACGCAGCAGTTCATGATCTGGGCTGGATGGTCACGTCCAGAGCCGTTGTGGGTTCGTCTGCAATAAGCAGAGAAGGCTGGCAGGATAAAGCCATAGCGATCATCACACGCTGACGCATTCCTCCGGAAAGCTGGTGGGGATATTTCTTCATCACAGCCTCTGCTTCCCGGATTCCTGCTCTGCCCAACAGATCAAGGGCCCGTTTCCTGCGCTCCTCTTTTCCCAGCTCTGTGTGGGCCTTTAAGCCCTCTTCCAGCTGTTTTCCAATGGTCAGAACCGGGTTTAAGGAGCTTAATGGATCCTGAAAGATCATGGACAGCTCTTTTCCCCTGACCTGATCCAGCTCCTTCCGATCCATTTTCAAAAGATTTCTTCCATTAAAAAGGATTTCTCCCTGTGACACACGGCCGCCCCGGCCCAAAAGCCCCATAACAGCCAGAGATGTAATACTTTTTCCGCAGCCGGACTCCCCTACCAGACAGACCGTCTCTCCCTGATCCACAAAAAAATCAATCCGGTCTGTGCCAATGGTATTTCCGCGTTCCCCTGCAAATGCAACCTGCAGGCCGCGGACTTCCAAAATATGTGACATTCCTAACTCCTTTTTCAGATTTTGTAATGAACCGACATTCCCCGCAAAAGCTTTGCCGGGGAACGAGTAACAATGTATGGTCACGTACGGCAGACGGGATCACACTCAGCCTGTGATATCCCATTCTTCCACATGATTAAAGAAGCCGTATACCGAGGGGTTTACTCCGGTCAGGCGTTTATTTTTCGCTGCCATGGTGCGGATCACATACGCGGAAAACATGGGCACATCCTCCTGCATCCGGCGGTCAATGATACCGTACTGCTCTTTTAATTCTTCCTTATCGCTTAATACAGCGATTTTTGAAAGAGCCTCCTCTGCCTCAGCATGGCTGTAACCGGTCCAGCTTCCCTCGCCGCCTAAAAGCCATGCAATATCTACATAAGGATCTACAGGCGGATAGGTGTACTGCACCGCCATAATGTCAAAGTCTCCGCTTCCTGCAGTACTCATAAGCGTATTGATATCCATGGTACGGATCTCCGTCTGGATTCCCACAGCCGCCCACTGGGCTGCGATTACAGAGGCAGCATTTACAAAGGTACTGTCTCCGGAATCAATATAGAAACGCAGGGGAGAAGAAGGCATCCAGTTACTTTCTGCCAGAAGTTCCTTTGCCTTTGCAGGATCGTAAGAAACAGGCTCAATGGACGGATCGTAGTAAGGGCCTGCGGTGGAAAGGAAGCCGTCTACCACTTCTCCATTGCCCTTTAACAGCTGCTCTAAAATCTGATTTCTGTCAATGGCATATAAAAGAGCCTGGCGGAACTTCTGATCCGGCACATTTTTTGTATTGATAAATACAGACTGGTTGGTAATAGCGTCACCAAAGCTTGTCTCCACTGTTTCCAGCGCCTGAAGGCTCTCATAATCCTCCAGCGGATGGCGCTCATGGTGTTCTGTGTGATATCGATTTCCCCGGACTGAAGTCCCGCATAAAGCTGGCTTCCCTCTACAATACGGATATTCAGCTTCGGAATTTTAGGCGCTCCCTTCCAGTATTTCTCATTCGCCTCATAGGATACATAGTGATCCTTGTCAAAGGCGGTGACACGGTAAGGGCCACTTACTACATCCGGCTTTGCAAACCACTCGTGGGAGGCCAGCTCTGCCTCAGGGATCTCTCCGATCACATGCTTTGGAAGAGGCATCAGATACCGGGCATAGGAATTCTGAAAGGTAACTAAGGACATGGGCTCCTTTGTGGCGAAGCGCACCGTCTTATCATCCACCTTTGTGATTCCCTCAATATGGTCTGCTCCCATTTCCACAAAACCGTCATCACCAACGCCTTCAAAGACATAATACATCATGGCTGTGTTGGCAATGGCCGGACTGCACAGGCGCAGAGCTGTGTATACTACGTCATCAGCTGTTACCGGCTGGCCGTCAGACCAGACCGCCTCATCGTCAATGTGTACCAGAAAATGTTTCTCGTCCTCTGCGGTAATGGAGTCTGCCAGCATGGGCTCAAACTCCATATTGGTGTCCAGCTCCATCAGCGGAAGAAACATCAGCCCGGTGGCATATTTATTGATCTCCACGCCGTCCATCAGGAGGGGATTCAGGGTATTTACTGTTCCTGTTACTCCCACATTTACAATCTTTTCCCCCTGTGGCCTGAGCAGGCTTTTCTGCAGCTGCCTCCTGTTTGGCAGATTGGCTCTGGCTTTCACTGCTTCCGGTACCTCCTGCACAGGCTGCCAAGGACAGCGCCATGGCAGCAGAGAGAACTGCTGCAAGACATTTTCCTGCAATTTTCCTATATTTTTCCATAATGTCCTCCTGGGTGTTACGTTTGCACACTATTCATAGTAACTTAGTATGGTTTTATTTATAGCATCCAGAGGGAAAAATGTCAATACCAGCCCTCTCTGGGTTTCTATATAAAATCAAACAGGTTCATCTGCCGGATCACCGATCACAAACAGTTCCTTTCCATCACGGTTCCATTCACGGATCAGACGGTACTGAATGGGGCTGATATCCTGAAACTCATCTGCCGTCCGGATTTGCAATTTCATCCGGTTCAAAAAGCCGGATGATACCATATTCTCCGTCAAAGCCCGGAAGACGTTTTACCCGGCCTTCCCGCAGACGGCGGATCCCCTCAGAAATCAGATGACCAGAATGGCTTCTGATTTCTTCAATCGGAATCGTTCTTAAAATATCAAATTCCGTTCCCAGCTCATCCACCATTTTACAGTATTCTTCCTGAACCTTCTTTGACGCTGCAGACCGTCCGGTAGATGCAGCAATGACCTCCAAAAGAGGAACCAAGCTTTCAAACGTTTTTCTTCCCTCTGGTATAAAGCCTTCGGGCCGGTCTGCCAGCTGATCGATCCGATGAGAAACGCCCATAGTAAGCTTCCTTTTACATACCGGGCAGATCCCGCCATACCGTTTCGCCTCCGCCGGACTCAGACAGATGTGGCATTTCCGGTGTCCGTCGAAATGGTATTTCCCCTCCTCCGGGAAAAACTCAATCGTGCCTTCCAATCCCTCTCCTGTTTCAATGGCATTTTTCAGCCCCGCATAGGACATTTCACAGTTCAAAAGATTTGCCTCTCTTCCCAGCTTGGCAGGGGAATGGGCATCTGAATTGGAAATGAGCTGGAACCGGTCCAGGGCAGAAAGCCGCCAGTTCATCGGCGGATCGGAGGAAAGCCCGGTTTCCACTGCATGGATATAGGGCGTCAGCTCCCCAAAACAGTCCTCCACCCGGTCAAAACCAGAGCATGCACCAAACATGGAAAAATGAGGCGTCCAGATATGGGCTGGTATCAGCATTCCCCCTGGACAGATCTCCAGCATGACTTCCAGAAGATCATGGCAGGAAAGTCCAAGAATGGGACGGCCGTCTGAATGTATATTTCCAATCATTTCCAGTTTCGCCGACAGCCTCTGGGCATCCTCCAAATCAGGCAGAAGAATCAGACTGTGAACCTTTCGCACCTTTCCGTCCTGTTTGTAAATGGAGCTGATCTCTCCGGAAACAACAAAACGTGGCGTAGCTGTCTCTGACCGCCGTCCATTCTCTGACCTGTATTCGTCCTTCAAGCGGTACAGTCCGTCCTCTGCCCTGACCAGCTTCTCATACAGCTCTTCACGCCAGGCCGGATGGGTAAAATCCCCAGTTCCTAAAAGATGTATTCCCTTTTTTCCCGCCTCCAGATCCAACTGCTCCGGTGTCAGCTCACGGCTGGTGGCTCTGGAATATCTGGAATGAATGTGAAGGTCTGCAATGTACATATCTCTTTCTCCCTGTCACTGTTTAATCATCTAACAACGCCATTAAGGTATTGTACAGTATTTTCATATCTACGGGTTTAGCCACATGGCCATTCATTCCGGCACTTATGGATTTCTGCACATCTTCTGCAAATGCATTTGCAGTCATAGCCAATATCACCATTGTCTTCGCCTCCGGATGGGACGAACTGCGGATTTTGCGCGTTGCCTCATAGCCATTCATAACAGGCATCTGTATATCCATTAAAATCGCATCGTATGTTCCCGGAACACTGCTTTCAAACTCCTCTACTGCCTGCAGCCCATTCTCCCTCAAAACACAGGTTGCTCCCCACATCTGAAGAAGTTCTGCCAGAATTTCTGAATTGATCGCATTGTCTTCTACCAGAAGAAAATGTCTTCCTTCCAGCGATTCCTCCGGTATGCATTCATCCGCATTTGGGGAACGCTTCTGCTTTCCGTCTGCCACAGCAAATTCCAGTTCAATCTCAAACATCGTTCCCTGATGAAGCTGGCTTTCTACCCGGATTTTACCCCCCATAAGATCTACAAGCCCCTTTGTAATACTCAGTCCCAGACCGGTTCCCTCTACCCTGTTCACCCGTTCACTGCGGCAGAAGGGCTCAAATAAATGGCTAATAAACTCCTGTGTCATACCGATTCCCGTGTCGCTGATGACAAAACGATATCTTACTCTTCCGCTTTCATATGACGGTATTTCCTCCGTCCTGAACCGAACGTTTCCGCCTTCCATGGTGAATTTAAATGCATTGCTGAGTATGTTGATTAAAATCTGTTTTATCCGTAAGGCATCCCCCTGAAAATACAGATGCTGTATCTCTCCCCGCTCAACCATAAATTTCAGTCCCGCGTCTTTTGATGGGGAAGCCATAATAGAGGAAATCTGATCCAGAAGTTCATCAATATGAATAACCTGCACATTCATATGCAATTTGGACTGCTCAATCTGGCTCATATCCAGAATATCGTTAATCAAACTCAGCAGATGCTGAGAAGATACAGAAATCTTTTTCAGATAATCCTCCACCTTCCGGGAATCCGAAAGATTGGCCTGCGCAAGGGTTGTCATTCCCACAATAGCATTCATAGGGGTACGGATATCATGGCTCATGGAAGACAGAAAATCACTCTTAACCCTGCTTGCCTTTTCTGCCTCTGATAATGCCTTTTCCAGATCATACTTCACTTTTCTTTCCGCGGCAAGCATATCGGTTACGTCTGTCCGCACCAGGCAGATTCTGCCAAGGCTCAGATCAATGGCGGAAATAATCATATTTTTAGTCTGGATTTCATTGCTTCCATTATTTACAGAATACCGGAACGAATAGAATTCTCCGTCCTTCAGCCGGCTGACCATCTTCCCCGGATCCAGCATATCCCTTACATATGCTTTCTCCGAGTCCACCACAAGCTCCTCAACCACACGTCTCACCCGTTCCATCAGGCTTCCCTGAGCTTCTGTTATATTATGGTCCCCACCGCTTACGACTTTATACTGATCATTTATCAAATCCACGTCTGCAACCAGGTCATAATTTAAAGATGACAGCATTCGGATGATCCTGTCCTGTATTGTCTTTTCCGTAATATCTGTAACCGTTAAAATACCCGTTATATCTCCCGTATCCGGGGTTTCCACAAGATTCACCTTAAACTGTACATATCTTCCCTGCGGATAATTCGGAAGCTTCACAAAACATGGCATCAGAACTTCCTTTATCCCATTTTCAAAAGCCCTGATAGACGGTTCATTTAAATATTTTTCATAAAACAGGCTCCGCTCCGCTTCTGACGCTACCAGAGTTCCAATTCCTGTAAAAAAATCCTCCCGTTTATCACCAAACCGTTCAAGAAGTCCGGAATTGGTACGGTCTTCAATCTCAATAATCTTATTTTTTGTGATATTACAATGCCCTAAAATCAGTGTGTTGGGATCTGTTATCAAATAATGCTGGAAAATCTGCTCCCTGTACTGAAGCCTTAATCTCTCCTGCATTTCTCTCTCTTCTGTAATGTCATGATAATCCGCATAAACCATGGCGTCCCCAGCTTCACACTGAATAACGGAAAATTTTGTATTGACCCAGATATAACCGCCGCTCCCCTTCTTCAGCCGGTATTGAAGGGCTTCTCTGTCGCAGGTTTCACGAATACAGCGGTCTAATGTCTGTTTTACATATTCCTGATCATCCGGATGGACACCTGAAAGCGCATTTGTCTTATACATATCCCAGGCTTCTTCCATAGACATATCAACCATCTCGGCAAATCCTTCGGACAAATACTCCGGAGTCAATCTCCCATTCAGTCCATGGTGAACAACAGCAACTCCGCCCGGAAGGTACTTCAAAACTGTCTCGAAATATTTTTCCAGACGCTCCTTTTCTCTTTTCACCGTTGCTTCTTCGGTAATATCCCTCACATATTTTATATATGCAGGCGTCCCGTTCCACTCTGTTTCTTTAAAATGTGTAGCATAGCAGCGCCCTCCCTCTTCATAGCTCGTCTCACAGGGCATTTCCTCTGACCCGCCCATCTTCATCATACAATGGAAACAGGGCTCTTTTTTATTATAAATATGCTCATAACATTTAGGTGTATTCTGCCCTTCCTCATTCCAGAATGCACGTTTAAAACCATTTACATAAAGAAGATCATAATTTTCTTTATCAATCACATAAATATTGTCTGCATTTTCACTGGCTATGCTCTGGAACAGCTGGGTTTCCTGGGACATTCCCCCAAAAAGGAGACAGTATGTTGTTCCATCCTCCCATCCCTCTATTTTATACCACTTTAAACAGCCTGTTTTCTCTTTGACCGGAGAGTAAACTTTGATTCCTATATGCCTGGATTTTGCGGACATAATTGCATGCTCCACTTCCATTCTGTCCTCGTCACACAAAAGCCCCAGGGCATCTTTACTGAAATGCCGATCAAAATACGGCATATCATACCCTAAGAGCTGCACTACTTTTTCCGGACAATATTGAAAACAAAACGTTTTACATTCTTCATCATAAACGGCGACTGCGCCGCAAAATGCATTCAAAATTCTTTCTCCTATGCAATCCATTCTGTTGTTCCCTTCCTTGAAATCAACTTTTGTACTGTGTTTCTCTCTGTTTTAATAATACCATATTTTTTTTATTATGTGTGTAGTCTGATCCGCTGAAGAATACAGAATATTTTCCTGTTGTTCCTCTCCGACAATTTTATCGACACATCCGGATGTCAAAAATAAAAAGCGCTTTTACAGCGCATTTATTAAGGAGGGAGATTTGTATGGAAATTGTGAAACTGATCGGCGTCCTCATCGTAATTGCAGGATTTATACTTAAGCTGGACACTCTAGCCGTGGTGGTAACAGCAGGTCTTGCTACCGGTCTGGTGGCAGGCATGAGTCCGCTGGAGATTCTGGATACTCTTGGAACCGCCTTTATCACTAACCGGACAGCTACTCTTTTTATCCTGACCCTGCCCGTTATCGGACTGTGCGAGCGCAATGGCTTAAAGGATAAGGCTGTCGATTTTATCAAATCGTTGAAAAATGTTACAACCGGCCGTCTGATTGCGATCTGGCAGGCTATTCGTACGGTTGCATCGGCATTTTCTCTTCGAATCGGAGGCCATGTCCAGTTTATCCGTCCTCTGATCAATCCTATGGCTCAGGCAGCCGCTGTTGTCCAGTATGACAAACTGGACGAAAAGACTGAAGATCAAATTAAGGGTATGTGCTCAGGAAGCGAAAATTACGGTAACTTTTTTGCTCAGAACTGCTTTATGGGTTCTTCCGGCACACTTCTGATTGTGTCCACCCTAAGTGAACAGGGCTATCCCGTAGACGCCCTTCAGATTGCCGGACAGTCAATCCCCATCGCCGTACTTTCTCTGGTGGCAGGCGTGGTCTATGCCCTGCTTTTTGACCGGATTTTGAAACGCAGATTCGGAGATAAACGCAGAAAAAAGGAGGCAAACTAATATGACCTGGACTCTCAGTACTGCAGTTGCTGAATTCTTTTACTGTATTATAGGCCTTATTTTTATTGGCACAGGCTTTAAGGCTTTAAAGGATCCGACCTGTGAAAAACGGATTACAACCGCGGCCTCTGGTTTATTCTGGCCGCTACATTTATTGCGGGTCCCTATTTCCCCAGATGGATCACCGGACTATGTGTCGTCCTTATGGCGATCCTCACTGCATTTAAAAGGGTTGCCCCCAGCAGCAGCGACGTTCCCGCGGCAGCCAAAACACGTGCAGCGGCAGACCGGTTAGGATATTCTGTATTTATTCCGCCTCTTCTTCTGGCCTTCAGCGCCGTACTGGTCGCTACCTTTTTTAAATCTTTGGGAGCCAATAACGCCATCGGCGTATCAGGAGTAATTGCACTTATTGCGGCTTTCCTGCTCTTTCGCCCAAAACCTGTATATGCGGCAAAGGACTGTACTCGTCTTACAGACAATGTCGGCGTCACCGGTATTCTCCCGCAGGTTCTGGCCGCTCTTGGAGCCGTGTTTACCGCTGCGGGAGTCGGCGATGTAATTGCCGCAGGCGTAAGCGCTGTGATTCCTTCCGGAAATCTGTTTGCAGCTACCGCAGTCTATTGTATTGCCATGGCGGTTTTACCATGATCATGGGAAATGGTTTTGCTGCCTTTTCCGTAATTACCGTCGGGATCGTATACCTTTCCTGATCGCACAGGGAGCCGATCCGGCGGTTGTAGGCGCCCTTGGACTGACAGCTGGCTACTGCGGTACTCTGATGACGCCCATGGCTGCTAATTTTAACATTCTCCCAGCGGCAGTACTGGAAACGAAAAACAAATACACCGTAATCTTATCCCAGCTCCCCATGGCTCTTTTCATGCTGGCCATCCATATTGTACTGATGTATTTTCTGGCATTCTGATACATTTGAAGCTGTTTTCACACCATCTGCGGAAAGGATATTTTATTATGAAGCTTTTACTTACAGCATTTGATCCCTTTGGAGGCGAACCGGTTAACCCGGCTCTGGAAGCCGTAAAAAAAGTACAGAACCAGATCGGCTCTGTTTCTATCGTTAAGCTGGAGGTTCCCACTGTATTCGGAACATCCATTCAAACAGTGGCAAAGGCCATAGAACAGGAAATGCCAGACGCCGTCCTGTGTATCGGACAGGCCGGCGGACGCTATGGACTGACGCCCGAACGGGTGGCGATCAATCTGGATGACGCCCGTATTAAAGATAATGAGGTAATCAGCCCATCGATCTCCCCATCTTTAAGGACGGAGCCCCGGCTTACTTCTCTACCCTGCCCATCAAAGCTATGGTGCAGTCTATCCGTCAGGCAGGACTTCCCGCCAGCGTATCGAATACTGCCGGAACCTTTGTATGCAATCATCTGATGTATGGCGTCCTTTATACTCTGGAACGGAAATACCCCGGAGTAAGAGGCGGTTTTATGCACGTTCCCTTTATCCACAGCCAGACCGTCAACCGTCCGGCTCCCGCCCCTTCCATGAGCATCGAAGATATTGCTGCCGGGATCGAAGCCGCAATCAGAGCTATCGGCGAACATGAATCTGATATAAAGGCTGCCGAGGGCGCTACACACTGATCTTATTTTATAAAAATCAAACTGGCTGCTTACGAAAGATTTCACGGATCGTTGATGACATCAAAAAGGGAATTTCCTGTTTTAATAAGGAAATTCCCTGGGTAATTGAGCCAGCTGCCTTCATTCCTTTATATCGCGGCAAATCCCTTTTCAAGATCAGCGATAATATCGTCAATATGTTCTGTTCCAATCGAGAGTCTGATCGTACTCTGTTTGATGCCCTGATCTGCAAGTTCTTCATCTGTAAGCTGACTATGGGTTGTGCTGGCCGGATGAATGACAAGGCTTTTCACATCCGCTACATTTGCAAGGAGTGAGAAAATCTCAAGGTTATCAATAAACTTCCATGCCTCTTCTTTTCCACCCCTGATCTCAAACGTAAAGATGCTCGCTCCGCCATTGGGGAAATACTTTTCATAGAGCTCATGATCCGGATGTTCCTCCAGAGACGGATGATTCACCCGGGCAACCTTTGGATGGTTCCTTAGGAACTCTACAACCTTTCTGGTGTTCTCTGCATGTCTGTCCAGACGAAGGGATAAAGTCTCTGTCCCCTGAAGCAAAAGAAATGCGTTAAAGGGTGAAATGGCTGCCCCCGTATCACGGAGAAGAATGGCCCGGATGTAAGTTACAAATGCTGCGGGGCCTGCCGCATCATAGAGCTTACTCCATGGTAGCTTGGATTTGGATCAGCGATATTGCCGTACTTTCCGCTTGTCTTCCAGTCGAACCTTCCGGACTCAACAATAATTCCACCAAGTGTAGTTCCGTGTCCGCCAATAAACTTAGTTGCCGAATGAACGACGATATCGGCGCCATGCTCAAAGGGCCTGAAGAGATAAGGTGTGCCAAATGTATTATCTACTACGACAGGAAGTCCTGCTGCATGTGCAAGTTCTGCAATGGCGTCAATATCCGGAATATCTGCATTCGGATTTCCTAAAGTTTCAAGATAGACAGCCCTGGTATCATCCTGGATCGCTGCCTTTACTTCCTTAAGATTATGGGCATCCACAAAAGTTGTGGTAATTCCATACTGGGTAAGGGTATGGGCAAGCAGATTATAGCTTCCCCCATAAATCGTCTTCTGTGCGACAATATGCCCACCGTTTGCCGCCAGAGCCTCAATGGTATAAGCAATAGCCGCCGCTCCACTTGCTAATGCCAGGGCAGCGGAGCCGCCCTCAAGCGCCGCTATTCTCTTCTCAAACACATCCTGTGTGGAATTCGTAAGTCTTCCATAGATGTTACCGGCATCTGCAAGGCCAAATCGGTCTGCCGCATGCTGAGAGTTTCGGAAAACATAAGATGTTGTCTGATAAATCGGTACCGCTCTTGAATCAGTTGCCGGATCTGGATGTTCCTGTCCTACGTGTAACTGCAGCGTCTCAAATCTGTATTTGCTCATATCATTCTCCTCCGATTCGCCTCTGTTTCCTATATGTTAACTAGGTTTTATGGGCCTATTATAACCGGCTTCTCATTTCCTGTAAAATACATAGAAGTTAGAACTGGCTATAAGTTTCCATTATAACAATGAATAAACCGCTGAAATACCGAACTCATTTATAGGATTTAAGAATATCAATATACTTTCTGCCCAGAAGGCTGAGGGGTATATTTTTCCGCTTGATATAACCGATTGTCATGGTATCTGTTGTATCAAGAGGAACCGACACGTAGAAATCCCCATTCAGATCCTGACATATGATCCCGCTGCACAGAGTATAACCATTTAATCCTGTCATAAGATTCAGCATCGTCGCTCTGTCATCTGCTTTGATGATCTGTTTGTATGCATGGGTACTGAATACCTCTTCTGCAAAGTAAAAGGAATTCCTTTCCCCCTGCTCAAAAGACAGGCATGGATACTCGGACAGCTCGTCCATTGTAATCTTCGTCTTCTCTGCGAGGGGGTGGTTCTTACTAAGGTAAACAGATATGCCACAGTCATATAAAGGCATGAATTCCAGATCATTATCCTCCAGTATTCTGGTCATTGCTTTTTCATTAAAGGAATTTAAGTAGAGCACACCAAGTTCACTTCTATAATCCTTTACATTATCAATCACTTCGTGGGTCTTTGTTTCATGAACCGCCAGTTCATACTCCCCAATAGAGAATTTTTTTGCCAGTTTAATAAATGCCTCCACTGCAAAAGAATAATGCTGCATGGACACACTAAACTTCTTTTTTGCTATTGTTTTATTCACAAACCGCTCTTCCACCAGATTTCCAAGCTCAACCATCTGCCTTGCGTAGCTTAAAAATTCCTGGCCTTCTGTTGTGATCACGATTCCCTTATTGGTTCTGATAAACAGTTCCGTTTGAAGCTCCTCTTCTAAATCCTTAATTGCACCTGACAATGCCGGCTGTGATACAAATAAAGCGGCCGCCGCTTTATTCATGGACTTTGTTTCCGCAATTTGCCACTACATATTGTAACTGTGTTAATGTCATTGTATCACCTGCAGTTTTAATTTGTGCTGAACAAGGCTGTTGACAAATACCGGTCTCCAGAGTCGGGAAGCAATGCAACGATCACTTTACCTGCATTCTCTTGTCTGCCTGCAAGGATAACCGCAGCCTTTAATGCTGCTCCGGAAGAAATGCCGACCAGGATGCCTTCTGATGTTGCAAAAGCTCTCCCTTCTTTAAATGCGTCTTCATTCTCAATCGTAATGACTTCATCATAAATCTCCGTATTAAGTGTCTGCGGCACAAATCCGGCTCCGATCCCCTGAATCTTATGGGCTCCCGGGGTTCCCTTGGAAAGAACCGGACTTCCTGCCGGTTCCACTGCTACAATCTGGATATCCGGATTCTGTTCCTTTAAGTATTCTCCCACACCAGTAATGGTTCCTCCTGTTCCGACGCCGGCAACGAAGATATCCACCTTTCCATCTGTCTGTTTCCAGATCTCCGGCCCTGTCGTCTCTTTATGTATCTTTGGATTTGCGGGATTAATGAACTGCCCCAGAATAACCGAGCCCTCAATTTCCCTGTTTAATTCCTCTGCTTTCGCAATGGCTCCCTTCATCCCCTTGGAACCTTCCGTCAGTACCAGCTCGGCTCCATAAGCCTTCAGGAGATTCCGGCGCTCAATGCTCATGGTATCTGGCAGTGTAAGAATAGCCCTATATCCTTTTGCCGCAGCCACAGCCGCAAGCCCGATTCCAGTATTCCCGCTGGTCGGTTCAATAATCGTCGCTCCAGGCTTTAAAATGCCGCGTTTCTCTGCATCTTCGATCATAGCAAGCGCAATTCTGTCTTTGACAGATCCTGCCGGGTTCAAATACTCCAGCTTTGCCAAAATAACCGCCTTATTTACCCCTGCTTTTTTACTGTATCTTCCCGCCTCCATAAGCGGTGTTCCTCCAATTAATTCTAATGAGCTTTTCCTGATATCTGCCATGATTTTTTCCTCCATTCTTTTATTACCTATTATTTATATAGGTTATATATGTTTATGTAAGTATAGTGCCACAGATTCCATTTGTCAATCTATTTTTAAGCGTTGAAAGCCTATCTTTTCTGTAGTATAATAGGCAGCGAGGAGGTGATCCTATGAAAATATCAACCAGAGGACGCTATGCCCTGCGCATGATGGTAGATCTGGCGCAGCATTATGATCAGGGATTTATCGCATTAAAAGACATTTCAAAAAGACAGGATATTTCAAAGAAATATCTGGAGCAGATCATCCCGTTCCTGAACAGAGGTAATTTACTTAGCGCAACAAAGGGACATATGGGCGGTTACAGGCTGGCAAAAGCGCCTTCCGAAATCACAGTCCGTGAAATCTTAGAAAGCGCTGAGGGAAGTCTTGTTCCTGTAAGCTGTATGGACAACACCCCAAACCTGTGTAAAAAATGTGAAGACTGTATTACTTTACCAATTTATGAAGGCCTGTACGATGTTGTCACAAAATATTTCGACAGTATTACCTTAGAAGATATTATCAACCGTAGTATCTTTAAAGGCGTATGAATTTGCTTCAAACCCATACGCCTTTCTATATTCCAATGAGAAACTTGTCTGCAACAGCTGTTACAGTCTCATACCTATAGCCCAATTTCTATTATTTATTCTTTCCACAACAAAATTTATACTTTAATCCACTTCCACATGGGCATTTCTCGTTTCGAGATATTTTCTTTTTTACAGATATATTTTTATCTTTACTATCTTTTAGCTCTTCTCTAACCAACGGTGGAAAAGCCATATCAATAATTCTATTTGTTAGAAGATGATATGGATTAAGTAAATCATCAACAACCATCATTGTAACTTTGCTTGTATTTCCTATTTCACCATTAAAACTTGCTGAATACGACTGTATCACCCCAAATTCATGCATATGATATTCAGGAGAAGGATCACAGTCAACCAACATAATATCTCCCACCGTATTTGATTTTCCAGTCAAAAAAATTCCAATGGCAGATAATTGTATAATCTTTCTCAGAGAATTACTATAATCTTTATCAATGTTAAATATGTTGTCATTGTTAAATACGTGTAAATCATCTCCAATTAAAGCTGTATACAACAGACTACAAGCATTTTCCAATGATTTTTGAAGAGCGAAAATCATCAAAGTTTCAGCCAGTAATATTTCTTCTATTTTTTCAAATTTTTTTACCAAACATTTTTCTAGTGGTTTAATACTTTCTGGCACTACATCTAAAGGACACGCTACTATCTCCTTCTCAAAAACCATAAACATAGTATGTATGTCATCAGGTTTAAGTTCTTCAACCAAAGCATTAATCGATGAATTAATCAGTTTTTTGTATAGTTTGGATTCTCGAAACGCTTCCGCAGCTTTTTCATATTCCTTTTCAGCTAAGAAAGAGACTCCTGCAGGTGCAGTTATAGGTCTATATTTACTATATGGGTCCAATGCCTTCGCAATCTTAGGATTTGAAATTTCTAACTCCTTAACACATTCTTTTATAAGAGCGTAAATAGTGGCATGTGCTCTTGCAAATATCTGTATGTCCTTATCAGGTAATGGTGTAATCCCTTGTAATACCGTCTTATAATCATCCGTATGTTCATTAGCATAAAGATACCCATAAAACTGGTTATTTCCGTGTTTTGCCGCCTCATGAAACATTGAATATTGGGGTATCACACATTCTTCAGATTTGCTAGTAAAAAGCCTTAGATATGTATCGTTGACAATATTTGTTTCTGCTCTTTTCTGTATTATCTTGCATAATTTGAATACTTCAGATCTAAAATCCACTGCTATCACCACCTTAATTATCTCTTTAATCTACGTTTTTCTTCTGCCGCATATAATTCTTTCTGTATAAGTTCTTTTATCTCATGTTCACCCACATGCTTAACAGTTTCATTAATTGAGTATTTTTGAGTAACATAAACCACATTATCGTTATTTAATAGATTAAGAACGATATTCGGTATAATTCTCCTTGATAGATACAAGAATTTCTCAAACAGAAGTCGTTCGCCAGTTTCATCATTTAGTACAAATGGTCCCCATTTTTCTGGATGATAACGGCAAAGCGATCCCATAATAAAAAGCGCTGCATACATATTAAACAAAGGCGGCAATGTAATCAACTGTCCATTCTTTATAATACCAGCTTGTAAGTAAGGCTGTCCGGAAAAGGAAATCATTTAATATCTTTTCCTGACATCTTTTTCCTTAAGATAAGATAATCCCTGTCTGATTCACGTTCATGTCCTACTTGCGGTGGAAGATAATTTTTCTCAAACCCCTCAACATTATTTAGAACTGCACCAATAGCTTCAACCTTATCTTTGTTTAAATATAATCGTTCGATTGTTCCTGTTGGTGTATTAAAAAGATCAAGAAGAAGCGTATTGCCATTTTCTTGTGCATAACATTTTCTATAATCCTGATCGATTTCAACAATAGATGATAAGAAATCCATCATCTTCCATTCACCACACTTTGTCAAATCCTTTTCGAACCCTAATATTCTCGCAAATTGATGTATACCTCCAGTATTAGGATCTCCAAAAACAACATTAGCCTCTGCAATATATGTACTTATTGTAGAATCTATTGCTGTCATGCCATGATTTTTTTATTTCAGGTCTCTTACCTGTCATCAATGAAGTCAATCCTAATAGCAGATTAGTTGCTCCATAATACAAAAGTAGCGGCGATATCTGAAGATTTGCACTCTTACTTGCTTTAAAATACTCATTTGCCTGCAGGAAAGACCCAATAATTGTGTTTATTGTATCTTCATCCTCATCCAAGGAATGTTCCTTTAAATATCTTGAAACGTTCGCTCGATATGAGTATTGTAGTAGTTCTCGCCACAAATCATCTTCTGGACTTTCTGTAAATATTTCTCTATTTATCATGGTTAGCCTTTACCCTCCCTATTAGATGTTTTTAGGATAATTTGATAGTATGTTTTTTATCTCTAAACTGCACAGACACTCTTGCGCGAAGAACCATTAACTAAATGGCTTCGTAATATAGTCATTCACCCCAGCTTCTAATCCTGTCACAATGCCTACTTCCATGTTATTTACAGTAAGCAGAATAATCGCTACCTGACTATTTTTCCTGATTTCTCTTACAAAATCAATTCATTTCCATCCGGCAAGTCCACATCCAATAAAATGAATATGATATCTTCCCTTTTCAAGATTTCTCTAGCCTCATGCAAAATTCTGCACTGATAAAAGAAATAAGCATCTTTCTTTAAAACCAGACATATTCCATCATTTAATTTTTGTCATCTTCAACAATCAATTCACTCTGCTTTCTTTCAAATTATATTAATTGTATCATTGCCAGTTTTATAAATCAAACCGTTAAATCACAATCTCCAACGGAAATTATCTTATAAGCAGCAAAAAGCTCCCGAAGGAGCTTTCCACGCTTTAAATATACACTAATTCTTTCAACACAATCTCTTCTGCAGCATTTCGGATATTATTTACCGCCCTGACCCATTTCATCTGATCACAAGCTTTCAATTCTTCCGTAATGCCCTGCCTCTCCATCATCTGACGTACCAGAATAACCATTCTCTCCTGTGCTTCATCGTCCACAAGATTCAGATGTTCCACCAGTCTGTCTTCCAACATATACAGTGAATACATTGCCGGACGATGCTCTTTCAGATACGTTTTCCGCATCATTCCATATTTCCCATAATGCGGTTCTTCATCTGTACTGACAAGATTCGGATAGTAAATTCCGTCTGCACCAAGTGTGTAAGTTCCACCCATTTTTTTCAAATGTGCTTTTCATGTGTTATTCCTCCTTGAA
>ENA-OPYY01000280-OPYY01000280.1-human-gut-metagenome-genome-assembly--contig:-NODE-280-length-19678-cov-3.237430_pt1 | contig 19678 bp, 19 predicted proteins | sample MGYA00242472_ERZ504481 | MGnify/ENA primary metagenome ERZ504481 (study PRJEB26092, sample SAMD00036265) | human gut metagenome | host: Homo sapiens | study: EMG produced TPA metagenomics assembly of...
GTTGTGAATGGAGATAAGAGCATTGACATCGTATTTAAGTATCAGTCACCTTATTCTAAAGAGAAAAATGCAGTGTAAAGACTGCAAATTTTTTTACAATAACTTTCCCCTAGTTATAATGAACACACAGAGGAGATTCGCTTCTGGAGACATATTTAAGCAACGTATCTGATGCAGGAAGGACAGTGATCTGCGTGGGGACGGGAAATAATGGAAATGACAGCGTTCATACAGCAGGAATCCTGGAAACAGGTATGCAGGCAGAAATTCCATTCAGTGTCAGCCCCCGGGAGCGGGTACTTAATGTACAGCTGTGGAAATCTTACGCAGATGAAATAGAAATTTCTCTTGTGACTCCTTCAGGAGAAAGGATAGGGCCTCTGTCTGAACAGATTGGAACTCAGAGATATCAGGCCGGAGAAACAGAGCTTCTGATCTATTATGGAAAACCAGGACCTTTCCAGGTGACTCAGGAAATATATTTTGACTTTATTCCGAGAGGAGCTTATATTACAGGAGGTGTGTGGAAAATTCAGCTTCGGGGACGAAGGATCAAAGACGGCAGTTATCAGCTTTGGCTGCCGGGGGGAAGGGTTTTGAATCCGGCAACCGGATTTTATTATCCGAAGGCAGAGGAAACGCTTACGATTCCCTCTACTGCAGCTAAGGTAATTACAGTAGGAGCCTATGATTCCAGACTGAATGCCCCGGCAGATTTTTCAGGAAGAGGCGGGGGCAGCCTTTTTTATCCAAAGCCGGATCTGGCTGCGCCGGGAGTGGAAATTACAGCGCCGGTTCCCGGCGGAGGATATGGAACCGTAACCGGAACTTCGTTTGCTGCGCCTTTTGTTACAGGCTCGGCAGCGCTTTTGATGGAGTGGGGGATCGTCAGGAGAAATGATCCTTTTCTCTGGGGAGAAAAGGTGAAGGCTTATTTAAGACGAGGCGCGCAGCCCCTGCCGGGATTTGATAAATATCCTGATAATCAGGTGGGGTATGGGGAGGACGTTATAATAAGGTTACATTGAAGAAAGTCAGTAAAATCAAGTGTTTCCGTTCATTTTCCCAACACAGAAACGAAGCACTTTCACCATGATTTTGAAGAAAATCTGCCCGGGTTGGATTCAAAATGATATGGAAAGAAAGATTTGTAGCAATGACGTAACATGAATATCTGGTTTTGTTACAGATAAAAGCTTAAACGAAAGAGAGGTCACAGTAATATGAAACTGACTTATACAAATGTAAATGGATACCTGATTCCCAATCTCACCTATAAATCTGGTGAGCAGATGGAGCAGCTTGGCAAATATGGATTTTTACGCAGAGATTATCTGAAGGACCATCGAAATTCAACGTATCAGGTGATGCTTTTACAGGATACCATTGGAGAGTATCTTCTGGAAGTGGACAAGGCAGCCAGGGAACGGGAGGAAGTGATTCTGAAACAGTTGGAAGAAAAAGAACCACTGCCGGATAAGGAAAAAGATCAGATGGCATGGGTAAGAGCTGCCAATCAGCACAGAGCGATTGCAGAAGAGATTATCCTGAAAGAATTGATTTATGTATAAGGATTGCCAGTAACCAATCTGGCAGGTAACTGATAAAAATAGAATATTGTGAGCGAAGTAAGGCGTGAGTCATAAAATATGGCTTGCGTCTTTTTCTTTGCCTGAAAGGAAGTGATAAGTTTGAACAAGAAGTTTTTGAAGCATTATATGGAAACCAATCCAGAAGGGACAGCACAAACCTATATCTTTCTGGTGGACAATCAGGATATAGCGTTGAATATTGTAATGTCAGGATATCAGGCAATCTGTCTGGTGCAGGAAGATGACGGATATTATTTCAGTGCAGATTCTTTTATAGAGGAAATGAGGTCTATTCAGTTTACTGGAAGCTGTCAGAGTGCCTATCATTATGTGGCTGCCTGTACAGTGAAGTGGATGAATGATAAGTTACAGACATTTTTCAAAGATGCTGTCTCGACGGAAAAGCAGGCTGGCAGTTGTTCAAAGAGAAAGAGTATCTTGGCAAACTGGATAATCAGAAAGAAGTTGAGAAATTACTGGAACAGTATATTCTACGTTTTGAACGAGATCCGAGAGAAGAACCGGAACTGAGTCGTTTTCACTTATTTGATGGACAGGGAAAAATATAAATCGTACACCAGAGCAGTTGTAGTTGCTTTAAACGATTATTTTTCCAGAGAGTACAGGAATGAAGCAGATCCGTATCTGGAAACCAGAGAAAAGGAAGATGCGTTTTTGGAAAGAGTGGAAACAGCTATCCGGGATGGAGTAAAAGAATCCGTCCCGATGGCTATGGCGAAGAACCTGCTGGAAATACTTGCACCGTTTGTAAAAGAATCGGTGGGTGGAAGCAACCTGACAAATGGGACACTGACAGTGGAGAAAATAGATTAATAAGACGATTAATAAGCGGACAAATTCACACGGAGCAATGAGAAACTGTATCGAATATGTTCTGCGACCAGATAAGACCAGTGAGCTGCTTACTTATGTAACAGGCCCGTACCGCCACGATGAAATCAATTATGATCTAGTGTACAGAACCTTTCTAGAAGAAAAGAAGATGTGGGATAAAGACACTGGGAGAATGTATGCCCACAACATTATTTCCTGGCATAAGGACGAGCAGATTACTCCGGATCAGGCATTAGAATTTGGAAAACAATTTGCGGAAACATGGTTCAGTGGATTCCAGACCTTAGTAGCGGTACATAAGGATAAAGACCATATTCACTGCCATTTGGTTACAAATTCGGTGAGTTATGAAGATGGGAGAAAGCTGCATAACACCAAAAAGGATCTGGAACGTATGAAACAGTTTACCAATCAGATGTGCCGGGAGCGCGGATTGACAGTTGCCGAAAAAGGAAAGCACTTTGACGGAAGCCAGATTGAAAAAGGGGAAGTCATTGCATGGAGCAAAGACAAATATAATCTGTTCCGTCAGCAGGTAAAGGATAGCTTTGTAGCGGACTGTGCAATGGCGGTGTTAAAAGCACTGGAAAATTGTATCAGTAAGGAAAAGTTTATAGAAAAAATGAAGCAGTTCGGGTGGAAGGTAAACTGGACAGAGAAACGAAAGCACATCACATTTCAGAATCAGGTTGGGAAGAAAATACGTGACAGTAATCTGTCAAAAACATTTCATCTGGATATAAGTAAGGAGGACTTAGAGAATGAATTTGATAGAAATTACGAAAGGGTACGAGCCGAAGCAGAACGAACAAACGGAGCAGATGAAGAGCTTGCCGGATATTACCGACAAGTGGAAGCAGCTTGCGAAGGAGCAGGCGGCGTCACTGGAGCTAGTGACGGAAGAGAGAGACAAGTTACAGGTGAGAAATCAGAAGATGAACGAGTTTATCCAGAAATTTCAGGAAAGGACACACAAGCTGAAAATGGAAAAACAGAATTTATTCTTCGAGAATCACGAAATGCAAGACGAAATTCGGAAATTAAACGACGAAATTCATCGTTTGACAACCGAACTGTCCGAAACGCAGAAGTTGAATCGATCGCTTCAGCAGAGCAACGACGATTTGAGGAACAGAAACGGCTTGAAGAGCAGGAGCGAACAAGAGCAGCTCGAAGAAGAAATAAAAGACGTTCGGGACCAGAACTCTAAATTGCAGATACAGGTGAATAAATCATCTGTTGAGGCAGTAGATGAAGCACAGGAGAAACAAAAAGAAGCGGAGAAAAAGGCTAGAACAATAGAATACCAGTTTAATAAGGCACAAGAAGAAGTAAAGACTGTGAAGAAAAAAACAGATTGTGAAATAAAAAAGTTGAAAAATGAAGCGAAAGAAAAGGAAACATTCTGGATGATAGCTTATATGATCTTGGTTTTGTTGGCAGTAATAAAAAATACCGTATTTCAAAAAGATCTATTTGCTTGCATAATTGTTCCATTGAGGTTTTGGTATAGATATATAGAGTGGTTAATCCATCCATCAGAATTAAATATTTTAGGTGAGCGAGAGTATTTTTCAGCAGGATGGTCGTGGTTTTTGAGAATTATGGCTATTCTTATTTTTCTTGGACTAGGAATAAGTAGTGAGATATTTGTGTTGAGGAAGATAGAGCAGTATCGAAAGGCATGGGATAAATATTCTATATTTACGATGCTGCCGGTGATCGAAACAATCTGTCTGGAAGGAATTGATCCGAATGTGATTGAATCTGACTGGGTGAATCTAGAGAACAGTAATCTTACAATTCTTGTACCGGAAGATACTTCAGACGAACAGCTGCAGGCTATCGGACAGAAGTTTCTTGAAGCTTATATAATTACAGATATTTCGCAGGTGAAGAGAGGTACCTGCTCTATGCCGGATGATCCGATGCCGGATATTGCAGAGATACTCAGTGCTTATGGAATCTGAAAGTGTGATGAATGAGCAATTTGCAGGTATAATGGTTCACGGACGTTTGTCCCTCGATATCTTATCTAAGAAAATATTGTGAGTATTGAACTGGGGCTGTCGGAAAGACAGCCCCTTTCCTCTACAGGTGGTACGCGAAAAATACAAGTCCTTTTATGCACGTAAGAAAAAACAAAGTGCAGAAAGGGCTTATATTATGGAAAAACAGAAAAAAACATGGAACAAAATAATAGGAGAAAACATACGAAGACTGCGAATCAGTCATAATGAGACTCAGGCAGAACTGGGGGAGAGCATTGGTTATGGTTCTACAACTATTGCTAATTATGAAAGCGGAGAACGTCTCCCGGATCTTATAACGGCATATGCGATAGCACAGCGTTATCATGTCGAAATGGAAAAATTGATGGAAGAAGACTTCACGAATCGTGAATACAAAGAGAATTAAAAAGAACTATACTTATAAAAAAGAATAAGTAAAGGAGAAGGAAAGCATGAAAGATAAGGAAATAAACAACTTTATCAGAGAAACAGGTAAAATGGGTGATATCTGGACGAAAGAGCAGGTCAAAGATGTATACCAGAATGTTTCATTGGAGGAGGCGCTGGCAGACCGTCAGAGATCATATGATAAGATGAAGGACATGCTTGACTAGATGAAGAAACTATGAAAGAAGAATCTTCAGACATAGAACTGAATGGACTATCAGATAAACAGATAGTGGATCTTTTGAGAGAAGTAAATCAGGAAGTAATCCAGTCGGCTGGTATTATTTACATGTGGTGAGGGACAAAATATGTTACAATGTAAAACAGATATTAAAATAGTAGCAGGTGATCAGCATAACAGTATTGACCTGTCATGAGCAGGAGAGGGATTGATGAAACAGAACAGCAAAGTAATACATGAAAAATATGAATTCAGAAACATTCATAAGGATGAAATTGAACAGGCTGCAGAGATTGAAAGCATCTGTTTTCCGCCAAATGAAGCGTGTACTTATGAACATATGGAGTCACGAATAAAAAAAGCATCGGATCTTTTTCTGGTTGTTGTGGATCGGGAGACAGGCAAGATTGCAGGTTTTCTTAACGGACTTGCAACAGACAGAGAACATCTGACAGATGACTTTTTTGCAGATGCGAATCTACATGATCCGGAGGGCGTAAACATTATGCTTCTTGGGCTGGATGTGCTCCCAGAGTACCAACACCAGGGGCTGGCAAGAAAACTGATGGAACAATATAAGGAAAGAGAGCGCGCCAGGGGAAGAAAGAAGCTGATCCTGACCTGCCTCCCGGATAAGGTTGAGATGTATAAGAAATTTGGCTTTAAAGACCATGGGATCGGCGATTCTGTGTGGGGCGGAGAAGCCTGGCATGAGATGGATAGTATTCTGAACTGATTTTAGCTTACGAAATAAAAAGGAAAATCATAATGGCAATCAATGTAAAAAATAGAATAAAGAAAAATTGCTGAGAAAGCTCCTATGGTGTCGAAAGGCATTGTAGGGGCTTTTTATATTCTTTAAAAACCGCGAAATTGTGAATAATATACAAAAATAATTTGATAAAACCATACATAATGCACGAAATGAAAAAAGCATATTTACAAAATAAAAATTAAATGATATATTAAAGAAAATAAACAATATGAAACCGGTTGACATATGGAAAAAGTCACAATATGAAGGGAGAACAAAATGAAGAAAAAGGTAATTGCACTTGCATTAACAGCATGTATGGTACCAGTTGGTAGTGGGGTGGATGTAATGGCTGCCAAGGGAGATTCCGGGGATAAAATTACATTAAACTGGCAGAGCTATGACAGCTATGATAAATATCAGAAAGTTGTCGAAGCTTTTGAAAAGGAAAATCCGGATATTGAAATTAATTTTGAAGAAGTATCAGATTATGCAACTAAAATTTTGACAGAAGCTACAGCGGGTGACCTTCCGGATCTTATCAACTGTAATACAGGAACTACACAGATTCTTGCAAATGCCGGGGCATTACAGAAATTCGATGTAGATGCACTGAAAGCAGATACAGAATACAAATTTGATGATTTCTGGGATGCTGCAGAAAACTATTGTACATATGATGGTGACTGGTATTCACTTCCATTGGACGGAGGAAATTATGGATGGGTTTACAACGTCGATATGTTTGACAAGTGTGGAATTGAAGTTCCGGAGGATGGGTTTACATGGGATGAATTTACAGAGGCATGTAAAACATTGATGGAGCACAAAGATGAACTTGGAATTGAATATCCGACAATTATCAATGATCTGTCTTCGGCAATTGATACTATGTATCCATGGATTACAGAGGCAGGAGGAAACTATCTGAATGATGATGGAACCTGTGGATGGAATTCAGATGAAACCGTTGCTGCTTTTGAATATGTTAAGAGTCTCGTAGATGATGGTTATGTGCCTGCAATAGAAAAACTGGGAGACGGTTATGATGCGCTGATTACAAAATTTAATGCGGGACAGATTGCTATGTGCCGTGTGGCACTCTGGAATTCAACATATCTTCAGGACGATATAAACTGGAAAGCAATGAATGCACCGCGTGCGAATGATGGTACACAGGCAGAAGTACTTTTCCTGAATGGTATTGGCATTTCAAGCGGCTGTGAAAATCCAGAAGCAGCAGAAAAATTTATTAAATATCTGACTAGTGAAGAAGGTCTTGCATTATATCTTGAAGATAATACATCTCCACAGATTGCAGTAAGACAGTCGCAGGCAGATCTTTCCGTATCTATGTTTGACGAAAGCCATGATATGAAATTATTTAACACAGGACTGGAGTATGCTGGATATATTGACCTTACAGAAACATTTGCAGACCAGCAGACAATCATAGGACAGTATTTTGATGAAATCTGGCATAATGATGCTGATATTAAGAGCACACTGGATGGCATGGTAGATCAGTTAAATAGTTTACTTGCTCAGTAACTGAAAATAAAAGGATGATATGGAAAATCCTCTGTATCATCCTTTGAATTTAACAGGAGGGATTCACGTGAGTAACACAAAAACAGTAGTAAAACGTAAAAAAGGAGACTGGCAGATTGCTGTTTTGTTTCTGTTGCCGTCCCTGATTTTGCTGGGATTGTTTGTATTCTGGCCAATGGTAGATTCCATCCGTATGTCATTTTATGACTGGAATCCATTAAAAGGTAAGATATTTACAGGATTGGAGAATTATCAGAATCTGTTAAAAGATAAGCTTTGGTGGACGAGCCTTGGAAATACCATCAAGTATATTTTGATGAATGTTCCACCGATTGTCATTTTTTCTATTATCATGTGTGAACTTGTATTGTTTGCAAATAATAAAAGTAAAGTTATTTCAAAATTTATCAGAGGTAGTTTCTTTTTACCATGTGCACTTTCTCTGGTTGCAACCGGTGTTGCGTGGAGATATCTGATGGGAACGAATTATGGTGTTATCAATAATTTTTTGAGTGCATTAGGATTCGAAAAAATTGGCTGGCTGACAGATGGCAAGATTGCACTGGGTTCTATGGCAATCGTAACAATCTGGAGATGGGCAGGATATTACATGGTTATGGTTGTTGCAGGACGTCTGGAAATTTCGCAGGAATTTTTTGAAGCGGCAGATCTGGACGGTGCAAATGCATGGCATAAATTTGTTTATATTACATTGCCGCAGCTGAAACCAGTTCTTACATATATTATTCTCATGTGTGTAATCGGTACTTTCCAGGAATTTGATCTTGTTTATACGATGACAAATGGTGGACCTGGAACAAGTACGTATTTAACTGGTCTGACATTATATAAGACTGCTTTTTCATCTTTGAAAATGGGATATTCCTGTACAATGGCAGTATTTGTCTTTATTCTTTCGATTATTATTTCGGTTGTACAGTTAAAGTTGACAAGTGACAAAGACTGAGAAGGGAGAAGAGATTATGTCCAGAAAATTAAGAAAGAAAATTCTGGGAGACAGCTTAATCTGGGTAATTATAGCTGCATTTGTAGTAATCATGCTGTTTCCATTTGTTTATATATTATCTACTGCATTGAAATCGGATACAGATCTTGCAACAAGTGTTGGAAGAATTTTGCCGAAAGCAGCGCAATGGGAGAATTTTACAAAAGCATGGCAGCTGCTGGATTTTCCCAAGTGCTTTTTTAATTCATTTATTGTTGCGATAGCAGTGACCGCACTTACTATTTTCCTCTGTAGTTTAGCTGCATATGTATTTACCAGACTTGAGTTCAAAGGCAGAAATATTGTTTTTATTCTTTATTTGTCAACGATGATGATTCCGATTACTGTAAGACTGATTCCGTCTTATAATCTGTGTAGAAATCTCAATATGCTGGATACATATATGGGGATGATACTTCCGCAGGTAGCATGGTCCATTCCGTTTGGAACATTTCTTATGCGCCAGTTTTATATGGGAATACCGAAGCAACTGGATGAAGCAGCAAAAATTGATGGAGCAAATCATTTCCAGATATTCTGGAAGATCTTACTGCCAAATACGAAATCAAGTATGACAACATTAGGAATCTATACATTTATTTCTGCGTGGAATAATCTGATCTGGATGTTGTTATCCGTCAGAAGTGAAAGCAAATGGACAGTAACATTGGGAATAAGTTCAATCTGTGGCGCATCTGTAATCAAACAGCCGACATGGAATCTGATCATGGGTGTTATCGTGATTGGAATGATTCCTGTTCTGATTCTGTTTTTTGCATTCCAGAAATATTTTATGCAGTCTGTAGCTGCAACCGGCATTAAATAGTAAAAAGGAGATCAGTTATGAAAGGTTTAGTGGTAACAGAAGACAATAAACTGTACCTGGAAGAAAAGCTTCCGATTCCGGAGATCGGAGAGTATGAAGCACTGGTAAAAAATGAATGCTGTATGATCTGTAACGGAACGGATCTGGGAGTTATTGGAGGAAAAGTCAGAGAAGTAACGAGATATCCGGCGGTTTTAGGACACGAAGATGCAGGAAGAGTTGTTAAAATCGGCAAAAAAGTTACTTCTTTTAAAGTGGGAGATCTTGTAGTCAGGGCAGGACAACCGGATAATGAGAAATTTTCCAGCGCTTGGGGCGGATTTGCTGAATATGGAATTGTAAAAGATTATAAAGCAGCCATGGCAGACCAGGCCGATGTAAAAGATATTAATCTTGGAATTACACAGCAGGTGTGCCCGGAAGGAATGCAGGCAGAAGCTGCTTCTATGCTGATAACTTTAAAGGAAACATACAGTGCATTAAAAAGAATCGGCGTTGAAGATAAAAAGAAGATGGTCATACTCGGAGACGGACCGGTTGCGCTTGCTTTTCTAAGCTGTGCAAAACTGATGGGAATTCAGGAGATTTATGTCCTGGGAAATCACAGAGACAAGCTGGAAACAGCAGAAAAACTGGGAGCAGCAGGTACATTTCTTAACAAAGACGAAGAAGAAAAGAAAAAAGCTTCTGATCTGTTTGACAGAAAGTCCGATATCTGTATAGATACGATTGGATCAAATCAGACAATCACGCAGTGTCTGGACTATATTAAAGAGACAGGGACAATTGCTGTATATGGCTTAAAAAGCGGAGAAAATCTGAATGTACCATTACCGGAACTCAGGAATTTCAATATTCAGTATGTGCAGTGGCCGGTGCCTGAGGTAGAAGCAGAAGTACATAAGCCGGTTTGTGATGCGATTATGGATGGGAAAATAGACATCGATTTATTTGTGACACATAGATTTTCAATAGATGATTATGAAAAAGGATTTCAGGCAGTAAAAGACAGAACTGCATTGAAGGTAGTTTTAAATTTTTAAGGCAACTCAGGAGGAACGCATGATGGCAGGTTATCGATTCAATAAAGAAGAATATTTTAAAGAGACCAAAGAGGTATATTCTAATTATCCAACCGATGTTTCCAGAATGGAAGAAGAACTGGACCGCCTCCAGAAAGAAAATCCAAAGGCAAGCTCTTTTCAGAAAAAAACATGGATCTACAGAATTGCAGCCAGGGATGCTGAAGTGATTCTTTTTCCATCCAGTCCGTTTTATGCAGAAATTGATACAGGAAGAGAACAGAACAGTGTTACGGCATCGTTCCCGCCACAGCCAGGCATTGGATGTTGGCTAATGAAGCAATACCCAGATTTTGTAGATGAATATGGAGAATGGAGTGGATACTACGGAAAATATGGTGTCATGAACGGACCACAGTTTATGGATGCGGCGCATCACTATGCAAATTGTGAAACTGTGTTGAAATATGGTCTATCAGGAATAATCAGACATGCAATGATGCGTCTGGAAGAGAAAAATCTTACAGATCATCAGCAGGATTTTTTAAAATGTATGGTCGATGTATGCCGAAGTCTGCAAAAAATTTCTGAAAGATTTGCAGAAAAAGCGGAGGAAATGCTGAAAACAGAACACGATGAGGAACATGTAAAGGCACTTAAAATGATTGCTGTTACGGCACGCCGAATTCCATCTGAACCGGCAGAAACATTTTATGAAGCAATGTGTGCAATCTGGTTTACGCGTGAGATGTGCAATGCGTTAGATGGTCTTGGATTTGCTGTGATTGGCCATTTGGACAGAATCCTGATTAGTTATTATGAAAGAGATTTGAAAAATAATCGAATAACGCCGGATGAGGCGCAGGAACTGGTTGACTGTTTTGTATCAATGACAGATGCAAGATGGGATCTTGAAGCAGACCTGCCAGGGGGCACAAATGCAGATATTATTATAGGCGGATGTGATAAAAATGGCAATATTGTTTATAATGACATAAGCAGGATGATCATAAACAGTTATAAAAAATATCATTTTGCAAATCCGAAACTACAGGTGAGAATATCGGCAAAGCATCCGGATGAATTTCTGATGCAGGTTGGTGAATTGGCAGGAATGGGTCTGAATGTGCTGTCTGTCTTTAATGATGATGTGATAATTCCAGCAAATCAGAAGCAGGGAAAAAGTCTGGAAGACTGTCGACTTTATGTCGCAGGTGGCTGCCAGGAAATCTGTCTTTCTAATGAAGTCAACAGCAGAGCATATACCTATCTTAATCTTGTGCAGATGTTAAATGGATCCTTATATCCAGAGTACTGGAATGACGTATTTAAAAGGGATGGATTTAAATTTATTCCAGCTGCGAATGCGAGCGATTTTGAAGAATTCTATCATATTGTAATTGAAAATTATAGAAATGAACTGAATTTCTTTGTGAAAAAATATAACGAATATGGTTCATGGTGGAAAATAATAAATCCGTCGTTGTTCTTTTCTGCAACTATGCCATCATGTACTGAGACGGCAAAAGATGTCTCAGAAGGCGGTGCTGTCTATAATACAGATAATTTTGCTGCTGCGGGTGCAGGGACAGTAATTGATTCGTTATATGCGATAAAGAAGGCAGTATATGAAGATAAGATTACGACATTTGGTCACCTGCTTAAAGCGATGAAAGAAGACTTCAGAGATGATGAGATCCTTCGACAATATTTGCTTCATAAAGTCCCAAAATTCTGCAAGGATAAAGATGCTACAGAATTTGGAAAAAAGGTTATGGATGATCTGGCTGAATGTCTTGGAGGACAGGCAAATTACAGAGGCGGAAAATTTGAGCCGTCATTATTTGCTTTTTATTCTTATAACTGGTTTAAAAATGTAACGATTGCAACGGCCGATGGACGAAAAAGTGAAAGTGCTCTCTCACGAGGCGTTAACCCAAGTGAAAGTACAGAAAACATCAATATTGCAGCATTACTTGATGCAATAAAAACAATGGATTACACGAAATATCCGGGTGGGGCAGTTATTTATATGGACATTCCACTGATGTATAAAACTCCGCAGCCGTCATTGTTTGCAAGTGTGATGCGGGTCTTCTGTGAAAATGGCGGAAGCATTATGGATTTTAATGTTATCAGCAGGAATGCACTTTTAGAGGCACAGAAAAATCCGGAAACACATAAAAATATTGTAGTAAGAGTGTGTGGATACAGTGCATATTTCCATACATTGACTGCGGAAATGCAGAATGAGGTAATTCAGCGTACACAGAGGTAAGCGGTAAAATGAAGCAAAAATTACTGGTAAGTCAGATACAGAACTTTTCTCTGCATGACGGACCGGGAATACGGACAACTGTATTTTTACAGGGATGTAATTTGCGATGCAAATGGTGTCACAACCCGGAGACATGGAAAAAGAAAAGTATACTGAGTTATACGGAAAATAAATGTATTGGCTGTGGTCAGTGTATTGAAATCTGTCCCTCAGGAGCACAACAGATACAAAACGGGCAGCATATTTATGAAAGAACTCTTTGTACTGTGTGTGGAAAGTGTGTGGAAATTTGCTGCACAGAAGTATTGGAAATCGTAGGAAGTTATTATTCTGTTGAAGAATTATCGGAACTTTTGCTCAGAGACAGAAGACTCTATGAAATTTCAGAAGGTGGTGTTACTTTTTCCGGTGGAGAACCAATGATGCAGGCAGAGATTCTATATGATTTGTGCAACAGACTTCAGAAAGAGCATATTTCAGTTGCTTTTGAAACAGCACTTGCTTTTCCTTGGAAAGTGATACACAGAATGACAGAATGTGCAGATCTGTTTCTTGTAGATTTTAAGATGTTTGACAATGAAAAACATAAAGAATATACAGGAACAGAAAATACCCTGATCAAAGAGAATCTGAAAAAACTGGTGAATTACAGACCGATCATGATCAGGCTTCCAATTATAAAAGGAATCAATGATGAGATAGAAAATGCTGTTGCAACAGCAGATTTTTTTGCAGCTCTTGGAAGAAACATCAAGAGTGTGGAATTTTTGCCGTATCATGATTTTGGAGTTGAAAAAGCAAAACATGTCGGAGTGAATCAGCAGATGTTTGAAGCACCTGATGAAAAACAGCTGGAGCTGCTGAAAGAAGTTTACAGAAGTAAAAAGATTGACGTAGTGGAATAAAGAAGATTGCTAACAGAAAGGAACAGAGACAGAAATGAAAAAGCATTTTCTGAAAAAGCACGAAGAAAACTGGTTGCGCATTCCTTATGAAGAGAATGCAGATCCATGTATTATAACTATTTCAGACAGTACTGGAAAAAAAGAAACTATTCAGATGAAAGTATCTAAGACAAGAGTGGACTATTGGATGGCATATCCCCTGAAAGATTTTTTCGGGGACGATATTCAGGCAGAAGGTCCGGCGAGCAGATGGATCAATGCAATAGAACTTTCTGATGATCCGGAAAAACAGAGAAGAAGAGAACTGTCTAAGTCTGTCATTCATTATATGCCGCCAACCGGATGTATCCGGGAACTGAACAGTGTAAAAAAAGCAGGAGAACAGTGGGTTTTAGATTGTGTAACCGATCCATGTTCACTGACAGGAAATGAAGAAAATCAAACAGCTATGAGACTTGTAAGCAAGGATCTGCTGCACTGGAAATCCGAGGAGAATGAGTTAGAAGAAATTGAAATCAACTGCCGGAAATCAGATAAATGGATTGGAGATGTCGAAAAACAAATAGAATTTGAAGAAGATGGAAAAATCTGGATTCTAAGTCAGACTGCGAAAAAAACGTGTGAAGGTGTTGCATCATCTAATGCAATCAGTATTCCATCCGTTTTTTCAGGAGAACAGATAAAGCCAGCTGCACAGATGGATAATCTGCGAGTGTGGGTTAGACAGTGGCATAATGAGCATATTGATAAAAAGTTTGAATTTCTCATGAGATTTCGTCAGGGACCAGACGTATGGCCGGAAGTCCGACTTCTGGCACCTGAAAATATTTTATCTGATATTCAGACAAAGGCCTGTGAGGTAGAACTGGAGATGTTTGTCGGACAGGAACCGGAAATTGAGTTTGAGCTGTGTGGAGTGAAGTGGGTCTGGAAGGCATTAGATCAGACACTGAACTGTCAGGGATATAAAATGAAAATTCCAACGGAAAAAGGAAGACTGTATCTGCATTTCTACAGGGACATGGCAATTCAGGAATTATATGCAGACAGAAAGAATGCAATGCTCATAGTACAGGATAATGGACCGAAAAAAGAAGATTATAAGATTCGAAGTGAGCAGGTGGAAAATATCAATAATCCATCATTTTATCTGCAATATAATGCGGACCCGTATTTTGAAATCCATACGAATGGAAAAACAGCCTCTGTCATTTGTCTGAATATATGGGGTTTAAGATCTACGAGATATGAAGAAGAAAACAGAAGGTTGATCGAACAGGAAGAAAAAGGACAGCCGTTGTTTAAATCTGAATCTTACACAATATATGAGAAATGTGTAGAAGATCGTATTTATGGAGAACCTGCAGCATGGGCACTGCGTGGTGGAAAAATAGTTTTATCACCTGTACGCGCGGTGGAAGAATTTTGCTGGAGAGATACTCCGTGGGGAGACATGACAAGAATCCAGAACCGAACCGAGCGTTGGGACGCACCGGAAGATTCAGCCTACCCGAAATTACATACAGAGCATAACGTCATAAATGCAGCATTTTCGCTTGCAACAGATATTATGTGTCAGAACAGAAATAAAAAGTATGCCTTGCCAGGACAAGAAGGTCTGATGAATGCGGCTGTTTTTCAAAGAGAAGGAGAAGGTTTTGGAAGTTGGGTAAGAGATACCTGCCATGCAGCATTTCGATGTCAGAATCTACTTGCACCGGATGAAGCCAGGGAGTCGTTATCCTATATTTCTGAACATGGATTTAATAATGGTGTTGACTGTGCTGCCATGCCGGCGATTGCAGCATGGGATCATTATATAACAACTGGAGATATCCAGCTTTTGTATGAAATGTTACCTGGAATTATAAAATATGCAGAAGAAGCGGATGCACGTTATGATGAAGAAATGCAGCTGGTTCATGCAACCATGTGTCTTGCGCAGGATGCTTTTGAAGAACCGGAGAATGGCGGATACTGTCTTGGAACAGAAATTGCATTTGCCCTGATGTATCAGGATGTCGCCAGAATATGTGAGGTGACAGGATGCTATCCGGAGAGAATTAAGTTCTGGGAAAGTCGTTCGAAGGAAATGCTTGCATCCATAAAGGAAAAATACTGGAATGAAGAAAAAGAATGCTTTACAAGTGGACCAATAGGAAGTGAAGCATACGAAAAAGGCTGGTGGGAGACGACTGGGGCAGAAATGGTTTTGTGGCCACGATTTGGTATTGCAACTGAGAGACAGAGAAATCTGTTTTTGAAGACAATCGAAAGTAATCCAGAGGCATTTTCTGAGTTTGGAATTAACTGGTATCCGTTCCGCAAAGAAAAAAACCATTTCTGGAGAGCATGCTGGGTATCATGGACGCTTGGGTTATCAGAGGCAGCTGGTGAAAGTGGAAATAAAGAGTTTCTGAAAAAGCTTATTTATGCACAGGTGAGAAATGTGCTCCTGAATAAATCTTTTCATGAAGTAATGGATGTTGATACAGGAAGAGCGTGGAGATGGCCGCACCTGCCATGGCATGCGGCAGGTTTTATTGGATTTATTGTTAATGGAATTTTTGGAATACGTTATAGTGAACAGGGAATTCAGATACATCCATGTATTTTGAATGAATTTGAGGGAGCAGTACTTGATTCTGTTCCATATCAGAATGCAAAATTTGTATTTGAGATACATGGGCATGGTGACAGCTATACAGTAAAAATGGATGGAAATCTGGTGGAAGGTTCCTTTGGCAAGGAAATGACAGGAGAGCATAAGGTGGATATATATGCTTATGAAACTGAATAAAATCGGTATGGTAAGAAATAACTGTGAGGATAGAACATGAGCATAAAGAAAGCAATTGCAGCCGGACATATCTGTCTGGATATTACACCGGCTTTTAAGAGCAAGGAAGAAAAAAACATCAAAGACCTTTTCAGACCGGGGCAACTAATCGCAATGGATGCGGCCAAAGTAAGTCTTGGCGGATCGGTATCCAACACAGGTGTTGGCATGAAACGTCTTGGCGCAGATGTAGAACTAATGGGAATGGTCGGAGATGATGCATTTGGTCAGATGGTTCTCAACGAACTGGAAAAATATGGTGCATCTCCGGAGAGCATGATTGTAAGAAAAGGAGTCGGAACTTCTTATTCTGTAATCCTTGCACCGGCAGGCATTGACAGGATCTTCCTTCACTGCTCAGGTGCTAATGATACATTTACTCTGGATGATATCGATCTGGAAAAGGTAAAAGGAGCAAATCTGTTCCATTTTGGCTATCCATCGCTGATGCGGAAGATGTATATTGATGGCGGAAAAGAACTGGTTCGTCTTTTAAAGGCTGTTCATGAACAGGGAGTTGCAATCTCTGTTGATATGGCAATGTTTGAAGAAAGTACAGAAGCAGGTACCCAGGATTGGAACGAAGTTCTGAAATCTGTGATTCCGTACATTGATTTCTTTGTGCCGAGTGTTGAAGAACTCTGCATTATGCTGGACCGTGACCGTTATCATGAATGGAACGAAAGGGCAAATGGTTCAGATGTAACGAACTTCCTTGATGTTGAAAAAGATATCAGGCCACTGGCAGATAAGCTTCTCTCCTATGGTGCAAAAGTTATCCTGATCAAATGTGGTACACCGGGCATCTATTTTCGCACAGCAGCCAAGGAACAGCTTCTGAAGATTGGTGGTGGAATCGGAGAAGAGATTGCGGAGACATGGGCAGTCAAAGAAGCTTTTGAGAAGAGTTATTTCGTAGAAAAAGACAAAGTCGCATCTGGAACAGGCGCCGGAGATACGACGATTGCTGCATTCTTAAGTGCTATCCTGGAAGGCAAAAGCTGGGAGGATGCTCTTCATCTTGCAACAGCGACCGGAGCGCTCTGTGTACAGACCTATGATGCGCTCAGTGGAATCATTCCACTTGATGAAGTACAGAAGAAGATTGCCGCAGGTTGGGAAAAAAGAAAGTAAGAGGTAGAAAAAATGTTAGTTAATATGAATGATGTGCTTTATCCGGCAAAAAAGGGAAAATATGCAGTAGGACTATTTAATGCGGTAAACCTGGAACTGGCGCGAGGAATCATTGCAGCAGCAGAAAATTCTCAGTCACCGGTTATCATGGGAACTGCGGAAGTACTTCTTCCATACGGACCACTGGAAGAGGTTTCCTATTATCTTATTCCTATGGCTAAGAAAGCAAATGTTCCGGTAGTTATTCATCTGGATCATGGCCTTAAGAAAGAAACATGCCTGAAAGCTCTGGAACTTGGATTCTCATCCATTATGTATGACTGCTCTACAGATTCTTATGAAGATAATGTAAGAAAAGTTAAAGAAATGGCAGACATCGCGCATTCTTATGGAGCAACCATCGAGGGCGAACTCGGACATGTAGGTGACAACCCGGATTCTGCAGAGGGAAGCGCCCATATCAATCCGGCTGATTTCTATACAGATCCGAGGATGGCAAAAGACTTTGTTGACAAAACAGGTGTGGATGCTCTTGCAATTGCAGTAGGAACTGCCCACGGGGCATATAAGTTGCCTCCAAAGCTTGATTTTGAGAGAATTAATACCATTGCTCATACAGTAGATGTACCGCTTGTTCTGCATGGCGGTTCCGGACTTACAGACAACGACTTCAAACGTGCGATTCAGGAAGGTATAAGCAAGATCAATATTTTTACGGATATCAATGTGGCAGCAGTAGAGGCTGAATTCCGCAAATTTGAAAGTATGAATAAAGGTATCATTGATTTGATTCCGGCGGCAGTTGAGGCTGTTAAACAGGAAACCATGAAGAAGATGATACTTTTCTCAAGCAATGGAAAAGGTGTATTAGACCAGCCATCCCAGGATGAACTTGTAAAAGCTGTTGTTCAGGGTGTTCTCAAAGAAATTGTTGGAAAATAGGGTATTATTGATCCGAACAGAAACAGAATAAGAGGTTGACTAGAGCATTTTGAAGATTTTGTGTGCAAAAGTAGAGTTTGGCTTGCAAAATACATGAATAAATAGTTATAATATAAAGAAACAAGCGAATCTGTAAAATCGCGGAGGATTGAATGGCAAATATTAAAGATGTGGCCAAACTGGCTGGAGTTTCTGTAACAACTGTTTCAAGAGTATTGAATAATAAAGGGTATATATCACAGGATACATACGAAAGTGTATATAAAGCAATTGATCAGCTTGATTATGTCCCAAATCAGATTGCTAGAAACCTTTTTAGACAAAAATCTTATTATATTAGTCTGATCGTGCCTGACAGCTCGCATCCTTTTTGGGCGGAAATAACGAAATACATCGAAAAAAACTTTATAAACATCATTATAAACTTTTTTTATGTAATACCGGAGATACGGAAGATAAAGAAAGAGATTATATAAAAATGATGAGAGAAAATATGGTAGATGGTATTATTCTTGGAACGCATATGTTAGCAGAGTCCGAATATCAGAATCTGGATCTTCCTATTGTGGCATTTGATTATCGAGTTGCGGAAGAGATTCCAACCATCTATTCTGACCATAATAAGGGTGGTTTGCTGGCTGCAAATGAAATTATAAAGAATGACTGCAAATGCGTTTTAAATGTAACGGCTGTTGTAACAGATAAATCTCCTTCTATTAATCGTCATAGGGTTTTTTCAGAAACATTGAAGAAAAATGGTGTAAAATGTATCGATTATATCTGGAATACAAAACAAAGAACAGAAGAATATTATCAGCAAATGAATAAACTTTTTGATGAATATCCGGAAATGGATGCAATGTTTTCGGAAGATTTGATCATTATGAATGCGTTAAAATGTGCAGGTGAGAGGGGAATGTGTATTCCTGATGAATTTAAAGCAGTAGGATATGATGGAACGCTGATTGCAAAGATAAGTTATCCGTCAATGACTTATGTTTCACAGCCAATAAAAGAATTGGCAGATACATTGGTAGATGTATTATTAAAGAAAATAAATGGTGCAAAATTACATGAAGATATTATTTTGAAGGATGTTTGTCTGGTGAAAGGGCAAACGACAGAATAGAATAAAAAAATTACAGAGAAAGTTCCTATAGTGTTGAATGGCATTGTAGGAGCTTTCTCTGTAATTTTTTTTTAAGGTGTACGATCCAGATGAGGGAAAAAGGGCGTTGATTTTATAGAGAGAATATCCACACCTCCGTTTGCAGACTTGAATTTACCTTCATTTGATATTATAATCAAAGAGATGAAACGAATCCTGAAAACAG
>ENA-OPYY01000285-OPYY01000285.1-human-gut-metagenome-genome-assembly--contig:-NODE-285-length-19564-cov-2.105881_pt1 | contig 19564 bp, 23 predicted proteins | sample MGYA00242472_ERZ504481 | MGnify/ENA primary metagenome ERZ504481 (study PRJEB26092, sample SAMD00036265) | human gut metagenome | host: Homo sapiens | study: EMG produced TPA metagenomics assembly of...
TCTCACATGTGCCCAGCAAGAGCAGCGTTTGATATCCGGCAGATTGTTATAACCCTGGTATCCATCGGTCTCCAGATATCCACGGAACCCCTGCAGGAAAGATGCTGCATGGAACTTTGCCCTTGTCTCTGTGTAATGATAGAGCAGGATCGGCGGAAGCCCATCTTCTCCACTGCGGAAGAGCCACATCCAGGAATCTGTTTCAGGATTGCGCTCCGGCTCATTCAGTACCTGAACCCGGGTTTCATCTGCCATCAGATATTTACGCATCCGTAACTGACGGTGAAAATAATCATAAACATGACAGAGGTAATTCTCGGTACAGTAAATGATCCAGTTAGCAAGCGTAGCCCGGCTTAAAGGGACACCCAGCTGCTTCCAGTCCTCTTCCTGCCGCTTTAATGGCAGGCCATTCTGGTACTTCTGGTGCATCGCCCATGCAACAACGGATTCGGAGGCATAACTTTCCGGAATCAATGGTTCCTGAACAGGAGCTTTGACAAACGTCTGATCATCCGGGTGCTCCTCTGATCTGGCACACTCCGGGCATTTATAGGTTTCACGATAGATATTTACTACTTTCCCTTTGGCAGGGGTAAACCGGAACTCATGACGGACGAATTCTTTTCCAATACATTCCATCTGTGTTCCGCAGGTTGGACAGTTTCGCTCCTCCTCCGGAAGAGAAATGATCTCGTCGCAGGAAGGAACATTTTTAAAGAGATCCGTATGTGTCCGTCGTGCTTTTCGCTTATGTTCCGGAACAGTGATGTCATCAGGAAGTTCCTGTTTCCATGTCGGATCTGCTTCCTGCTCGGCTTCATCAAAAAGATTCAGCTGACCATCGATATCTTTCCGTTTTTCACTGGAAGTACCAAAGAGCTTCTTCGTGAGATATTCAATCTGCTGACGAAGGTTTTCTTTTTCCAGACGGTCTGCTTCCAATGTTTTTTGTAAAGACTGGATCAGTTCTGTCTGTGCGGAAATCGTTTTATTCAGTTGGTTGATCATGTCCTTGTACGCAAGGATTTTTGAATCTTTTGAATTACCAGCCATATGTTTTCTGCTCCTTTTTCACTGCTCTTATTATACCATAAAAAGCAATGAAAAAGAAGCAGAAAACCCAGTATTTACAAGGGATTGCAGACATGATACAGGGTGTGGAAAGCTCTCCATTTTTGTTGGCTGGCATAGGGGTTTTACACGATCATTCCGTAGGTTTGAATGCTTTTGGTTGTTCGATTTCAAGACCGGACATGAGCCAGTCGAATTGCTGCCAGGTCAGTTGCTTACTTCCAACTGATTTCTGGGCCAGCGGAACCTGCCCTGGACTTCCATACGTTTATACAGCAGCACAAATCCGTCAGATTCCCAGAGCAAAGCTTTGATCCTGTCACAACGTTTTCCACAGAAAAGATACAGGGCGCTTCGCCTTGGATCCATATGGAGTTGATCCTCTACAATAGCACACAGCCCGTCAATGGATTTCCGCATATCCGTTCTACCTGTTACGATATAGATTTCATCGGCGGCTGTGATATCCCCTAACATTCCAACTCCTTCACAATGCGAAGCGTTTGAGCCAAAAGCTGAGGATCTGTTCCATTTGGTATTGTTAGATGAAAACTTCCTACAGACAGCTTCATTGGCTCTGCTACGGGAAGGTTATTTCTTTCCGTAGATACCGGAATCACATTGAATGGCTGTTCAACTGGGAGTGGGGCAGTATCATGAAAATCTACTCTGACAACTTCCTGGCTTTCTGGTGCACGATAGCTGCGTCCGGTTGACTCTGGAAAATCCACACAACCTTTTTGACGCAGCCTTTTTACCCAGTTGTAAAAAGTTCCCGGTTTGATGTCGTGTTCCATGCACCATTGATGATCTGTCAATCCACTTTGACGGCATTCCATGATGAGCCGGTATTGTTCTTCGACAGGTATTCTTTTGCTTCTCATGAGCACACCTCCATAAATCGAATAGAGTAAAATGCTCGCATCTATCATTTCTAGCAAGAGAAGATGAAGTAAAATGCTTGCATTCTCTATTGATTATTATGGAGTACTTTTTAGGGCAACACAATCCGTTGGATTATTTTGCACTTACGAGACATTGACATGAGTTTACCTGATTTCATTACAGTGATGTTATTTACAGAGCGGATAAATCAAGATACCCCATGCAATATGCATGGGGCATTTTAATGGTCGTAAGAAGTTTTATAATTGGTAGAAATAAGAATAAAGTCCTGTATGCTCATTAAAGGAATCGTCCAGGACTTTCCCGTTTTCATAGCCCTGAGTTTTCCGGTACGGCAAAGTTTACATATGGTAGATGGGCGGCAATTGAGTATTTCAGCAGCTTCATGTACGTTTAATAATTCTGGATAATTTTGAAGAATGTTCAAACGGATAGAACCCCTTTCAGATGAATTGATTTTATTAGAATGCTGAATGGAAATAAGATTCTATGATAGCAAGGATGATAAGCCTGATTAAATTTGATTTCACCCTTGCTTTATACATAGCTATATTTTTTATCCTTGCCTTTAACTACAAAAAGTGTGATAAAAATAAATGAGAGATTCAAGCTTTAGACAATATCAAGTTTAATCATTCTCTGCTTTCATTAGGTGTAAAAGTAAAATCCTCTGCTACTATTGTTGATAATTCAGCAATGCTTGGATTGTTGATATTGATCACTCGTTTTGCATGATTCATAACCAGATCATCATAAAGATTTCGCACTAGTCTGCCATTAGCAAAGTTGTCATCTTTCATTTCTACTTGTTGCTTGAAATAAAAATGAATCTTTTCTTTTGTTTTTTTATCTAAAGTATAGTCGTTATTCTTACACATATTAATTAATATTTTGTCAAGTTCATCCGGACTATAGTCTTCAAATTCTATAAATGTGTTAAATCGGGATCTTAGACCGGGATTAGATTTGAAAAAAATATTCATAGGCTCTGTATATCCTGCAACAATCACAACCAAATCTTCTCTATAGTCTTCCAAAGCCTTGGTCAATTCCGTTAAACATTCTCTTCCATAAGAATCCGAATGATCATTTTCTGTGATACTATAAGCTTCATCAATAAACAGTACGCCACCTTTAGCTTGTTCAATTACCTTTTTTACCTTGAGTGCCGTCTGACCTTGATATCCAGCAATTAAGTCAGTTCTTGAAACTTCAACAAAATGACCCTTTGAGAGTAAGCCAATACATTTATAAATTCTGCCTACGATACGGGCAACCGTTGTTTTTCCTGTTCCTGGGTTTCCTGTAAAGGCAAGATGTAATGTATTTTTAGCAGAATGAAGATTTTTCTCTCTGCGCATCTTCTGAACCTTTTGGTACACAATTAAATCTTGAACTTTATTTTTTACTTTTTCCAATCCAACAAGAGCGTTTAATTCATCCAACAAGTCTTGGAGTGTTCTTGTATCATTATCTACATTCATGGCAGGTTTGCAGATGCTCTGTATGGTGAAATAACCATAAAATTCAATCAGACTGCAGTTAACAACCTGTGCCGCATGTTTTACCTCTATTTTTTTATATTTCGGATTATCAGCAACTTCTGATATTTTTTTGAGCAAAGCAATAGTGGCCGATCTACTATGTTCCTCCACAATCACAGTTGCTAACTTTGTTATTTCGCCACAAGCATCTGTAATGGCATCTAATTTCGATGCATTATTTATTAGTACTTGACCATATTTGTCCATCATATCACCTTCACAGCAGAAGCACCAACAACTCGATTATTGCCAACCCTGCAGCCCCTCCAGCAATCCAATACGCATACTTAATCTTCTTTGTTAAAGATTCAATTGTATTGTTCGTTTCTTGAATAGTGACTGCAAGTTCTTCATCTCTTTTTTCACTTTCAGTTAGCAGAGAGGTATGTTCCTCAACATTTTTCCATATGCTATCAATATCATCCAAATGAGAGATGCCACCTAATTTGTCCTGATATTCTTTTAAGCTATTAATCTCATGTGCATTTAAATCAATATTCTCACGCATTATATCATCAGCTTGCACCAGTTCGTTCAATTTGTCTATGTGAGATTTACCTTCCTGTTCCACTCTGTCTATGCGAATTCGATGGTCTTCCGTTTGTTTCCAAATCTCATCAACTTGCATCAAATGGTTAAGTGCAGATACTTGCGCCCTAAAAGATTCTAACTTAGTAATTAAATTTTTGCTGTTCACTGCATACTCTTCTGCATCCACAAACTTTTTGAACAAGGTATCAATGGATGCCCGGAATTCATTGCTTGTTGCTGCGAAGGTGTCCAATTCATTTTGATGCGTTTGAATATCCTCATTTATTTTCTTAATATTTGTCTTAACATATTCTAAATTATCCCAAATATTGTCGATATCTTGTAAGTGAGTATAGCCATTTAAAATTTCCACAAAAGAATCAATTTCGTCAAGATGCTTTTGCATCTTCAGAATATCGGTGTCAATATCGTGTAAGCTGTTTTCAATGACATTGAGGCTTTCTTTGGCTTCGTTTATGTTATTCCACATAAAATCAACATCGTCAATATGAGTAACATTTTTCAACCGTTCTACAAAAGAAGATATTTCTTGAATTATCAGTATTTGATTATTAAGCACATCCGCAGTACAATCAATTTTTTCCGACAAATCAGAAAAAAACTCTTTAAATGACTTTGCTTCATTTCGAAGAGTAAGAATATCTCGATTAACCTGTTCCGATAATACTTTACTCTTATTATTAGCCGTGGCGATATCTTCTGTTGTTTTCTTTGAAAACATTGTAATACTGTTGGACACTACACGGATTTCGTTTTGTATTGTTTTGCAGTCATTCCATATCTTATCAATGTCAGTTAAGTGTTTATAAGATTCGAGTTTCTCTTTGAATGATTTTAATGCTATAACAATTTTTTTGATGTTCGCTATATTTTCCTTTATTTCAGTCTGGTGTGCATCCAGTTTGTTTTGCTGCTCTGCAAGTTTTTCATTGTGCTGTTTTAATGTCCCTTGCTGTAATCTAACATCATTACTAGTTTTTTCTATAGCTTTAACATTATGGACAATGCTTGCGATGTATTCATTATCAAGTACATCAAGAGCATTATATATTTCTCGGAATTCTTTAATTATTTTATTGTTCGTTGTGTTAATAGCAATAAAATGCTCCTGGATAGTTTCTAGTCTTCTATTAAACTCATATCCTGTTACTTTATGGTCACCTAACCACAAAAAACCGCCGTCTGTTTGAACCTTGCTTAGTTCAAGTTCAGCTTCTGTTTTTTCAGAGAAGTTCTTTAATCGATTTTTTGCAAGATCAAAACTATGTCTTTTAATTGTTATCTCATTCATACGCTACCCCCTACTTTAACAAGTCATCCAACTCGTCTGAAATTGAGTCTATCTCTTTCATAACCGAAACATATGCACTATCGATAACAGCTTCCTTTGTTTCATTTTCTTTATTGACAACCTTTTCACTGGGAAAATCCTCAACAAAGTCTTCCATAATGTTGCGATACGCATCTTTCATTATTTCGCCTGCTTCTGAATGTCTTTCATATATTGTCTGTGCACTTTCGTTTTTAGTTTGATATATTTCATCCACAGTCTTTGACTTCTGTGAAACCTCTTCCTCTTGATGTATAGTTTCCGAAACCTCCTTTTTATCTGCTGGTTTGGATACTGTATTATTGGATTTTTCCTGTTTATACAGCAAATAAATAACTCCTGCAGTTAATCCGACCACTGAAGCATAAATGAACATTTTTTTCATCACGTTCCTCCTTATTTCAAATCTGCAAGTAAATCATCTAAATCCTTTCCTATTTTGTCTATCTCTTGAATGGTTACTAAATCCTCCTCATCTATTACAGGCGTATTTACGCTTTCAGAAAAATTCTCAACAAAATCTTCCATAATATTTCCATACGCCTTTTTCATTATTGAAACTGCTTCTTGATGTCTTCCCGAAATATTATCTTGAACATTTTCTTTATCTCGTTCGAGCAGAACTTCGTTTACAATTTGAAGTTTATGTTGTGTGGAGATAACTTGATTTCCTTTTGCTATTGTAGCAGCTTGTGCATCCGACTTTTGCTTTTTGGCAATAAATTTATCGATAAGGTTGATGATAATGGCACCAACAAGTCCACTTACTAAACTTGCCAAAAACATACCTATTACATTTGCCAAAGAACCTAATAAAGGCAATTCTATCTGCATTCCTGGTACTGATAACAAAAGTTTTTCAAATAATTCCCCGAGAAAAATTGCACCACCTGCAACCAAACCCGCTGTAATTATCTTACCTACCTGGGCAACCTTAATACTAAAAGGCTTATTCTTGTTTTCTTTATCATTAAGGTATCTTACAGCTTCCATCACTGACGAAACGCCCTGTTTAATGAGACTAGCCAGTTTCTTAAAAGTACTTACGATAGGACCAAAAATTTCAGTCACTATTGTACCAATAACACTAGATGCTCCTGTATGCAAAACACTAGCTATTTTTTCAAAGAACGATTTAATTGCCTTTTTCATTTCTTCTAAAAAGTTTTTAAATGATTTAGCTTGGCTCTTTAAAAATCTGACAAAACCATTCATCACTTCCTTGAGTAGTGAAAACAATGCAGATATTGCCATTTGCTTCAAAGCGTCTTTCCCAGCCTTTTTGGCAGTCTCTTTAGCAACGCCCTTTGCAATATCTTTATTGATTGCTCTTCTTGCTTCTTTGTCAGCTTTTTTCATACGTTCAGCATCTGCATCAAGCTTATCTTGCAGACGCTTATTATTCTCTTCCTTGGCCTTTTGTTTATCAACATCAGACATATTGGATTCATCAATCTTTTTATTGGCTCGTTCAGTTTGCTCTCTGAGATCTTTTTCTCTTTGTTCTTTGCCGCTAAGGTATTCGTCAATACTCTTTGCACCTTTACTCTTATTTAGAGATTCATTTGTTGCTTTTAGATTTTCATCCTTATTGGCAAGAGCTTCGGTGCTTATTCCAGCTTGTTTTCTACGTGCGTTTTCATATAACTCTTTTCTGGAAACCACATGATCTAAATTTGCGTTATCATCTTTATTGATATTTTTTCCTGTATATTCATCTTTTAAATTACCAGATTGTTGTTTTTCTTTCATGGCCTTATTGGCCTCTTTATATTTGGGGTCTTGCATAACCTTTTTTCCAACTTCATCATATGTTTCGCCTTGATGTTCCCTATCATATTTTTGATTTAAAGTTTCGTTGGTCATATCCAACCCTATTTGATTACCAAACTGTTTCCAGACTTCATCAAGTATTACTTTTCCCAAAGCATCTGGATTTCCGATTTTTTCTTTTTCCTCTTTCAAAAATTCTAAATTTGATAATTCTTCTTCTATCTGACTATTAAGCTTTTCTTCTAGTTCGTCAAAATCAAATGATTCATTAAATTCTTCATTTAAATTTTTTCCTTCATTGGAAATAGCACTTTCTTTTGCCATGATTTATCCTACCTTCCACTATGTACTTTAAATTAAAATATTAAATTTTTGATGTTGTGTACTCTAATCTTTTGAGTATAGTGGGTATCATTTATTTAGAAAGAATCGCATCCCCCTGCCCCTTTAGCCACAAATTCAACCCTTTCTCTCCATATACCTCCGCAGTTACCAGATAACTTCCGTCTTCCTGCTTTACTGCGGTGGCTGTAGGCAGGCGATCCAGTATGGCATTAATATCCGACCCGTTGTAAGTAAAACTGGTTTTATGCAGCTTTCCACTAAACATGAAGGGAATCCTTTTCCGAAATTCACCTTCTTCAAACCGATCCTTGTAGGGTACATGAAAGGTTTCTTTGGAAATCTTGTAAGATACAATCCGGTCAACACGGTATATGGTAGGATAACCAGGATGTTTTTTGTCGTGTTCGCCGATATAGGCAATTAAGTAGAAATAATATTCAGAGCAGAGAATACCTACCGGCTTGATATCGGCATGGGTGACTTCTCCATTTGTCTTTTGATATTCCAAATGAACGAAATGGTGCTGGTATACCGCTGTCCCAAGTTCCCAGATGCGGTTAATCAGCATTTTTTGATGACGTGGCTCTACATAGTGGAATAATTCGTTGCGAATCAGATCGGCCATCTTTTTCCGTTCGTTTGCAGGAAGACAGGCTTCAATTAATTCTTCGACAATGTGCTCCATCTCTTCTTTACAGAGAGAACGGCTTTCCATCAAAATCTTTGATATGGCGAAAAGCTCTGCATTTGTCAGAGCAACGGTTTTGGAACTGACCAGTCGAAAGCCTTTTTGAGCATGATCATATCGAATTTCTGCAGCTTCACCAGTTTGTGTAGCTCTATTAGCATAAAAGTCTCGAATAGAATCAATGTCTCTTTGGATTGAACGGGGATTAACTCCGTATTCTTCGGCTAACTCTGTTTTTCTGATAAGTTCACCAGATAAGAGACGACTGTATATTTCCAGGATTCGATCGTGTTTTTTTGTGCCATCGTTCAAAATAGATCCCTTCCTTCGTTTATTTTATACCAATTATAGCATGTAACAGTGACATTAGATGTCATTGGAAAAGAAATCCTGTCTATTTCTATCATATCATAAATAATGCTGATAGACAAGATTTTAGGCACTCTATTAGACGCTTCAATTTAGCCGGTATATCCGTAAAATTAAATAAAATGGAGGTAGTTTATGACTGGATTGGATTATGCGTTGATTGGAAGTAGAATACGAGAAGCAAGAACTGCATTAAAATTGACACAGGAAGAGGCTTCTGAACGGTGTGATATTACCAATTCCTTTTATGGGAATATTGAGCGTGGGGGATAAAAAGATGAGTGTGGAAACCCTTGTAAAAATATCCAGAGGACTGGGAGTATCGCTGGATTACTTGGTATACGGAGAGATTCCGGAGGAGGGGAGTCAGCTGGAGGAACTGTTACAGGATATTCACCGAAGAACGGATGAACAGCAGTATGGAAAATTTTTGCTGTTAATGAAAACCCTTTCTGAAATCGTCGATCAGTTGTAGGAGTGAAAACTAGATTTTTTTAAAAGGATATTATAAATAAGAATAGCAATCTTAATTTAAGCCAGGTGCGTTGTCACAGGGCTTTTTTTGTGGCTAAAAATGTCATTTTGCCAGAAGTGACATAGGGTGTCATTGATGACTGCTATTCTAAATTTAGGAGAGGGAAGGAGGCGAAGGAATATGAAACGGTTTCAGGCATCCATGGTGAGGTATGGGTATGGCATGGTTTATGCAGAAACAAAGGATGAAGCGGAAGAAAAGGCAAAACGTCTGCAGGCAGACGAAATTACGTGGATTAAAAACAATGGAAGCGAGAATATGCTGGTCTGCGTTGCGGAACTTCCGTTTCCAGAGAGACAAATGTAAGAAACAGCAGATAAGGAGAAAAAGCACATGAAAAAACAATATTGGGGAGTTGGAATTTTATTATCAGTTATCTTAGCAATATCCGGGTGCGATGACACTCAGACGGCAGAGAATCCAAACGCAGTTTCTGAGGCGGAAAGCGAAGGCATTGATGAGTCCATGCTTCATCTTGGAACAACCATTTTAGATTGGGAGTATGCGATGGAAAATCTGCAGGAGAAAAATCTGTATATAGCAAAACGTCTGGAAACTAAATATGAAGATACGATGGTTGGGGCAGTCCAAAAGGAGCTGGATCATTTGGAGCAGACAGAGGAAAGCGAGTGGATAGCCTGCGACGTCGAATACCTGTTGGGCAATCCGGTTCGCGGAGATGTGGCAGCGGTACTTCGGGCAGATCATCAAGATCCATTTTCTGAAAGCGGTGTATATGAGTTGAATTATATTGTTTTGGAGGAAACAGCACCCTTAATAGATGGAGATGGATTTAACAAAGAAGTGCCCGTGTACTATATGATTTCAGATATTCAGGCTTTTTATGATGGATATAAAAAATTCCAGGCAAACAGGGGATTAGAAAATGGAGAAAAGGAATCCATAAGGGATACTGTTTCCTATTCAGCAGAGAACGAAAGAACGACAGAAACTACAGGATCATCGGTAACGGTAGAAGCAACAGAGTCCATAGAATCAGATAATCGGACTGATCTGGCAGAATATATGCTTCCATACAGTAATACACAATATCTGACAGAAGGAGATGTGGCAGGGCTAAGCAAGGAGGAGATCCGAATTGCCCTGAATGAAATTTATGCACGCCATGGAAGAATATTCCAGTCAGAAGACTTAAATGCACACTTTTCATCCAAATCCTGGTATGAACCGAAATATTCTGCTGAAGAATTTAGCGAAATCGAAAACAGCATTATGAATGATTACGAGAAAAAGAATATTGAATTTCTGGCAGCGGTTCGGGACGGAAAATCTGGTTCTGGACAAGCATTTGAAGAAGGCTGGATGTATGGCATGTATTATCTGGATTTAGGCGAAGGCGGCATTACAGCGGAAATTGGTTACTATACAGATAGTGGTGAAGATTACCTTTCCCTGTCTGGTTCCTATCTGGACAGCAGTGGGGAATTTTCTGGTACAATTCTGCATCTGGATGATGGAACGATGTTAGCGAACAGTGAGTTTGCAGAAAGCGTCCGATTTACATACAACGGAAAGGATCAGATTGAGATCCTGTCAGCAGATAATACAGGCGGTATGAACTTCCCCGGGTTTGAAGGAGTTTATCAGAAAACAGAGGATTTTCCACGGTAGCAAAGCAGTTAGCTGATTGACACTGTAGTATAAAAATAGTATAATATAATTATAATAATACTATATCAAGGAAAGAGGACGCGCTATGAATATAAAACCATCTGCAGCGATCCGTCAGAATTACAATGAAATTGCAGAATTGTGCAGAAAAACAGCCGAGCCTGTCTTTCTGACAAAAAATGGGGAAGGCGACTTGGTTGTAATGGATATTGCTACGTTTAATAGACGTGAAAAAATGCTGAAACTGCGTGAGGAACTGCTTGCAGTAGAAGAAGATCGTATGGCAGGGAGAAGCGGATGTACAGTGGATGAACTGGATGCCTGTTTAGATGATGTAATAGAGGGAGTATAATCATGGCAGACAGTAAATATTACACGGTAATTGTTTCCGATAAGGCAAAACGGATGTTGGAGATGCACTTTCGCTTTATCGCAAATGTCAGTAAAGAAGCGGCTCGTAAAAAGAAAAAAGAACTGGTATCAGCAATCCGTTCCCTCTCCCACTACCCGGAAAGATATCCATATTTTGAAGAACCGTATATTCCATCTAATAAGTATCACAAAATGTTTGTAAAAGAATGGTATCTGGTGCTTTACCAGATAAAGGATAATACGGTATATGTGGATGTTATTCTGGACTGCCGGAAAGATTATAACTGGCTTTTATAAAATGTGAAAATTCATACAGATATTATAACTGTGAGAACTTCAAAGGAGGTCTTTAGAATGGACAAACGGATTCTCACAGTTATTCTCGGTGTTATCGCACTCATTCTTGATGCGATAAAAGATGAAGAATAACACCAACCCAGGCCATATATGGCCTGGGTATTTTTATGCCCAAAAATAAATCAAAGGAGGAAATGAAAATGGCAGCAAATGTAGAAAGTATGTTTTATGTAAGAAAGGCTCCCTGGCATGGCCTGGGAACCAGAGTGGAGGAAGCCCCCTCATCAGAGGAAGCTCTGGCATTAGCCGGACTGGACTGGAATGTAATTCAGAAGCCCATTATGACAGAGGATTCCCTTCCAATTCCCGGATTTAAGGCGAATATACGGGATTTTGACAATCAGGTGCTGGGGGTGGTGACAGACCGTTATAAGGTTGTACAAAATCAGGAAGCATTTGCTTTTACCGATGAACTATTGGGAGAAGGCGTTACCTATGAAACTGCCGGCTCCTTACAAAATGGCCGGCGTACATGGATTCTGGCAAAGCTTCCTCAGCGGTATATTATTTCCGGTGATGAAATTACACCGTATCTTGTTTTTATGAACTCTCATGACGGCACGGGAGCCATTAAAACGGCTATGACGCCCATTCGCGTTGTCTGCCAAAATACATTAAATTTGGCTCTTTCTACAGCCAAACGAACCTGGTCATCAAACCATACCGGACGGATTGAAGACCGTCTGGCAGAAGCCCGCTATGATCTTCTGTATGCGGAAAAATATATGGGTGAGTTAGGAAAAATCATCGACAATCTGAACCGAAAAAAATTATCCGATCGTCAGATTTATGAATATATTGACGAGCTGTTCCCTCTGATTCCAAATGCTACAGATATGCAGAAAAAGAACCTTCTTCATATGAAGGAAGATCTGAAAGCCCGGTATTTCGACGCCCCCGATCTGCAGCATGTTGGGAAAAACGCCTATCGTTTTGTCAACGCTGTTTCCGACTTTGCTACCCATGCAAAGCCTCTCCGGGAACGGGCCAATTACAGGGAAAACCTGTTTTCAAAAACAGTGGAAGGTAACAGCATGATTGACAAAGCCTTTGCCTTGGTAACGGCTGCTTAACGAAGGAGGAATCACAATACAGAAAAAAACACAAAATGAACTGATTGAGGGAATGATGAAGCGCCCTATTCCGCACAAACGGATTGGTATTATTCATCTGGAAATGGTTCGTGAAGCCCGCACCCTGTATGGCATGAAGCGCTTCAAAACCCCCAGTGAAGCAGCCGAATGTATTCGTCCGCTTTTTTCGATGTCAGACCGTGAAATGATGGTTGCGCTGTCTTTGGACTCTAAATTGGAACCATTGGCATTGGAAATTGTTGCTGTAGGCGGACTGGATATGTGTCTGATTGATGTAAAGAATATTTTTTAAGCATTCTATTTTAAATAACGCCGCCTATATTGCCTGTTTTCATAACCACCCATCCGGCGATCCCTCCCCCAGCGCTCAGGACTATCATATTACAAAACAGATCAGCGCTGCCGGTGATATATTAAAGCTTCCTCTGGTCGATCATATTATTGTAGGTGAAAATACCTATTTCAGTTTCCGCGAACACGCGCTGTTGAATGGCTCAAAGCCTGACAATGCAGCATAATACAAAGGAAGGAATTTTATATGTATACAACTATTTCAACTAAAATATATCCCGAAATGACTGGCTTCAAATGAGAAAAACCGGAATCGGAGGTTCTGACGCCGGTGCTGTCTGTGGTTTAAACCCCTATTCCAGTGCCATGAATGTATTTTATGATAAGACCTCAGAGGAACTTTCTGATTTCGATAATGAGGCAATGCGGCAGGGCCGGGATCTGGAGGAATATGTAGCCAGACGGTTTATGGAACAGACCGGAAAACGGGTATATCGCTCTAACAAAATGTACCGGAGCACCGCCCATCCCTTTATGCTGGCAGATATAGACCGTCTGATTTCGGGGGAAAATGCCGGATTGGAATGTAAAACAGTCAGCCCCTATATGGCAGACAAATGGATTGGAAATGAAATACCACCCCACTATATGATTCAATGTCATCACTATATGGCTGTTACCGGAAAGGAAGCATGGTATATTGCGGCAGTTATTCTGGGACAGGGATTTTTGTACCGAAAAATCCTGAGAGATGAATCCCTGATCCAAAACCTGACTTCTATTGAAGAACAATTTTGGAAAAACCATGTACTGACGGGGAAAATGCCTGATCCGGATGGTTCTAAAGCCTGTGATGAGGTTCTGGCGCAGTATTTCAAAACAGCAGCCAGTGGTTCTTCCATCCCTCTGATCGGATTTGATGAAAAGCTGAAACGCCGGGAGGAACTGAGCTGTCTGATCCAGAAGCTGGAACGGGAACAGAAACAAATTGACCAAGAGGTTAAGGCATATATGAAAGACTGCGAGACAGCGTCCAGTGAGCGTTACCGGGTATCATGGAACCAGATAGAAACGGTACGTCTGGATACCAAACGGATAAAAGAAGAACTGCCTGAAATTTATCAGAAATTTTCTTCTGTAACACAATCCCGGCGTTTTACTGTAAAAGCAGCCTGATAGGGAGGAAAAATGTCAGAATGAAATACAATAAACAGTTTGATCGGTTCATGAGTGAACGGATCAGTGAAATCTTATCAGAAGAGCCTTTGCATAGAGTAAAAATGTATTTTGACCAACAGGACCGGATTCTTCAAAGTTTTTCCCCAGAGGAACGTAAAAAGCTGGAGGCGCTGATTGACCATGCAGCGGAATTATCTGCTCAGGAAAACCGCTCCGTTTATCTGGGCGGTTTGTCGGATGGACTATATCTAAGATTCTTAACAGGAAATGGAGGAATATAAAATGGATGTAAAACAGGAACTTGAAAAAAGGGCAACGGCTTCATCTGCCCCAGTTAAGCTTACAAAAAATATGACGATTGTTGATATGGTACGGGCACTGGAACCGGAAATCCGCCGCGCCCTGCCTACCGTTATCACATCGGAACGATTTACCCGGATGGCTTTATCCGCCATCAATAATACGCCTGCTCTTTCCCAGTGTACTCCTATGTCATTTATTGCTGCCCTTATGAATGCGGCGCAGCTGGGACTAGAACCCAACACTCCTTTGGGACAGGCGTATCTGATTCCTTATAAAAATAAGGGTATTCTGGAATGCCAGTTTCAGATCGGCTACAAGGGAATGATTGATCTGGCATACCGTACCGGACAGGTACAGATGATTCAGGCCCAGATTGTAAGGGAACATGACTTTTTTGAATATCAGTACGGATTAGATCCCAAACTGGTGCATCAGCCCGGAAATGACAATCGGGGGGAAATTGCCTTTATTTATGGGGTATTCCGCCTGACAAACGGAGGATATGGATTTGAAGTAAGCAACAAAGGTGATATGGATTCCTTTGCGGAGAAATATTCTAAGTCCTTTGGAAGCAAATATAGCCCGTGGACAGAAAATTATGAAGATATGGCAAAGAAAACCGTAATTAAGCGGGCTTTAAAATATGCGCCTGTATCTGCAGATTTTCAAAAAGCACTGTCTGCGGATGAAACCATCAAAACGGAACTTTCTATAGATATGAGCGAAATCCGCAATGAATGTCTGGAGGATCTTACAGAACGTGGCAGTGCAGCATAATTTACCGGAGGAGAGCGCCAGATACGGTGCTCTCCTTTTTAACTGGATTGTTACATTTTAATTTGCAGGGGGAATTTTATATGAACGAAAAGAATGAGTGCTATTATGACTGGATAGAAATGATTATGGGGGAACGGATTAACGAAGTACTTCAAAACTGTAAATCCCGCCGGGTAAAATACCGTTCTTCTGAAGCACATCTGCGTGAACTGCTGGACCAAAAAAACTGGGAAACCGTTAATAAGCTTTTAGAACAGATATTAGAGTGCAGCTATGAGGACTGCCGTACAGCCTACTGCACCGGTATGGAGGATGGCCTCTGGATTGCAAGAAAAATATTAACGATATAAAAGGAGAACTATGCTATGATGAACTTTCAGAAATTTGCAGAAAAAATGCGTACATTGACAGAGGAAAAGTTTGGAGATAATTACCATATAGAGTTACAGGAAATATTGAAAGAAAATGGGAAGCAGACGGGTTTGGCTATTATAGAAAAAGGGAATGAACAGCTGCAGCCGATATACTATCTGGAAGAATCGTATCGCAAATACTGTACGGACAATCAGAATCTGGATACGATCGCAGATGAAATACATATGCAATATCAACACGAATTGAATACGATGAAACAGCTGGAGAAGACCTCTGCCAGCTTATCCAACTTTGAATCAATCAGATCTAAGATCTTTTTTCATATCATAAATTCAAAGGATCATCCAGAGTTCTTTTCGGAAGTACCCTGGGTTCCTTTTCTGGATATGGCTGTAGTATTTCGTATTTTGATAAAACGCAGTCCTGATGGAACGATGTCTTCTTTGGTACGAAAACAGAATCTGGAAGCATGGGGGATTACACCCGAAGAATTATATGAAGCTGCATCGGAAAATACCCCCTGTTTATTTCCGGTCTGGTTTAAGCCCCTTGATCCTTATTTAAAGGAGCTTGTTCCTGATTTCCAAGAGGAGGAACATTCTGCGCTTTATATTTTAAGTAATAAAGATAAATGGCTGGGTGCTTCTTCCATCCTGTATCCCGAAGTGCTGAGGCAATGTGCAGAACAATTACATTGCGATTTTTATATCCTTCCTTCAAGCCTCCATGAAGTTCTCCTTCTCCCGAAAAAAGATGAAGTATCCGTTGAAGAATTGAGGATGATGGTACAGAGTGTCAATCAAATGTGTGTAGCCCCGGAAGATCAGCTTTCTGACAGCGTATATTTATATTGCAAAGAGAACAACCGGATGGAACTGGTATAAAATAAATCCCTGTATTGTGGGAAAAGTATGATATAATGGAGATATTGTAAAAAGGCGGTGAATAAGAATGTTTTTTTCAAAGAGAATTTTATTGAACTGGAACGGGATGTACAGCTTGAGTTAGCTGAATGGAAAACCAAGCGCCACCATACCGTCCTCAGGTGGAAGGCCCCCGGCAGGTAGGAAAAACACATGAAGTTTGCAAGTTTGCCCAATCACATTATCAGCAGACAGTCTATGTTAATCTGGTACGGGATACATTTGGGTTTGAGGATCTTATGCTGACCGATCACTTTATGGAACAATACTGCGCTGCAGCCGGATTAGGAAATTTTATAGATGATAAAACAACCGTCCTTATCATTGATGAAATTCAGGAAAGCCCGGATGTCTATAATGCGATCCGTGAACTCCGTCAGGCTCTTTCCTGCGATATAATCGTCAGCGGAAGCTATCTTGCCAGAACCGTAAAGTCCAAAGACTTTTTTCTGCCTGCCGGAATTGCGTATCTGCGGATTGCTCCCCTGTCCTTCCGTGAATTTTGCCGTGCATTAAATATAGAGGCGCTTCTGGAGCAGTTAAGGCTTGACGGAAGTTCTCCCAGTGAGGATTATGAAACACTGGAACAGGCGTATAAAACCTATCGGCAGATCGGAGGCTACCCACAGGTTATCACCACTTATCTGAAAAGCCGGAATATTGGCGATTGTCTGGAGGTCATCGGCGATCTGGTTCAGACCTTTACCTCTGAATCCAGCCGTTTCTTCTCTAACAGTACCGCACTGAGTATTTTTCAGGAAACCTATAAATCGGTCATGCACCAGATTATCAATGAGAAAAAAGGAACGGGCCGGACATTTATCGAATTTTCTACGGACTTCGTAAAGAACTCGGTCAAAGAGCCTGTCAGCCGGAATGAGGTACGGGCGGCGGCTTCCTGGCTTTTATACTCCGGGATCATAGGCTACTGCGATCTTTATAATAATGGTGATGTAACAGATGTTGTCAGCAACCGGAGGGTCTATTTCTCTGATCCGGGAATTGCAAACTATATTGCAAGTCTGGCTACAGTCCCCAGAGCTTCTATAGAAGGAATGCTGACAGAAACCTTTGCTTATACAGAACTAAACCGTCTCTATCAGCCTGCCCCCGGAAAAAGAAAGGTGAGAGGTGATAAACCGGCATTTTCGATCTGTGGCAGCTATGAACTGGATTTTGCAGTTGTCACGCAAAATGATTTCCGTATTGGTATTGAAGTAAAGACCAGTACCAACCGTGCGGTTTCCTTAGAATATTATCTGGAAAAGGGGTTTATTGATTACGGGTTCCGCTGCGGTATGACCCACGGAGGGATTGGAAATAAGTTCTGTTCCATTCCCATTTATGCAATCGGGGCCAGATTCCCCTATGGCTGGAGAAATAGCTGAAAAAGTGTACCTTTTCAGACGCCGAAAAACAGCTGAAATTTACGTCCCAAAAGCTTATTAATCCTTATTTGGAATATGTTTAAAAAGTAATGGACCTTTATAAACAACTTAAAAACATATAAGGATACCCGAAGCAGGCATAACAACAGCCTGCTTCATTTTTTATTATATGAGGAGGAGCAATATGGCAGAATCAAAAATAATGGGGTATGCAAGGGTCAGCAGTTCCGGTCAGAATCTGGCCCGGCAATTAATAGAACTTCGCTCTTATGTCCCCGAAGAAAATATCATTGTAGATAAAGTCAGCGGAAAAGATTTGAACCGGCCTGGATATCAGGCGCTCAAGGGTCCCCTGGGTCTGAGAAAAGGTGATATTCTTTACATTAAATCTCTTGATCGACTCAGCAGAAATAAGTTAGATATCCGGTCAGAATTGATGTGGTTTAAAGAACAGGGAATCCGATTATGTATCTTAGATCTCCCGACAACACTCCTGTCCCTGACCCCCGATCAGGCATGGATTCAGGATATGGTAAATAATATTCTTATAGAAGTAATGTCAAGTCTTGCAGAACAGGAACGGCTTATAATACGCCAAAGACAACGTGAGGGAATTGAGGCGGCCAGAAAGCAGGGAAAAGCTTTAGGCCGCCCATGTATAAAAACGCCAGATAATTGGAGTGCCGTATATAAGCGTTGGAGCGTTAGTGAGATCACTGCAAAAAAAGCGATGGAATTAACAGGTCTGAAACGTGGAACATTTTACCGCCTTGCAGCAAAGGAACGCCAGAAATAGAATCTTAAACAGGTTCCATTTTTTCCCTTGAGTACCGTGATAAGAGCTGGCAAAATTTTGAATCCGCATTCTGAGCAATATCTAATAAAGCCCTATGAAGTACAGAAAATGGAATTTCTGCTATCTTACCGTCTTTTTCCAGAATAATTTCTGCACTTTCCAATCCAACAGGTGTAACGTTAAAATGATCTTGATTACTTGGGACCAGATAATAACCATATGGATAAGAAGCACATTCCTTTATACCATAACCAAAATCTTTCATAACCTTAAATAAGCTATCCTGAAATTGCCTCGTATGCTCCTGACGTTTTTTTACAATTTCCCAGTTAATATGTTCCTCAATATCCTTATTATACGACTTAATCTCACAAGTTAGATACTCCTTATCAATATGAGGTGAAATCTTTAGAGTTTCAACTTCATTACTCTTTGCCGATATAAACGAAATACCATATTGGATAGGAAAAAACTTTGCAGCGATTTCCGGATTTTCCTTTATTTTGAAATTGAAATATAATGCCAAAATTTCTGCCCGGTTATCTACGTCAATAGGCAGCTCTCCTTTTTCAATCCTGGCAATAAAAGTTCTGTCGCCATCACCTTTGGCTTTGATACCACCATTTGTTATCAAATCTGCCAGTTCTTGCTGGGTGATATTTAAAGCGAGTCTAAGCTCCCTTATCCTGCGACCGCTTTCCTTTCGGTTTTTTTTAACCGAATCTGATAGTTTTCTTGACATACATACCCTCCTAATGTTGCGTAGTGTTTCATTAAACGTGTATCTTGTAAAAAGCAAAATTATACGTAATAATCATAAATGTAATCAACTTTCCCCTTTAAGTCTATGCTACAATTCACCAAAAAGCAAGGGGCAAAAAATAAAAACCATGTCCAACCCCAAAGCAGCTTTTTTTTATTTATGGGTCTCTTTACCACATTTTTTACCCTTATTTTTCAA
>ENA-OPYY01000286-OPYY01000286.1-human-gut-metagenome-genome-assembly--contig:-NODE-286-length-19538-cov-1.210602_pt1 | contig 19538 bp, 17 predicted proteins | sample MGYA00242472_ERZ504481 | MGnify/ENA primary metagenome ERZ504481 (study PRJEB26092, sample SAMD00036265) | human gut metagenome | host: Homo sapiens | study: EMG produced TPA metagenomics assembly of...
TTCGATATGATGAACAGGAAGTAGCGCTGACACCAAAGGAATATGATTTGCTTGTGCTTTTTGCACAGAATCCAAACGTGGCATTATATAGAGAAACTATATATGAGCGGGTATGGGGAGGAAACCTGGAATATACCAGTAAGACAGTGGACTTGCATGTACAGAGACTTCGAAGAAAAGCTCATCTGGAAGACATGATAAAAGCAGTTAATAAAGTAGGATATCGATTGGAGATGAGGGCATGAAGTTTCGATATAAAGTGACTTTGTGTATGATTTCCATGATTGCGTTTATTTTTGGAATTGGTGGCACATTTCTTTTATACAGTTCCTTTCAAAGCTCTATAAATCGTGAAAAGATATCTGCAATAAAATCATTTGACATGGTTATTCATACATTTTCTCTGCTTAGTCAGGAAACTACTTGGACGACAGCAAGTGAGATCTCTAAGGATTTTGGGAAGATTGTGGAACAAAATGATTTGTTTGTTGCTATAAGTCTGCATAAAGACAAAGAACTTATATATAAAAGTAGTGATTTTGTGAATGATATGGAAGAAATGTGTGATAAAGCAGATTACAGAAATGTAGCATATAAGATTATCCGTAGTGAAAATCAGTACTATATTCAGCTTTGTTCAGTGATTAAAGTGGAAAATGCAGACTTATATATAGATGCTTTATATGACATTACAAAAGTATACGAGCAAAGAGAGGAATTGCAGAAACTTTATATAGCGGTTTTTCTTTTTGTAGTGACCTGCAGCGCAGTTTTCTCTTATATTTTATCATATTTTTTAACAAAACCCATAAGCAGGCTGAAGAAAATCGTTTCCAGTATTACACAAGGGAACTATGATTTGAGAAGTGATATTCATACAAACGATGAGATAGAAGAACTTTCAGTAGAATTTGACCGTATGACAGATACGCTTGTTGACAAAATGGAGGAATTAAATGCGGCGGTGGACAGACAGAATCAGTTTATTGCAAATTTTACACATGAACTGAAAACGCCAATGACATCTATGATTGGATATGCAGATTTGTTGAGACGTCAGAATTTAAGTCAGGAGGAGCAGACAGACGCTGCAAACTATATATATTCTGAAAGTAAACGATTGGAGAGGCTGTCTATAAAGCTTCTTGAACTCATTGCCGCAGGTAATAAAGAGCAGGAGCTGACAATTCAAAACCCGGCATATTTGATAGAAAATGTGGTGAAGCATATGTCACATTATTAGAATGGGATAGAGATAGAGAAAAAATGTGAGGCTGGTAATTGTATGCTGGAACCGGATCTTTTTGTCTCTCTGGTTGTAAATCTCTTAGAAAATGCCAGACGTGCTATGGAAAATGGTGGTGTTATCAAAATAGTACTTTCCATGAAGAAAGATGGTTGCGATTTGCTCATTCAGGACACCGGATGTGGTATTCCAAAAGATAAACTGGTGCATATAACAGAAGCCTTTTATCGTATAGATAAAGCCAGAAGCCGTAGCTTTGGAGGTGCCGGACTGGGGCTGTCACTTTGTGATCGGATAGCAAAAATTCATAACGGAAGTCTTTCAATAGAAAGTGAAGTGGGTGTTGGAACAGTGGTGAAAGTGCAGATACGGGGAGGCAGAATATGAAAAAGTATTCATGGGTATTTGGAGTATTTATCATGATTTTATGCATTGGTTTTGGACTGTTTTTTCCTCGTATTGTCTTTTCAAATGTTTTAAATGAAAATCTGGAACAGGTGGAAAAATATAAGGTAAATCCCATAGAAATTACCCATTCCAATAGTATTATAGAGGCTATGAGAGTCGTGTATAAAAAAGACTATGAGTTTGATTATCAGGAAGAACTGGCAAATTTATCAAGAGAAGAATTAGCAGAAGTCTGTAACTCTTTCCTGCAGGGATTGCAATTAGAGGGATGGGGTTATATGCAGATAAGTATTGATAAATCAAGTATGGATGCAAAATGTAACCTGCTGGTTATGAAGGATTCCTCTACTTCTGCTGTAATATGGACGGTGAAAGCGAAATGCTTAACAGGTGATGAATTGGTGCTGTGCGTGGATGATAAGAATAAAAAGGTTGTCCAGATGAGTTACAATGTTACAGCAGATGACGGAAATTCAGCAGCTTATTGTATTGATAATAAAAATAGCGAGTATGTTAAGGCTAATTTAATTTCATATTTAGAAGAGTATTATGAACTTAGTATAGAACCGGAAGATGATAGTTATGACGTAATCAAATTGGTTGATAAAAACAAAGATGAAATTTTGATGTCTGTATATTTTTATTATAAGGGACCTGAATTATTACCATTTGAATGATGCCAAATGGATGGCAAACTGAATATATTTTGAAAACGCACCGCGCTATCCTTTAGAAAAAGGAAAGAGAGGTGCGTTTTGTGATTAAGAGGAAAATAAGACGAAGAAAGGGAATGTCACGTAAAAGAAGGATGGTAGGTGTATTGATGAGCGAAATTATGGTATGTGTGATTTTTGTCATAGTTGCAGCAGGAGTTGTCAGAACAAGCGTTTCGGCAGAGGGAAAAGTTTTATATAAACATAACAATTCTAAAAAAATTAATCAGAATAATGATAATTTTGAAAAATGATTCATCAACAGATGCGGGCACGAAGTGGAACTTAATTTTAGTAAATAGTTCGCACAAGCTGGATCAATCTTATGCCGAAAATATATCTCTTACACAGCTTAGAAACGGGCAGAGTATTGATTCCAGATGTTATCCTGAATTGCAGCAGATGATGGATGATTGCCGTGCGCAGGGATATTCACCAATTATTTGTTCTTCCTATCGGACTCATGAAAAACAACAGGAACTTTTTAACCAGCAAATTCAGATATATATGAAAGATGGGATGGACAGACAGGAGGCAGAAGAAAAAACGGCAAAATCAGTTGCAATTCCGGGGACAAGTGAACATGAGTTAGGGCTGGCTGTAGATATAACAGATATTGCGGAACAAAAAATAGTCAGTGGAATGGAGGAACAGCCTGTACAACAATGGCTTATGAAAAATTGCTGGAAATATGGTTTTATACTGCGCTATCCTGAGGATAAGGCAGATATAACGGGAATTGTCTATGAACCATGGCACTATCGATATGTGGGCAAGGAAGCAGCAAAATATATTTACAGTAATCAGATTACACTGGAGGAATATTGCTATCACCATTGATTTTTTCTATACCGATTGGTATAATGTGAGTAAAAGTTATTCACAAGCAGGAGGAATGATTATGGCATGGTATGAAGAGGCAGTGTTTTATCATATTTATCCTATTGGCATGACAGGTGCGCCTAGAGAAAATAAGGGAGAAGAGGTAGTACACAGGTTTGAAGAACTGGACAAATGGCTTCCTCATATTGCAGATTTAGGTTGCACTGCTATTTATATAGGACCGTTGTTTGAATCCAGTACCCATGGATATGATACAAAGGATTATAAGGTTGTGGATCGTAGATTAGGAGATAATGAGGATTTCAAACGCTTTGTCAGAAAGGCTCACGAGGCAGGCATTCGGGTTGTAGTAGACGGTGTATTTAATCACACGGGAAGAGAATTTTTTGCCTTTCAGGATATACAGAAAAACAGAGAGCAGTCACCATATTGTAGTTGGTACAAGGGTGTTAATTTTGGCTGGAATAGTCCTTATAATGACGGATTTGGTTATGAGGCATGGAGAAATTGCTTTGAACTGGTGAATTTGAATTTATGGGAGCCGGCTGTGCGGGAATATCTTCTTGGAGTTATTGATTTCTGGATTGATACTTTTGATATTGACGGTATTCGTTTAGACTGTGCAGATTGCCTGGAATTTTCTTTCATGGAAGAGATGAGAAAGAGAACCCGTGAGAAAAAGGAAGATTTCTGGCTTATGGGCGAGGTCATTCATGGAGATTACAGCCGTTATATTCAGGATGGGCAAAAAATGCTTCACAGTGTTACAAATTATGAATTGCATAAGGGACTCTATTCCGGACATAATGATCACAATTATTTTGAGATTGCGCATACAATTCGCCGAGAATTTGATGAAAACGGTGGGATTTATAAAGGTATGAAGTTATATTCCTTTGTGGACAATCACGATGTAGACAGAATTATCAGTAAAATTCAGGTAAAAGACCACATTTTTCCTATTTATACACTGCTGTTTACACTTCCCGGAATTCCTTCTATTTATTATGGCTCTGAATGGGGAATTGAAGGACGCAAGGAGGGTGGAAATGACGATCCACTGCGTCCGGCAGTGGAGATTGAAGAGGTATTAAATCAGGAAAAAGATTCTAAGATTATGCAGCATGTGAAATGGTTGGGAAATCTGCATAAGAAATATACAGATTGTCTTGCTTATGGAAGATATCGGGAACTACTGCTGACAAACAGGCAATATGCTTTTGCCAGATTTACTCAGGAGCAGGGGCTTGTTGTGGCAGTAAATAATGATGAGCAGGAAGTGAATATAAGTATTCCGGTGCCATTTGCTGATAAGAAGTATATTAATTTGGAAACAGAAGAACAGATACCTGTGGAAGGCGGCAGGATTTGCCTTACTATGAAAGCGGCAGGAAGCGCTTTTATAGAAATAAGAGAATAATAGTATGATGATAATAGGTGAAAAGATTGAGTAAAATCAGCTTTTCACCTTTATTTTTAAGTTTGTATCCAGATTAGAAATGATATTTGATAAAAAGATTGACTTAAAGTCATATTTTTTCTCCGAAATTATTGACATCTCAAATTCTGGTGATAAAATATACGAATTGCAGACAATATGCTTATATAAGAAGATTATAGAAAAGCGAGGGAAAAGCATGAAGAGGGCATTTGAAATTTTTAGAAGAGATGTCAATCGATTATCCCATAATATGGTAGCAATGATTGTTACCATTGGTGTATGTCTGATACCATCTCTATACGCATGGTTTAATATTGCAGCAAATTATGATCCTTATGCAAATACAGGAAACATTAAGATTGCAGTGGCAAATGCAGATAAGGGTACGGAAAATGAGTTGATAGGAGAACTAAATGTAGGGGAGGAAATTGTCCAAAATTTAAAGAAAAATGATAGTTTAGGTTGGAAATTTACAGATGAAAAGAAGGCGGTGCAGGGTGTAAAGTCGGGAAAATATTATGCGGCTATTGTGATACCTGAGGATTTTAGTTCTTCTTTTGTGAGTATTCTTTCCGGTGATATGAAACAGCCTCAGTTTGAATATTACTTAAATGAAAAGAAAAATGCCATTGCCCCTAAGGTTACAGGTACAGGTGCGTCTACGATTCAAGAGCAGGTAAATGAAGAATTTATTGCTGCAGCGGCAGGCTCTGTTTCTAAAATTTTGGGACAGACAGCAGAGCAGATGGGTACACAGGTTGACACAGTGCAGGAAAGTCTGATTGCAAAAATGCAGACAGCAGAGGAAAATCTGGAAGAATATCAGGTGGTTTTAGAAAATTTAAATAAAACTATTGATGGAAGCGATGATTTAATAAATGGAACTCAGGAAACGCTGGATGCTCTGAAAAGTGCGGTAGCATCGGGAGCAAAATCTATGAATAATGGAACAGATATTTTAGCTTCCGTGAGAAATAGCGTAGGTGCATTAAGCGTAGGTTTATCTGATGGTCTTACGCAGGGAGCAGATGCGTTGTCCGGTATCAGCAGTGCAGTGGGAACAGACCTTGGAAAGTTGAATGAGAAAGTACAGAATGTAAATGAGAAGATTGGAAATACCATTACATCTATGCAGGATTTAATTTCAAAAAACGAGGAAATTCTGACAGTTCTTAGAGAACTTGATAATCAAGTTCCAGGAAATCCGTTGTCTGAAATCATAGAAAAGCTGGAAACAGAAAATCAGAGACATAAAGAGATATTGAAAAATCTTCAGACAGGGAACAATAGTATAGGGAATGCCGTAAATACATCTGTTCAAGGATTAAATCAGATTGCTTCGGTTATTCAGGACGGACAGAAAAATCTCCAGACTTCCAGAGCTTCTTTTGAGAAAAATGTGCTTCCTTCCTTAAATCAATCTTTAGATTCTTTTGCACAGCTTTCAGGAAAGGTTTCGGGAGTTCTTGCCGGAGTAGAGCCCTCCGCAGAACAGCTTAAAAATGTAACGGGGGATTTGAAACAGACGTTAAGTGATACAAAAACAGCCATGGAGAGTACCAAAGAGGCTCTTGATGATGTGCAGAAAAAACTGAATACTGCTATTACAGATTTGGGGGCGCTGCAAAGCTCAGATATTTACCTGAGTTTAAAAGAACTGACAAAAAAAGATACAGGAGAAGTAGCTGAATTTATGCATTCTCCGGTACAGTTGGAAACGAAGAGCTTTTATCGTGTGGAAAATTATGGTTCAGCTATGGCACCTTTTTATACAAATCTGGCAATCTGGGTAGGCGGTATTGTTTTAATCGCTATTTTTAAGATGGAAGTAGATAAAGATGAGAAGATTAAAAGCTTTACAGTAACACAAGGATATTTTGGAAGATGGATTTTATACATAACAACAGGTTTGATACAGGCGCTTATTATTTGTCTTGGAGATATCTACCTTTTGAAAATACAGTGTAAAAATCCGGCGGCCTTTGTATTTGCAGGTTTATTTGCTTCTTTTGTATATGTTAATTTGATTTATGCATTGTCTATTACTTTTAAACATATTGGAAAAGCCTTGAGTGTTATTTTAGTCATTCTCCAAATTCCGGGCTCTGCGGGCACGTATCCCATTGAAATGACACCGGCATTTTTTCAGTTTCTTCATCCTCTTTTGCCATTTACATACGGGATTAATGCTATGAGAGAAGCAATTGCAGGGATTTATGGTATGCATTACTGGAAAAATATTCTTTGTCTGGCAGTGTTTTTACCGATTGCTTTGGGAATAGGCCTTCTTTTAAGACCGCATCTTTTGAACTTGAACTATTTGTTTGACCGTAAGCTGGCTGAAACAGACTTGATGATTTGTGAAGAAGAGGGGATACAAAGAGAAAAAATCAGTTTGTCAACAGCAGTGAAAATTTTAGCCGGGCAGGATGAATTTCGTAAATCCTTAAATGATAAAATTGAAAAATTTCAGTCTAATTATCATAAGAAAATACGGCGAGGATTTCTTGCAATTGTTGTCATTCCTATTATTTTTCTCATCCTTATGTTTAGTATTGACTCTAAAATGGTATTTTTAGTATTGTGGATTGCCTCAATTATACTAATTGCCTTATATTTAATTGTTGTGGAATATATACATGAAAGTTTAAAAAGAAAGAAACGTTTAAGTGAGATGTCGGATGAGGTGCTTTTGAAAGAAGTAAAAGAAAATACCCAGAGAGGAGAAGGGGAACAATGAGAAATATATGGAAAATCTTCATAGGAGACCTGAAGAAAATCAAAAAAAATGCCATTGCATGGATTGTTATTCTGGGACTTAGCGTTGTTCCATCTCTTTATGCGTGGTTTAATATTGCTGCCAGTTGGGACCCTTACAGTAATACAGGCAGTCTGAAGGTGGCAGTTTCCAACGTAGATACAGGATATGAGGGTGAATTGCTTCCGATTAGTATCAATCTGGGTGAGCAGGTAGTTTCAGGACTTCGTGAAAATAATCAGCTGGATTGGGTATTTACAGATTCTCAAAAAGCAGTGGAAGGTGTAAAATCCGGAAAATATTATGCAGCCATTGTGATACCGGAGACTTTCAGTAATGATATGATGAGTCTTTTTTCTGATGATGTAGAACATTCTGATATTTTATATTACTTAAATGAAAAGGAAAATGCTATTGCTCCGAAAGTAACAGATAAAGGTGCAGGGGCTGTACGAAAGCAGATTGCAGAATTATTTACGAAAACAATTTCTCAGGTGGGATTACAGCTCATGGATAGCCTTTCTTCTATGATGAGTAAGGAAGACTCTCAGGAAATGATCGGAAGAGTACACGAAAATATTACAGAGATTGCAGATAGTCTTTTAGCTGCGTCAGGTACTATAAAGGCTTTTTCTAATATGACAGACTCTATGGGGAATACACTGGAATCCACATCTTCTTTTTTAAAACAGACAGGAAGTAATGCAGATACCAATTTGTCGCTTCTTACAGATACGGGAAAAAGCGTTAAGAGCTTAAGAGATGCTTTATCAGTACTACGGACAGTGTAAATGATGTGTTGGCGGCAGGCAGTGATGTTTACCAAGCAGTATCGGAACAGGTGGATGAGACATTTTCATCTTTGTCACAGGATGCTGCAGCAGCGGGTGAGAGTTTAAATGGACTGGCAGAACAAGTGCAGGTAATCATTGACAGATATGCTTCTTTTCGTGATAGTTTGCAAGGGGTCAGCGATTCTTTACCGGAAGCTTTTCCACATATAAAAGAACAGCTTGGCACAGTGATAGGGAAATTAAATACTTCTATTGCTCAGCAGGAGGCTGTAAGAGATAAATTGTATGAGGCTGCTGATAAAATTTCTCAATCTATTTCGGATGCAGGCAGCTACCAAAGTGAATTAAAAGAGCTTGCAAAGCAAAGTGCACAGCAAATTCAGAATGTGCAGACAGATTACGAAAAGAATGTAAAGGGGAATTTAGACCAGCTGTTTCAGACACTCAGTAACACCAATAAAGATGTGTCTTTGATTTTATCAAAATTAGATGAGGGAGCACAGGGGATTGAAGATTTGTCAGGCTCCGCAGCTTCTGATTTGGGAAAATTAAAAACAGCTTTGGATACTTCGGCTTCTTTGCTGGATGAAGCTTCCGGTAAAATGAATGATGTTTTACAGAAACTTTCAGAAGCGGCAGAGAACGGAAATCTGGAAATATTAAAGGATGTTCTGAGAAATGGACCTGATACAGTGAGTTCTTTTCTTGCTTCACCGGTGAAAATGGAAACAAAAAGTATATATCCGGTAGAGAATTACGGTTCGGCTATGGCGCCGTTTTATTCTACTTTGTCTATTTGGGTTGGTGGTATCGTATTAGTTGCTATGATGAAAGTAACTCTGTCAGAGGAGAGAAAGAAAAAACTTCATCATGTAAAAAATTATCAGATTTACTTTGGCAGATATTTGCTGTTTTTTATTATGGGGCTCATTCAAAGCGGTTTAATCTGTCTGGGAGATTTATTCTTTCTGGGTATTCAATGTGAGCATCCGTTTTTATTTGTATTGTCAGGCTGGATTACCAGTATTGTGTATGTAAACATTATTTACACACTGACGGTTTCTTTCGGAGATGTGGGAAAAGCAATCTGTGTTGTTTTGTTGGTTATTCAGGTGGCAGGCTCCGGCGGAACTTTCCCAATAGAAATGGCGCCGGCATTCTTCCGAAAAGTATATGAGTTCCTGCCCTTTACCCATAGTATGGGAGCAATGAGGGAGGCAATAGCCGGTTTGTACGAAAATGCTTATGTAAGAGAATTAGGAACGTTGGGACTGTTTTTGATTTTTTCTCTGTTCTTGGGATTGGTACTTCGTAAGCCTGTTATTCGGTTAAATGAAATGTTTACGGAGAAATTGGAAGAAACAAAATTGATGTAAAATCAAGGGATAATTCCGAAAGAAAATGTAGAAAAAGGTTTCGCTATAAGCGGGACCTTTTATTTCATAGGAAATTGTGTCCTGTGAAATAGAAATGCTCCGCAAAATTTAATTTTTCTATTGACTTTTTTACCTCTTTGCATTATAGTATAGTCATAACGATTAAATGAATTATTATTATAAAACATTGTATTAAAAAGAGAGGTATTTTATTATGAAGAAGACTTACAATATCGAAGTAGACTGTGCAAACTGTGCAAATTTAATGGAAGATGCAACAAAGAAGACAGAGGGCGTTGCTTCCGCAACTGTAAATTTCATGACACAGAAGATGATTGTGGAATTTGAGGAAGGACAGGATCCGAAAAAGGTTATGAAAAATGTTTTAAAGGCTTGCAAAAAAGTAGAGTCAGACTGTGAAATTGAACTTTAAGAACCTGCACCCCGAATGCGAATTGCAAGAGGGGTGTAAATTTATCTTAGTAAGAAGGTGGAGGCAATTATGAATAAAAAGCAGAAGAAAATGCTAATCAGAATTATTATTGCAGCGGTTATGGTAATTGTTTTGAATTTCATACCTACAACAGGAATATTGAGATTAGCTCTTTATCTGGCGGCATATCTGATTATTGGATATGATATTTTGAAAAAAGCCGGAAAAGGTATTCTGAACAGACGTGTTTTTGATGAAAATTTCTTAATGGCAGTGGCTACTGTTGGAGCGTTTGCGTTGGCAATTTATTCCAAAAGCGGAGATTATAATGAAGCCATTGCAGTTATGTTGTTTTACCAGATAGGTGAATTATTCCAGAGCTATGCAGTTGGAAAAAGTCGCAGAAATATCAGCGCATTGATGGATATTCGTCCTGACTATGCCAATGTAGAGCGAGACGGAAAGCTGGAAAAAGTAGATCCGGACGAAGTGGAAATCGATAGCATGATTGTAGTTCAGCCGGGAGAAAAAATTCCTTTAGACGGAATTGTTATGGAGGGAAGCTCTAGTCTAAATACCAGTGCTTTGACAGGTGAAAGCCTTCCTCGTGATGTAAAGCAGGGAGACGAGATTATCAGCGGATGTATCAACTTAAACGGCGTTCTGAAAATAAAGACAACAAAAGAATTTGGAGAGTCTACGGTATCAAAGATTTTGGAGCTTGTGGAAAATTCCAGTTCCAGAAAATCAAAATCCGAGAATTTTATTTCCAAATTTGCCAAAGTATATACACCGGCAGTTTGCTATGGTGCTTTAGCATTGGCAATCCTTCCGTCGTTGGTACAAGTGCTGTTCTTGGGACAGACAGCCCAGTGGGGCGTTTGGGTTTATCGTGCATTAACATTCCTTGTTATCAGTTGTCCTTGTGCTTTGGTAATTAGTATTCCGCTTAGCTTTTTTGCGGGAATTGGCGGGGCAAGTAAGGAAGGTGTCTTGATTAAAGGCTCTAACTATATGGAAACCTTGTCTCAGGCAAAATATGTGGTCTTTGACAAAACAGGTACTTTGACACAAGGTGTCTTTGAAGTCAGTGGTGTGCACCATAATGAGATGGAAAATAAGAAACTACTGGAATATGCGGCATTGGCAGAATGTGCTTCTTCTCATCCAATCAGCAAGAGCCTTCAGAGAGCTTACGGTAAAGAAATTGACAGAAGCAGAGTTTCCGATATTCAGGAAATAAGCGGTCACGGAATAATTGCAAAAGTAGACGGAAGAGAAGTTGCAGCAGGAAACAGCAAGCTGATGAAGAAATTAAATGTGAAATATCAGGATTGTCATAAGGTGGGAACGATTATCCATGTGGCAATAGACGGAAAATATGAAGGACATATTGTGATTTCTGACATTGTAAAGGAACATGCAAAAGAGGCGATTGCACGACTGAAAAAAGCGGGAGTAAAGAAGACTGTTATGCTTACCGGAGACGCACAGCCTGTGGCGGAGCAGGTTGCGCAGTCGCTGGGAATTGATGAGGTTTATGCAGAATTGCTTCCGGGAGATAAGGTAACAAAGGTAGAGGAGCTGCTGGCAGCCAAGTCTGAAAAGGAAAAACTGGCATTTGTAGGTGACGGCATTAACGATGCGCCGGTTCTTACACGGGCAGATATCGGAATTGCTATGGGAGCTATGGGCTCAGACGCAGCTATTGAGGCAGCAGATGTGGTTCTAATGGATGATGATCCTTTAAAGATTTCCAAAGCTATCAGAATTTCCGGAAAATGCCTTAGTATTGTATATCAGAACATTATTTTGGCTTTAGTGATTAAATTTGGCTGTCTGGCGCTTGGCGCTGTGGGAATTGCCAACATGTGGTTTGCTATTTTTGCAGATGTCGGCGTTATGATTATTGCTGTTTTAATGCAATTCGTACGCTCAGAGTGCATAATTTATAAAAGTTCCTGTAAGAAACAGTTGATTTTATGCGGATAAAAACGTATACTATATGAGAAAAAGAATTTAAGGAGCTGTTATTTCATACAGCTCCAATTCTTAAAATGTGAGTTAGACAAAGCTAATATGAAAGAAGGCAGAAGATGAAGTTAAGTGAGTTACAAATAGGAAGTACCGCCACCATTCTTTCAGTGGGGGGAAGCGGTGCTTTGCGTCAGCATTTTCTGGATATGGGTTTAATACAGGGAACAGAGGTAACCGTAGTGAAATATGCGCCTATGGGAGATCCTATTGAACTGCGTATCCATGGATATGAATTGACTATCCGTTTAGAAGATGCAAAAAATATTGAAATCAGTAAAGAACATAAACCAAAAGACAGAGAAAAGAAAAAAAGCAGGCAGGAAAAGCTTCATCCCGGATATGGAGAGGGCGGAAAGTTTCATGACAGAAAGAGTGAAAATCCATTACCGGACAGTGAAACCTTAACCTTTGCTCTGGTGGGGAACCAGAACTGTGGAAAAACAACTTTATTCAATCAGCTTACAGGTTCGAAACAGCATGTGGGAAATTTCCCCGGCGTTACCGTAGACCGTAAAGACGGTGTGATTAAAGGTCACAGCAATACCTTAATTACGGATTTACCGGGAATTTATTCTATGTCACCTTACAGCAGTGAGGAAATTGTCACAAGAGAATTTGTTATCCGTGAAAGACCAAAGGGAATTATCAACATTGTAGACGCTACCAATATTGAGAGAAATATGTATCTCACCATGCAGCTTTTAGAGTTGGGATTTCCTATGGTAGTTGCTTTGAATATGATGGATGAGCTTTGGGAAAACGGAGGTTCTGTTTTAGTAAACGAGATGGAGGGAGCCCTTGGTGTTCCGGTTGTACCAATTTCAGCAGCAAAAGGCGAGGGAATTGAAGAACTTATTCAGCATGCCATTCATGTGGCGAAATATCAGGAAACACCGCTGGAAACAGACTTTTGCCGAAAAGAAGAAGGAATTCACAGAGGAATTCATGCAATCATGCACCTCATTGAAGACCATGCACAGAAGACCGGAATTCCGGTACGTTTTGCAGCCAGCAAGGTAATGGAAGGCGACAGAAAGCTTTTAGAGCAGTTGGAGCTTACAGAAAATGAGCAGAATATTGTAGAGCAGATTGCCAAACAGACAGAGGAGGAGACAGGTCTTGACAGGGCAGCAGGAATTGCCCAGATGCGTTTTCAGTATATCGAAGATGTCTGTGGTGAGGCAGTGGTAAAGCCAAAGGAAAGCAAAGAGCATATTCGAAGCAGAAGTCTTGACCGTTTCCTTACGGGAAAATATACAGGAATTCCTGCGTTTATCGGAATTATGGGAATTGTATTCTGGCTTACCTTCAGCGTGATAGGAGCTTTTCTTCAGGGGCTTTTAGAGTCCGGTATTACCTATCTTACAGAGCTGGCAGATATGGCAATGCAGGAAGCCCATGTGGCGGGTGTGTTACATTCTCTTATCATTGACGGCATTTTTAACGGTGTAGGCGGTGTACTGAGTTTTCTGCCGATTATCGTAACTTTGTTTTTCTTTCTGTCCCTTTTAGAGGACAGCGGCTATATGGCTCGTGTGGCATTTATTATGGATAAGCTGCTTCGAAAGCTGGGGCTTTCTGGCAGAAGTATTGTGCCTATGCTGATTGGTTTCGGATGTACAGTTCCGGGCGTTATGGCAAGCCGTACTCTTCCTTCTGAACGAGACAGAAAGATGACAATTCTTCTTACTCCATTTATGAGCTGTACTGCAAAGCTTCCGATTTACGCATTTTTTACAGCGGCATTTTTCCCGAAACACGGAGCGCTTGTAATGATTTCTCTGTATGTTTTCGGAATTGTAATGGGAATTATCATGCATTGATTTTTAAGAAGACGGCGTTTAAAGGGGAAGCGGTTCCTTTTGTTATGGAGCTTCCTAATTATCGTATGCCGGGGTTGAAAAATGTGGGGCATTTGTTATGGGATAAGGCAAAGGACTTCCTTCAGAGAGCTTTTACTGTTATCTTTATTGCAACCATTGTAATCTGGTTCTTACAGAACTTTGACACAAGCCTGAACATGACGACAAATTCACAGAACAGTATTCTGGCTTTAGTTGCCGGTAGGCTTGCACCTGTTTTTGTACCTGTGGGATTTGGGGATTGGAGAATTGTGACAGCCTTAATTTCCGGTTTCTTGGCAAAGGAAAGTGTGGTATCTTCTCTTACAGTATTATTTGGAAGCACCGCTGCGTTGCAGAGCAGCATAAACATACCGGGAGCAGTGGCATTATTGGTATTCTGCCTTCTTTATACCCCTTGTGTGGCGGCAATCGCCTCTGTAAAACGTGAGTTGGGTGGGAAATGGGCAACAGCTATGGTAGTTGGACAGTGCGTAATCGCATGGATTGCAGCATTTGCAGTTTACCATATTGCAATCTTACTTTAAATTTACAAAAATTAAGGAGCTGACGCTTTTATTGCATCTTTGGAATATTTATACATTTTATGCTCAGTCTGTGCTTACTTTGAGCTTGTAATCTCAAAGCGTGCTCGACAAATTCGCTAAAAGTGTATAAATATTTCTGTATGACATTTAAAGTGACAACTCCTTTTGCGTACACAGCAACAGAAAAGCAGTTGACAAAAAATGAAAAAAACTCTTGCATAATCGAAAAAGTAGATGTATAATTATGCAAAATAAAATTTTAAATATACATAAAAGTAAGAATTTTATGAAAGACAGGATAGAGAGAAAGGAAGAATGAGATGATTAAAGTAGGAATTATTGGCTCTACGGGATATGCAGGCGGAGAACTTGTAAGAATTTTAACCGGGCATAAAAATGCAGAAATTAAATGGTATGGTTCCAGAAGTCATCTTGACAAAAAGTATGCGGACGTTTACAGAAATATGTTTCAGATTGTAGATGCCGCCTGTATGGACGACGATATAGAAACACTGGCAGAACAGGTAGATGTAATCTTTACCGCAACGCCGCAGGGACTGTGTTCTTCTCTTGTTAATGAAGAAATCCTTTCAAAAGTTAAAATTATAGATTTAAGCGCTGACTTTCGTTTAAAGGATGTGTCTGTCTATGAAAAATGGTATAAAATTACACATAAAAGTCCGCAGTTTCTTCCGGAAGCAGTATATGGATTATGTGAAATCAACAGAGAAAAGATTAAAAATGCAAGGCTTTTGGCAAATCCGGGATGTTATACTACCTGTTCTATTTTATCGGCATATCCTCTTGTAAAAGAAGGTTTGATTGATACAGATACCTTAATTATTGATGCAAAATCCGGTACTTCCGGAGCGGGAAGGGGAGCTAAAATCGACAATCTTTTCTGTGAAGTAAATGAAAATATGAAAGCCTATGCCGTTGGAAATCACCGTCATACACCGGAGATAGAAGAACAGTTGGGATATGCGGCAGGAGAGGAAATTGTTTTGAATTTCACCCCTCATCTTGTACCAATGAACAGAGGAATTTTGGTTACAGAGTATGCAAAACTGAAAAAAGAAGTTACTTATGAAGAAGTAAAAAAAATTTATGATAAATATTATGGTGAAGAAAAATTTGTCCGTGTTTTGGAAAAGAATGTATATCCGGAAACAAAATGGGTAGAGGGAAGCAATTATACTGATATCGGTTTTCAGATTGATGAAAGAACCAACCGAATTATTGTCATGGGCGCTCTTGACAATCTGGTAAAAGGTGCGGCAGGTCAGGCTGTACAGAATATGAACTTAATGTTTGGATTAGATGAAAAAGAGGGACTTGAGCTTATTCCCATGTTTCCATAGAAGAGGTGACAGCATGATAAGAAAAATGGTAATTGAGGACTACGAGGAAGTATACAGCTTATGGAAAAAGATACAGGGATTTGGAATACGCAGTATTGATGACTCAAAGGAAGGAGTAAGAAAATTTCTGGAGAGAAATCCAAATACCAGTGTTGTAGCAGTGGAAAATTCGAAAATTGTGGGGGCAATTTTATGCGGACATGACGGACGCAGAGGCTGTCTTTATCATGTATGCGTAGATGAAAAATATCGAAGAAAAGGGATTGGAAAAGCCATGGTGGTGGCGGTTATGGATGCACTGCAAAAAGAAGGAATTAACCATGTTTCTTTAATTGCTTTTGCTCAGAACGATGTCGGAAATACCTTTTGGAATACTATTGGATGGCAGCAAAGACAGGACTTAAACTATTATGATTTTATTTTAAATACAGAGAATATTACACAGTTTAATGTGCAGCAGGAGGGATAAAATGAAGAAAATAAAGGGCGGAGTAACTGCCGCAAAAGGGTTTGAAGCAGCGTCCGCAGCAGCGGGAATTAAATATCAGGGAAGAACCGATATGGCTTTGGTATACAGCCAAAAGCCCTGTGAGGCAGCAGGTACTTTTACTACAAATGTGGTGAAAGCAGCTCCTGTAAAATGGGATAAAAAAGTAGTGGAAAGTAATGCAAAGCCACAGGTAATCGTTATCAATTCCGGAATTGCCAATGCCTGTACAGGAGATGCCGGAATGGAATGTTGTAAAGAAGTGGCAAAAGAGGCGGCAAAAGCGCCCCTGGAAACCGAAATGGAAAGCGTACTAATCGGTTCTACCGGAGTGATTGGCATGCAGCTTCCGGTAGAAAAGATGAAGGACGGTGTGCATTTACTTGCCAAAGAAAAAGCGGAAGGCTTGGAAATGGGAAATTTGGCTGCGAAGGCGATTATGACTACGGATACAAAAGAAAAAGAAGCGGCAGTAACCATTGAACTTGACGGAACAACCGTGACTATTGGCGGAATGGCAAAGGGCTCAGGCATGATACATCCCAATATGTGTACCATGCTGGCGTTTATTACAACAGATGCGGTGATTTCAAAAGAAGCGTTGCAGGCGGCTTTGAGCAGTGATGTGGAAGAAACCTATAACATGATTTCTGTGGATGGAGACACCTCTACCAATGACACAGTTTTGCTTTTAGCCAACCAGATGGCAGGAAATAAGGAAATTCAAAAAGGCACAAAGGAGTTTGAAATTTTTAAAGAAGCCCTTCATGAAGTCAATACAACCTTGGCAAAGAAAATCGCCGGTGACGGAGAAGGAGCTACCGCTCTTTTGGAGGTGACGGTTCAGGGAGCAGAGACGAAGCAACAGGCAAAAACGCTGGCAAAATCGGTGATTTGCTCCAATCTTACGAAAACAGCCGTTGCGGGACATGATGCCAACTGGGGAAGAATTTTATGTGCAATGGGATACGCAGGAGTGGAATTTGAACCGGAAAAAACAGATTTATTTATCCAAAGCAGCGCAGGGGAAATGAAGCTTGTAGAAAACGGAATGGCGCTGGATTACAGTGAGGAAAAAGCAACGGAAATCTTATCACAGACAGAGGTTTCCATTGTGGCAGATATAAAGCTGGGAGCAGAAAAAGCAACGGCGGTGGGGCTGTGATTTGACACATGGATATATTGACATCAATGCAGATTATAGGAGCTAAGAAGATGAATAAAAATATGGAAAAATATCTTGAAAAAGCAAAGGTTTTAGTAGAGGCTCTGCCTTATATTCAGAAGTTTAACAGAAAAATTATCGTAGTAAAATACGGCGGAAGCGCCATGACGGACGAAGCCTTAAAAAGAAAGGTAATCGAAGATGTAACTCTTTTAAAACTGGTTGGATTTAAGCCTATCGTAGTACACGGCGGAGGCAAGGAAATCAGCAAATGGGTGGCAAAAACCGGCAAAGAGCCACAGTTTATCAATGGTCTTCGTGTAACAGACGAAGAAACTATGGAAATTGCAGAAATGGTTTTGGGAAAAGTAAATAAAAGTCTGGTACAGCTGGTGGAAAGTCTGGGTGTCCGTGCCATTGGAATTAGCGGAAAAGACGGCGGTCTTTTAAAAGTAGAAAAGAAGTATTCAGATGGAAAGGATATTGGATTTGTAGGAGAAATTAAAGAGGTAAACAGCAGCGTTTTATACGACCTTTTGGAAAAAGATTTCCTTCCGATTGTGTGTCCGGTGGGGCTGGATGACGAGTGGAATACTTATAATATCAATGCAGATGATGCAGCCTGCGCTATTGCAAAAGCAATGCACGCAGAGAAGCTTGCGTTCCTGACAGATATGGAGGGCGTTTATAAAGATCCTTCTGATCCATCTACTTTAATTTCTGAATTGTGGGTAAAAGATGCAGAGAAATTGATGGAAACAGGCTGTATTGGAGGGGGAATGCTCCCGAAATTACACAGTTGCATTGATGCTATTGAGAACGGAGTTTCCCGTGTGCATATTTTAGACGGACGTATTCCACATTGCCTGTTGCTGGAGATTTTCACCAATAAAGGAATTGGAACTGCCATTTTGCAGGAAGGAGAAAATAAGTATTATGATGAATAAAAGTATAGAAGCTTCAGAAGAAAATCTGCTTCATATTTACAATCGTTTTCCTATTGCTTTGGAACACGGAGAAGGCATGTATTTATATGACGAAAACGGTAAAGAGTATCTAGATTTTGGGCGGGATTTGCTGTTTCGGCGCTGGGATACGGAAATAAAAAGCTGGCAGAAGCGTTAAAAAAGCAGATTGATTTACTCTATCATACCTCCAATTTGTATTATCATAAGAACTGTGCCGAGGCTGCGGAAAAATTAAACCAATATGCGCAGATGGATAAGATATTTTTTACAAACAGCGGAGCCGAGGCCATAGAAGGATCACTGAAAACAGCCAGAAGATATGCTTATAATAAGAAATCCGGCAAATACGAATTTATTGCCATGGAAAGTTCTTTTCACGGACGTACCTTCGGCGCATTGTCTGTGACAGGGCACGAGGCTTACAGAGAGCCCTTTGAACCCCTAGTTCCCGGTGTGTCTTTTGCAGAATTTAACAACATCGAAAGTGTAAAAAAACTGGTTACCGATAAGACCTGCGCCATTATTTTAGAGCCAATTCAAGGCGAGGGCGGTATTCATCCGGCAACACAGGAATTTATGGAAGCAGTCAGAAAGCTCTGTGATGAAAAGGATATTTTGTTGATTTTTGATGAAGTGCAATGCGGTATGGGAAGAAGCGGTTCTATGTTTGCATGGCAGGGCTACGGAGTGAAACCGGATATTCTTGCAATGGCAAAAGGAATTGGAAGCGGTATTCCGGTAGGCGCTTTTGCAGTGACAAAAAAGGTAGCGGAAAATTCCTTAAACCGGGAGACCACGGAGCAACCTACGGAGGAAATCCGTTAGCATGTAAAGCTGTAAAAACAGTTCTCGATATCTTTGAAGAAGAAGATATTTTAGGACATGTAAAAGAAATTACCCCTTATTTGGAAGCCAAATTAGACAGTTTAACAGAAGAATTGGATTGTGTTTTGGAAAGAAGAGGGAAAGGTCTGATACAGGGGATTGTTTTGAAACAGCCGGTAGCAGAAGTGTGCACAAAAGCCATGGAGGAAGGATTACTGGTCATTCAGGCACAGGGAAATGTACTGCGTCTTGTACCGCCTCTGATTGTGGAGAAAGAGCACGTGGATGAAATGA
>ENA-OPYY01000288-OPYY01000288.1-human-gut-metagenome-genome-assembly--contig:-NODE-288-length-19403-cov-1.008819_pt1 | contig 19403 bp, 20 predicted proteins | sample MGYA00242472_ERZ504481 | MGnify/ENA primary metagenome ERZ504481 (study PRJEB26092, sample SAMD00036265) | human gut metagenome | host: Homo sapiens | study: EMG produced TPA metagenomics assembly of...
AGAGTTTTGTACTATCACAATACTTATATACTCTGTTCCGACATTATGTTGGATATATGACAGCATTCATGATTTTATCTTTTACATTACAATACCCTTTTTGGTTAAGTTATATATTACCGTTATTTATTATTGGTTTAAAGCTAATGGCTGTTAGTGCTTATCTTAAAGATTTTAAAAGGAATCGAAAGGTACGAAGTGAAAATAATAATTCACCAGCAATAATTGGATTTAGTATCGGATGTTTATTAGTGGGTTATGCACTTATTTTTTCTAATCTGATTATTCCGATTAAGATGATGCTGATTGTTTTAATAATCCTTAGTATATTAGCGGTTATTTTGATGAGTTATGTATTAAAGTATGATGATTATCATCAGCTTAGTCATAAATTATTAAAAAATATCGATTCGTTATTAAATACAGATACTCAAGATATTATTAATGATTCATATCATAAAATGATTACTTTAGAAGCTGATACTAAAAAGTAATAAAAACTGGTTTTGAGTATTTTAATGAATTATTTATGCAAAGACATAAGAAAATTTTATGGAAAACAGCTAAACGACAAACTTATATGATTGCATTTATAATAGTTGTGATAATTGGTATCTTATTTTATGATGTTGAAACTCAAAAAGATGCAAATAATGCTATGACAAGTATTTTACCTTTTTTTGTTTTTATTATGTATTTATTAAATACTGCTAAAAATATTACACAAGCAATGTTTGTAAACTGCGATCATTCAATGTTGACTTATTCTTTTTATCGAATTCCTAAAAATATTTTAATATTATTTATGAAACGCGCCGTATATGGGAAAACATATACCAGTATCATAAAATAAAGAATACCTAATGCACCGATTAAAATCTGGAAAATTGTGCTCATATTCCCCGGAAGGAAGGCAGTAGCACGATAATCAACATAAATAAAAATTCCGATAGCTGCCATAATCAGCCAGATAATCGTAGACTGTTTGAAATTTTCTTTAAAGGCTTTTAAGAAGCCTTTGAAAATATAAGACTCTTCTCCACGCACCATTTTCAGAGTAACGGTATACATGGCGGTGACAGAAGCGCCGGCAGTAATAATAGGAATACAAAATACAATACATAAAATATTTAAAATCATAATATCGCATACACGGGACAGAAAACGCATAATCGGACTGTCCATATTAAACAAGCTGCTCATAATAAAAATCCTTTCCTGTTTTAAATTTATTCGTCAAAATTTTCTTCGGTTTTTTCAGGAAGATAAATATGAACGGTTTCGATACGATTTCGTTCTGCTTTATCTACAACAAGTTTTACACCGCCATCTGTGGTGACGGACTCGCCGGCAGCAGGAAATCTGTCGAGCTGTTCAATGATATAGCCTCCAATGGAGTCATAATCATCAGAAACAATATTCAAGTGAAGTGTTTCATCTAAATCGTCAAGTCTGGCAGAACCAAGAGCGATATACTCACGGTTCGGGATAATTTCACGAAGCTCTTCTTCCTCTGAGTCATATTCGTCATGGATGTCCCCTACAATTTCTTCAATTAAATCTTCCAGAGTCACAATACCGGAGGTCGCTCCGTATTCATCCAATACAACGGCAAAGGTTACTGAATTTTCTTTCATTTCCATCAGAAGCTCAGAGGTTCGTTTGTATTCGTAAGTGAAATAAGCCTCTCTTAAAATTTTCCGCACGGAAAAATCTTCCTTGCTTGTAAGAAGCAGGTCTTTTACATTGACAATACCGATAATATTGTCGGTGGTATCCTCAAAGACAGGGAAGCGTGTATGCTTTTCATCACGAAACAGACCGACTAAGTCTTCATATGAACTGTTTACATCAGCGAAGGTTACATCAATACGTGGTATCATGACATCTTCTGCCTGAGAGTCGCCGAAATCAAATACATTATAAATCATTTGACGTTCTTCGCTTTCAATAACTCCTTCTTCATGTCCTACATTTACCAAAGTACGAAGCTCATGCTCGGTAATGGTATTGCATTTTGCATTGGCATCAATCCGCATCAGCGTCAGAACCACCCTGCGCCAGCTTATTGATAATAAAGATAATCGGCGTCAGAATGAACATTAAAATGCGAATGACTTTTGCATAAGACAGTGCCATTTTTCGGAATGTACAGTTGCCAGAGTTTTTGGAGTGATTTCCCCAAAGATTAAGACCAGAAGAGTAATAATACCCGTACTGATACTTACGGCAGCACTGCCGAACAAGCGCATGGTAAGCGTAGTGGCAAGGGAAGATGCACTGATGTTTACAATGTTGTTACCGATAAGAATGGTACTCAGAAGCTTGCCGGAGTCTTCAATTACGTTCAAAAGTGTCAGGGCTCGCTTGTCCCCTTGGTCGGCTAAAGCTTGAATACGAATTTTGTTCACTGTTGTCATAGAAGTTTCTGCTGATGAAAAAAATGCGGAAAGGCAAATGAGAATAATCAAAATCAGAAACTGTATGGCGTCACTGGAATCCAATATGTTCAACTCCTTTTGATAATAAATTATAGCTTTGGCTATTAAAGTCTAATATACATGATTTTTATTTGGATTGCAAGAAATCTGTATGAAATCCACGGGAAAAAAGTTGATTTTTGGGGGTGTCGGAAAAAAGAAAATTGTGTTATACTAAATCAGAATAACAAAAACTGAACTTGTTCACATTTGATTTAGAAAGGGAATAAGGGAAATGAATAGAAATAAAAAAATTTACATAAAAGTGGCAGCCAATGTACTGGGTGTTACCCTTGCTTCTGCACTGGTGACAGGAGCAGTGGCAGAGACAGCGGCTCCAATTGCTGTATTTGCTGCACAGCAGGAAGCACAGACGCAGGAGAAGATTATCTACTTGAACGGAAGTATTCAGGCAGGAGAAAATGCTGACGGAACCGGTCAGGCGCAGGCAGTGGACTCCTTTGAAAAGGCATTTGCCTTGGCAGGAGGACAGGGAACGGTTATGGTATGCGGTATGGTCAATGTCAGCACAGAAAAGAAGCTTCATATTCCTGCGGGAGTTAAGATAAAGAGAAATGCCGGATTTACAGGAGCTTTGGTAAAGGTTACAGGCAAAGGAAAGCTTAACGGGTAACGGGAGACGGCATTACAGCACAGGATGTGGACGTTTCAACGGCAGAAAGCGGAAAAGGGGCATTTGTTGCCGCAAAAATTCCTCAGGTGGTGATGCCTGCACAGATTACCCTGAACAATCTGGCAGAGTGGAATACTTGTAGTTTTCCTCTTTTGGGATTTACGGGAGAAGGTGCTTTTACATGGGGAACACAGGTACCTCCGTCTTCTTACGAAACAGAGATGAAGGTGGTGTTTACACCGAAGGATACAGAAAACTATGACTACTCACAGGTTTCCGGTTGGGATAATCAGAGTAAAACAGTAACCAGAACCATAAAAGTATTTATTGAAGCATTAAAACCTCAGGTGGAGGAGCCGGCAAAGCCAATGGCAGAGGTTCAAATTCCTTCTGAATTAAAATTTGCTACTAAGGAAGAATTAAAAAATCTGGATTTTGCAAATGCCGGATTTAAAGGAGAAGGGGCGTTTGCGTGGGAAGCACAGACAGAACCGTCTTCTTATGAAACGAAGATGAATGTAGTTTTTACTCCTTCTGATATAGAGAAGTACGACTATACACAGACTGCCGGATGGAACGGGGAAAGTAAGAAAATTGTTCGGGAAGTGAAGGTGTTTATTGAGGAATTAAAGGAAAATACGACAGAGCCTGAGACACCACAGCCGGAGGTTCCTGAAACAGAAGTACCGGAGACTGAAAAACCTGAGACCGAAACGCCGGAGACAACTCCTCCGACAGAGCCGGAAAATCCTGACACACAGGAGCCGGAAGTACCACAGACAGAAGCTCCTGAAGCAGAAGTACCGGAGACTGAAAAACCGGAAAACGGCGGTGTGGAAATTGAATACGTAAATCCTGATGAGGTTGTACAGCCGGAAGAGGAAACACAGCCGGAGGTTACTTATCAGGCAGAGGCAGGTCAAAACGGAGAGATTGCACAGGAGGCTCCGGAAGCGCTCCCTGTTGGAAGCTTGATTGACGAAACAGGCGTACAGGTGTCCGGTGACTTTATTCCTTATTATGTGGATTTGCAGGTTACTTATAATGAAGCAGTCAATGAGCTTCCGGATGCGGGAATTGGCGAAATCCTTTCTGCTTATGAATTGAAGCTCTGGGATTTAAAAGAGGATAAGGAATATCAAATCCCGGAAGGAAGAAAAGTAAAAGTGCTTATTCCTTTGCCGGAAAATGCAAATTGTTTTTCAGATTTATCCATTGCACATTATCTGGGCAATAACCGGTATGAATACTTTGTATTTTCCAAGGATGGAAAAACAGGGAATATGACAGTGGAAGAGAAGGACGGAGCAGAATATCTGGCTTTTGAGACGGCTTCTTTCAGTCCCTTCAATGTAGGCGGTCATCAGATTGTAGGTCCGGGTGTAAACAGTGACAATCATAAACCTTCAACAGGAACGTCACAGTCAACGACACAGACAAAGCCGAATACTTCCGCATCAAATTCTTCTGAGCAGAGTACCGTAAAACCGAATACACAGAAAAAACCTGCACAGAATAATACAACACCGGTTGTTCAAATTGTGAAAACAGGAGATGAGTCAAAAACCGTACTTTATGTACTGATTGGTTTCGGTGCTCTCATTATTGCAGGACTTGCTGTCTTTTTTGGAAAAAAGAAAAAATAGAAAAAAGTTATGAGTTACAAATCCCTCCCATATATTGATTATAGGAGGGATTTTTTATGGGAAAAAGAGTTTCAAAAAATGCAAAGCCAATGCTGATGATAAAAGCGCTTTTGCTTGCCTATGCAGCCACCGGAATTTTACTTCTTATTCTGGCATTTTTGCTGTATAAGATGGGACTTGGCGAGAGTCAGATAAACATAGGAATTATGGTTACATACATTGTATCCTGCCTCTTTGGCGGATTTTATATGGGAAAAAAGATAAAAGTCAGACGGTTTGCATGGGGTATGGGAGTCGGTACGGGATATGCCGTTCTTCTTATGGCAGTTACCTTTCTGACAGTGCATCAGATAAGCGGAGATTTTAAGGAAATGCTCATGATGTTTTTCCTGTGCTTTTTCGGAGGTACTCTGGGAGGAATTTTAGCGTGAATTTCTACTTGCTAGGCGGTTGCAGCTATGCTATAATACCGCTAGATGTTATATCTTAAAATTATCATACATGGGAGGATTATGTTATGGAACATATCAAAACATTAAATACAAAAAGCTTACAGAATACAGTAAAAAAAGGCGGATGCGGTGAATGTCAGACATCTTGTCAGTCTGCATGTAAAACATCCTGCACAGTAGGAAACCAGAGCTGCGAACACAAATAAAATAACACAGTGCGTTTTTTTCTGGGCACATGGCTGAACAGCAGCGGTGTAAAAGCCGCTGCTTAATTATTGCATGGGAGACTTAGTCTCCCATGCAATAATTAACGCTCCGCGAGGAGCGCACTGCGGCAGAAAGGAATTATAGAAAATTGTGTTACAGAGAATTGCGCTGGGTAGATAGAAACAGAAAGGAGAAATACGGTGATACATCGTTATAAAAATAATGGCTATAACATTGTGCTGGACGTAAACAGTGGTTCCGTACATGTAGTCGATGAATTGGTTTATGATGTAATCGGACTTCTGGATGAAGGGCAGGAAGAAGCTGTTGTTTATGAGAAGTTAAAGGATACATATAAAAAAGACGATATCCAGACAGCATTGAAGGAAATACAGGAATTAAAAGATGCGGAAATGCTGTTTACTGAGGATATTTATCGAAATGCCATTGAGCATTTTAAAGAAAGAGAAACAGTGGTAAAGGCATTGTGTCTGCATATTGCCCATGACTGTAATCTGGCATGCAGATATTGTTTTGCGGAAGAAGGAGAATATCACGGAAGACGAGCTTTGATGTCCTATGAAGTAGGAAAACAGGCTCTGGACTTTTTAATTGCAAATTCCGGCAACAGAAAGAATTTAGAGGTAGACTTCTTCGGCGGCGAGCCTTTGATGAACTGGCAGGTTGTTAAGGATTTAGTTGCTTACGGAAGAGAGCAGGAGAAAATTCACAATAAAAATTTCCGCTTTACGTTAACCACAAACGGTGTGCTTTTAGATGACGAAATCATGGAATTTGCCAATAAAGAAATGGCAAATGTAGTATTAAGTATTGACGGAAGAAAAGAAGTACATGACTTTATGCGTCCGTTTAGAAAAGGAGCGGGAAGTTATGACTTGGTAGTGCCGAAGTTCCAGAAATTTGCAAAGAGCAGAGGGGAAAAGAGCTACTATGCAAGAGGTACTTTTACACGTCATAATTTAGACTTTTCCGAAGACGTACTGCATCTGGCTGATTTGGGCTTTGATCAGATTTCCGTAGAGCCGGTAGTAGCAGATGAAAAAGAGGAATACGCACTGAAATGGGAAGATGTTCCGAAAATCTGTGAAGAGTATGACAAGCTTGCAAAGGAAATGATAAAGCGTAAAAAAGAAGGAAAAGGATTTAATTTCTTCCACTTTATGATTGATTTGACAGGCGGTCCTTGCGTATATAAACGTTTGTCAGGCTGCGGTTCAGGTACGGAGTATCTGGCTGTGACTCCGTGGGGTGATTTATATCCATGTCACCAGTTTGTAGGTGAAGAAAAATATCTCATGGGAAATGTGTGGGATGGTGTAAAACGTACAGATTTATGCAAAGAATTTAAAAATTGCAATGTATATGCAAAAGAAAAATGTCAGAACTGCTTTGCGAAATTCTATTGCAGCGGTGGTTGTGCGGCAAATTCCTATAATTTCCACGGCTCTATCAACGATGTTTATGAATTGGGATGTGAGCTTCAGAGAAAACGTGTAGAATGTGCCATTATGTTAAAGGCGGCCGAGGCGGCAGAAGAACAAGAAAATTAAGCAAAGAAGGGAAAGACAATGAAGAAAAACAGAGGGATACTTGTACTGGTTTTAACAGCAATCATTACAGGGTTTCTGATTTTTACCACCGCAGTAGGATTTGGTCCTACCGGTACAGGTGCTGCAAAAAATATTAAGACAGGTCTGGATTTGTCCGGTGGTGTAAGTATTACATACGAAGCATCCAAAGAGTCACCGACAGAAGATGAAATGGCAGATACCATTTATAAGCTTCAAAAACGTGTGGAAAATTATAGTACAGAAGCACAGGTTTATAAAGAAGGGGAAAATCGTATTATCGTAGAAATCCCCGGAGCAAAAGATGCAAATAAAATCTTAGAAGAACTGGGAAAACCGGGTTCTCTGTATTTTATTAAACATAAAGACTCTGCCGGTGGAGAAAACTATACTTTGAATACAGAAACCGGCGAATATGAGCTTGCAAAAAACATTGAAGAAATCGAAGCGGACGGCGGTATTGTTCTGACAGGAACAGATATCAAGGATGCAAAAGCTGCGGTAGCGCAGGATGATTTGAAAAACAATGTAAACGTAGTAAGCTTATCCTTTACAAAAGAAGGAACAGGCAAATTTGCCGCTGCCACAAAAGAAGCAGTGGAAGCCGGTAATGATACCATCGGTATTTATTATGACGGAGCTTTTGTCAGTGTTCCAAGTGTAAGACAGGAAATCAAAGACGGACAGGCACAGATTGACGGTATGAAAGATGCAGCAGAGGCAGAAAATCTGGCATCTACCATTCGTATCGGAGGTTTGAAACTGGAATTAAGCGAACTTCGTTCCAGTGTAGTTGCGGCGCAGTTAGGTGAAAAAGCAATTTCAACCAGTTTGGTAGCAGCGGCTATCGGACTTGCGCTGATTATCTTATTTATGATTTTTGTATATCGTATTCCGGGACTGGTATCCGGTATTGCGTTGATTATTTATGTATGTCTTGATTTGATTGCGTTAAATGCCTTTGATTTGACTTTAACCTTACAGGGTATTGCCGGTATTATTCTGTCAATCGGTATGGCGGTAGATGCCAATGTTATTATTTATGCCCGTATTCAGGAAGAAATTGCTTCCGGAAAGAGTGTCAGAACGGCACTTCAGAACGGATTTAAAAAAGCATTTTCTGCAATTTTTGACGGTAACATTACAACTTTAATTGCAGCCTTTGTATTGAATTGGCTTGGTTCAGGAACAGTAAAAGGATTTGCACAGACTCTGGCGCTTGGTATTGTACTGTCTATGTTTACCGCATTAGTGGTATCAAAATATCTGATGTATGCAGTATATGCCGTTGGCGTGAGAAATGAGAAATTCTACGGAAAGAGAAAAGAAAGAAAACCAATTCCTTTCTTACAGAAGAGAAAAGTATTCTTTGCCGTGTCTCTTATTCTGATTTTATGCGCTCCTGTTTCTATGCTGATTTTCAAGGGAACAACAGGAGAGTCCCTGAAATACAGTCTGGAATTTAAAGGCGGTACTTCCACAAATGTAGAATTTGACAAGGACATGAGTATTGCGGAAATTGATGAAAAACTTACACCTTTAGTAGAAGAAGTTACAGGTGATAAGAACGTTCAGGCAACAAAAGTAGTAGGCAATAATCAGGTTATTATTAAAACCAGAACTTTGAATGTAGAGCAGAGAGAAAAGCTGGAAACAGCTTTAATAGATAATTTTGGCGTAGCACAGGAAGATATTACATCAGAAAGTATTTCTTCTACGGTCAGCAACGAAATGCGTGCAGATGCAGTAAAAGCTGTAATCGTAGCTACGGTACTGATGCTCTTATACATCTGGTTCAGATTTAAGGATATCCGTTTTGCAAGCAGTGCGGTTATTGCGCTTCTGCACGACGTACTGGTTGTTCTGGCATTCTATGCTGTTGCAAGGGTTTCTGTGGGAAATACCTTCATCGCATGTATGCTGACGATTGTAGGTTACTCTATTAATGCTACGATTGTTATTTTTGACCGTATCAGAGAAAATCTGGCAAGTGCGGGCAAGAAGACAGATTTGGAAACACTGGTAAATGCCAGCATTACACAGACACTTACAAGAAGTATTTACACTTCCTTGACAACCTTTATTATGGTATTCCTGTTATTCATTATGGGAGTTTCCTCTATTCGTGAATTTGCACTGCCTCTTATGGTAGGTATTGTATGCGGCGGATACTCTTCTGTATGTATTACAGGCGCTCTTTGGTATGTCATGAAGAAAAAATTTAAAAAACAGAATTAAACTCAGAAAAAAGGAGGTGTTACATTAAAGTGACAGCTCCTTTTGGAATTATAAGGTGATAATATGGAAAAATGGGTAGTTGCTGCCAAGAAGGCAGATTTTCAGGGGATTAGCAATCGCTTCGGAGTAGATCCTGTGATTGCAAGACTCATTCGAAATCGAGAACAGATTACCGATGAAGAAATTGATACCTATCTTCACGGAAAGCTCAGAAATTTACATCCGTGGAAAGCGTTAAAAGGAATTGATGAATTATTAAATATTTTGATTGAAAAAATACAGCAAAAGAAAAAAATCAGAATTATCGGGGATTATGATATTGACGGTGTATGCTCTACATATATTCTTTTTCAAGGCTTGAAAAAAGCCAATGCTTTGGCAGACGTAGATATACCGGACAGAATGAAAGATGGATACGGTATCAGCAAGGAGCTGATTGAGCGGGCGTATGAAAAAGAAATTGATACTATCATTACCTGTGACAACGGTATCAGCGCCATAGAGCAGATTGCTTATGCAAAAGAGAAAAATATGACAGTTTTGGTAACAGACCATCATGAAATCCCCTATGAGGAGAAGGAAGACGGAAGCATAGAGCGGTTTTTGCCAAATGCAGATGCCATTGTAAATCCAAAGCAGGAGCTGCGCTATCTTTAACGTAAAGATCTGCGGAGCAATGGTTGCATTTAAGGTAGTATGGGGGCTGTTTGAAAAGCGTAACATTCCTCTTTCGGAGATTGAGGAACTTATTCCTATTGCTGCCATTGCTACCGTGGAGATGTTATGGATTTAGTAGATGAGAACAGGATTTTGGTAAAGGAAGGGCTGAAACGCATCCAGAATACAAATAATGAAGGTTTAAAAGCGCTTATTCGTGTCAACAATCTGGAAAACAGAGAAATTACCGCATATCATATCGGATTTGTATTAGGTCCGTGTATCAATGCCAGCGGAAGATTAAGCACTGCAAAAAGAGCTCTGGAATTACTGCTTTCGAAAGATACCAAGGAAGCCTCTGTGCTGGCAGAGGATTTGAAAGAATTAAACGACAGCCGTAAGGATATGACCGTAAAAGGTGTAGAAAGAGCAGTAGAAATAATTGAAAATACAGAGCTGAAAAATGACCGGGTACTGGTAGTATATCTTCCCGAATGTCATGAAAGTCTGGCGGGAATTATTGCCGGACGTATCAGGGAAAGGTATACAAAGCCTGTCTTTGTGCTTACAAAGGGAGAAGAAGGCGTGAAGGGCTCAGGTCGTTCTATTGAGGCTTATCATATGTTTCAGGAAATGGTAAAATGCAGGGAGCTGCTGACAAAATTCGGTGGGCATCCCATGGCAGCAGGGCTTTCTATGGAAGAAGAAAATATTGAGAAATTTCGAAGAAAATTAAATGAAAACTGTACGCTGACAGAAGAAGACATGGTAGAAAAAATTGTGATTGATGTTCCTATGCCAATGTCTTATGTTACCATTCCTCTTATTCGCCAGTTAGGGCAATTAGAACCCTTTGGAAAAGGAAATACAAAACCGATTTTTGCACAAAAAGATATTCGATTTTCAAACTGCAAGGTTTTCGGAAAAAACAGAAATGTAGTAAAAATGAAAGCGCAGGATAGTTTTGGATTTGGGGCAGAATGTATTTGGTTTGGAGACGGAGACGAGTTTTTGGAACGCTTAAAAGAGAAGGATGTGTGGGATGTAATTTATTATCCTTCTGTTAATTCTTTTCAGGGAAGAGAGAGCATTGAGATGATTATTCAAAATATCCGTTGAGCAAAAATAAAATTTGCGTCTGCAAAGAAAAGATGATATACTAAACCACATAAAAAACACAAAAAAATCACAAAAGTGACATAATTTGATATAAAGGGCAGGGAAACGCAATGGAAGATTGTAAAAAGAAAAAAATTGAAGACTATGTCAGAAGCATTCCTGATTTTCCGCAGGAGGGAATTATCTTTCGGGATGTTACCAGTATTTTAGAAGATGCAGACGGATTTGCACTGGCAGTTGACTCTATGCAGAAGCTTTTGGAAGGCGTGGATGTTGACGTTATCGTAGGAACAGAGTCAGAGGATTTATTTCGGAGCGCCGATTGCGTATAATTTACATAAACCGCTTGTATTGGTAAGGAAAAAAGGGAAGCTGCCATGTGAAACCGTAGAGCAGAGCTATGATTTAGAATACGGAAGCGCTGTTATCGAAATGCACAAGGACTCCATTAAACCGGGACAAAAAGTTGTTATCGTTGATGATTTAATTGCAACAGGCGGAACCGTAGAGGCAGCGGCAAAGCTCATTGAAGGTCTTGGAGGAGAAGTTGTGAAATTGGTCTTCCTCATGGAGCTGGCAGGATTAAAAGGAAGAGAAAAATTAGAGAAATATGACGTTCAATCTGTAATTTGTTATGAAGGAAAATAAAATCGGTTGATGGATAAGAGGTGACGTTTTTTATGGAAGAAAAAAGAGAAGCTGCCTTAAAAACAGAGAAATTGAAAAAATTAAAAGGCAGATGCCAATGTGAAGACCATGGAGGATTTCACCAGTCCGGAGGTACTTTATCAGGAGCTGATAACCAGTGTTCGGAAATACCATCCATCTACTGATATTTCCATGATTGATAAGGCATTTCAGATTGCCAATAATGCTCATAAAGGACAGGTGAGAAAGTCCGGCGAGCCTTATATCATTCATCCGCTTTGTGTGGCAATTATTTTAGCTGATTTAGAGCTTGATAAGGAAACCATTGTAGCCGGGCTTCTTCATGATGTGGTAGAAGATACGGTTATGACCTCTGAGGAAATTCGGGAAGAATTTAATGCAGAGGTAGAGCTTTTGGTAGACGGTGTAACAAAGCTGGGACAGTTGAATTATTCCGCAGATAAGGTGGAGGTGCAGGCAGAGAATTTAAGAAAAATGTTTCTGGCAATGGCAAAGGACATCCGTGTTATTTTGATTAAGCTGGCAGACCGTCTGCATAATATGCGAACCTTAAAATACATGCCGCCCCATAAGCAGAAGGAAAAAGCCAGAGAGACGATGGATATCTATGCTCCCATTGCTCAGCGTCTGGGTATTTCCAAAGTAAAAATCGAGCTGGATGATTTGTCTTTGAAATATTTGAAACCGGAAGTTTACTATGATTTAGTAGAGAAAATAAATCTGAAAAAGAGCGAGCGTCAGGCGTTTATTGACCAGATTGTAGGAGATGTACGTGCGCACATTGAAAAAAGCGTCCATCAACGCTCAGATAGACGGAAGAATTAAGCATTTCTTCAGTATTTATAAGAAAATGGTAAATCAGGATAAAACCATTGACCAGATTTATGATTTGTTTGCTGTACGAATTATTGTAGATACTGTGCGTGACTGTTATGCGGCGCTTGGTATTATTCATGAAATGTATAAGCCCATTCCGGGGCGGTTTAAGGACTACATTGCTATGCCGAAGCCGAATATGTATCAGTCTTTGCATACTACGCTTATCGGGCCAAGCGGACAGCCCTTTGAAATTCAGATAAGAACCTTCGAAATGCACAGAACAGCAGAGTATGGTATTGCTGCCCATTGGAAATACAAAGAGGTTTCCAACAATGGAAAAGTCAGCGTTACACAATCAGAAGAAGAGAAGATGAGCTGGCTGCGTCAGATTTTGGAATGGCAGCGGGATATGTCTGACAATAAAGAGTTTTTAAGCCTTTTAAAAAGTGATTTGGATTTGTTTTCCGAAAGCGTGTACTGCTTTACTCCCGCAGGAGATGTAAAGACACTGCCAAACGGTTCTACACCGATTGATTTTGCTTATAATGTCCACAGTGCAGTGGGAAATAAAATGGTAGGGGCAAGAGTAAACGGAAAGCTGGTTCCCATTGAATATGTGATTAAAAACGGAGACCGTGTAGAAATTATTACTTCTCAAAATTCCAAAGGTCCCAGCCGTGACTGGTTAAAAGTAGTAAAGAGCACGCAGGCAAAAAATAAGATTAATCAGTGGTTTAAGCAGGAATTAAAAGAGGATAATATTTTAAAGGGTAAGGAAATGCTTATCCAATATGCTAAAGTAAAGGCAATTTCTCTCGGGGAAATCCAGAAGCCAAAATATCAGGAAGCAGTTATGAAAAAATACGGCTTCCGAGATTGGGACTCTGTTTTGGCTGCGCTGGGACACGGAGGCTTAAAAGAGGGACAGATTATCAATAAGCTTCTTGAAACCTATAATAAAGACCACAAGGCAGAGCTGACAGATGAGAAGGTTTTGGAGGCAACAGCGGAGCATAAGGATAAGCTTCATATCGGCAAATCCAAAGGCGGCATTGTGGTAAAAGGAATTCACGATGTGGCAGTGCGTTTCTCCAAATGCTGCAATCCAATTCCGGGAGACGAAATCGTGGGATATGTAACACGAGGCAGAGGCGTTACCATTCATCGTACAGACTGCATCAATGTGATGAACATGTCCGCAGAAGACAGAAATCGTTTGATTGATGCGGAGTGGCAGGTACCTGCCCATGAAGCTGTGAACGCTACATGGCGGATATCAATGTGTTTGCTTATAACCGTACCGGCTTGATTGTTGATATTTCTAAGATTTTTACAGAGAGAAAAATCGATATTCTTGCTTTAAATACAAGAATAAGCAAACAGGGAACAGCAACCATTAATATTTGCTTTGAGGTAAGAAGCAAGGAAGAATTAAACAGTATGGTTGAAAAAATCAGACAGATTGAAAGCGTGAAAGACATTGAGCGTACTGCCGGTTAAGGAGAAAAGATGAAAAAATTGATGCTGAGAGGAATTGTGGTAGGTCCTGTACAGACCAACTGTTATTTTTAAAAAATGAAGAAACACAGGAAATTTTAATCGTAGACCCGGGGGCGGAGCAGGAAAGAATTATTTATGCTTTGGATAAATTACAGGGAAAACCTGTGGGGATTTTATTGACACACGGACATTACGACCATGTGTGTGCGGTTAATGAGCTGAGAGAACATTATAAAATTCCGGTATATGCGGCAAAGGAGGAGGAACCGCTCCTTGCCGACAGTCAGCAGAACCTTTCTGCTGCATGGTCAGGAGTTCCGTATAAAGTAAAAGCAGACGCTTTACTGGAGGATGAAGAAGAAATTCAGGCAGCGGGCTTTGAGATTACGACTATTCTTACACCGGGGCATACAAGTGGCTCTTGTTGCTATTGGATTAAGGATGAGGAAGTCTGCTTTAGCGGAGACACGGTATTTTACGGAAGCTGTGGCAGATGCGACCTTCCTACCGGAAGTATGAGTGAAATGAAAAAGAGCTTAAACAAAATTTTTGCCATGCTGCCGGATAAAACGGTGATTTATCCGGGACACGGAGAAGCCACAGACGCAGAGTTTGAAAAGAAAAATAATCCTTACTTATAAGAATAATATAGAAAGAGGAAGAGCCCATGATAGGAATTTCCTTTAATAAAAAAGAATTTGAATATGATGCCTACACCTTGGTAAAGGCTTTTTATCCGAAAGAGGACATCGAAATGTATTATACAGAGGAAATACAGGAGGAAAAAAGCTATGACAGGCTGATTTCCATTCTTTACGGAGAAAAGGTACTTATCCGACTGTGCTTTGATGGGAAAGTGCGTGAGGGAGAACAGGCATTTGACGAAGCAGAAGACAGAAAAATCAGAAAAAATAAATTAAAACAAGTGCTGTATCAGCTGTTGGCGGAGGAAACCGGTCATACACTTCCTTGGGGCAATCTGACCGGTATTCGTCCTACGAAAATTGCCATGGGACTTATCGAGTCCGGTATGAGCAATGCAGAAGCAGCGGATTATATGCGAAAAACATACTATACCAGTAATGAAAAGACAGCGCTTGCCATTACCATAGCTAACAGGGAAAGAGAAATTTTAAAGAATATTGATTATGAGAATGGATACAGCTTATATGTGGGAATTCCATTTTGCCCCAGTATATGTCTGTATTGTTCTTTTAGCTCTTCACCTTTAGAAAGATGGCGTGATAAAGTTGACAGCTATTTAGATGCACTGCTAAAAGAGCTGGATTTTATTGCAGAAACCATGAAAGATAAAACCTTAGATACCATATATATAGGTGGAGGAACTCCTACAACCTTGGAGCCGCAGCAGCTTCATCGCCTGCTGGGACATATACAGAAGCGTTTTCCGATGGAACAGGTAAAGGAATATACCATAGAAGCAGGAAGACCGGACAGCATTACAAAAGAAAAATTACAGGCAATTCGGGAATATCCTGTTACCAGAATTTCTGTAAACCCTCAGACCATGAATGCAGAGACCTTAAAGATTATCGGAAGAAATCATACGGTGGAGGATACACGACACGCCTTCGCTTTGGCGAGGGAATGTGGATTTGATAATATCAATATGGATTTAATCGTAGGTCTTCCGGGGGGAGCATAAGGATGATGTGGAGCATACATTAAAGGAAATTCAGGCGCTTGACCCTGACAGTCTTACCATACATTCTTTAGCAGTAAAAAGAGCTGCAAGACTTCGGATGTTTAAAGACCAATACGAAGAAATGGGATTTGAGAACAATCAGGAAATCATGGAAATGGCGATGAATTATGCCCGAAGCTGTCAGATGGGGCCGTATTATCTGTACAGACAGAAAAATATGTGCGGAAATCTGGAAAATGTAGGCTATGCAAAAGTTGACAAAGCAGGAATTTACAATATACTTATAATGGAAGAAAAACAGACCATTATTGCAGCAGGGGCAGGAGCATCCACGAAGCTTGTGTCTGACCACGGACAGAAGATTGAGCGTATTGAAAATGTAAAGGATGTTACCAATTACATTACCCGTATTGATGAAATGATTGAGAGAAAAAGAGACGGAATTGTATTGTAAAAAAGACAGGAGACGATAAGTATGAGTTTAAAGAAAAAACCGGTAACCGGTATGAAAGATATTTTACCTCAGGAAATGGAAATCCGTGATTATGTAATCGGCTTAATCAAGGATACTTATAAACAGTTTGGATTTACTTCCATGGAAGCACCTTGTGTAGAGCACATTGAGAACCTTACCAGTAAGCAGGGCGGTGACAATGAAAAGCTGATTTTCCGTATTTTAAAAAGAGGCGAGAAGCTGAAAATTGAGGAAGCAAAGGAAGAAAATGATTTGGTAGACAGTGGTCTGCGTTATGACTTAACCGTACCTCTTTGCCGTTTTTATTCCAATAATGCAAATGAGCTGCCGCAGCCGTTTAAGGCGCTTCACATTGGAAATGTATTTCGTGCAGACCGTCCTCAGAGAGGTCGTTTCCGTCAGTTTATGCAGTGTGATATCGACATTTTAGGTGACCCGACATTTTTAGCGGAAATTGACGTTATTCTGGCAACGTCTACTTTAGTGGGAAAATTGGACTTTGACAGCTTTACTATTCGTATCAACGACAGAAGAATTTTAAAGGCAATGGCAGCGTACAGCGGATTTCCGGAAGACTCCTTTACACAGGTGTTTATTATTCTGGATAAAATGGATAAAATCGGCATGGACGGCGTTGCAAAAGAATTGGAAGAGTCTGGTTTTGCAAAAGAGAGCGTAGAAAAATACATGGATTTATTCAAAGCCATGGGAAATGGTATCGACGGTGTTGCTTATTGCAAAGAAAAGCTGGAGGGCTTTTTAGATGCGAAGGTTGCAGATGATTTGACAACCATTATCGAAAGCGTTATGCAGGCAAAAACAGCAAACTTCAATCTGGAATTTGACCCGACACTGGTTCGTGGAATGTCTTATTATACAGGACCGATTTTTGAGATTTCCATTGACGGTTTTGCAGGAAGCGTAGGCGGCGGCGGTCGTTACGATGAAATGATTGGTAAATTTACAGGAACACCTACACCTGCAACAGGATTTTCCATTGGATTTGAACGTATTGTCATGCTGCTTATGGAAAGAGGATTTAAAGTTCCGGGAGCAAAAGAAAAGAAGGTATACCTTCTGGATAAGAAGCTTTCCAATGAAAAACTTCTGGAAGTAATGAAAAAAGCAGCAGAAGAACGAAAAGCAGGACAGAGCATTAACATTGCTTACGCAAAGAAAAATAAAAAATTCCAAAAAGAACAGTTGGAAAAAGAAGGATATGCTGTCATTACGGAAGTTTATAATGACACTGTTTTATAAGAAGGAGAATTTATATCATGGCAGAATCAATGAAGGGGCTTAAGAGAAGCCACAGATGTACAGAAGTGACAAAGGCAGAGATTGGAAGTACCGTAACGTTAATGGGTTGGGTACAGAAAAGCCGTAATAAAGGCGGAATTGTATTCGTGGATTTACGTGACCGTTCCGGTATTATGCAGATTATTTTTGAAAATGGGGATATTGACGAGCAGGGCTTTGAAAAAGCAGGACGTTTAAGAAGTGAATTTGTAATTGCTGTTAAAGGTCGTGTGGAGGCACGTTCCGGTGCGGTAAATCCAAATCTTCCTACCGGTGAAATCGAGGTAAGAGCAATAGAACTGCGTATTTTATCCGAGGCAGAAACACCTCCGTTCCCAATCGAAGAAAACAGCAAAACAAGAGATGAGGTTCGTCTGAAATATCGTTATCTGGATTTAAGAAGACCGGATTTACAGAAAAATATGATGCTTCGCTCACAGGTCTCTACATTGGTGCGCCAGTTCCTTGCAAAGGAAGGATTTCTTGAAATCGAAACACCGACTTTGATTAAGAGTACACCGGAAGGTGCGAGAGATTATCTTGTACCAAGCCGTGTGCATCCGGGAAGCTTTTATGCCCTTCCGCAGTCACCGCAGATTTTTAAACAGCTTTTAATGTGCTCCGGATATGACCGCTATTTCCAGATTGCAAGATGTTATCGAGATGAGGACTTACGTGCAGACCGTCAGCCGGAATTTACACAGATTGATATGGAATTATCCTTTGTAGATGTGGAAGACGTATTAGATGTAAATGAAAGAATGTTGGCATTTCTGTTTAAGGAAGTATTAGGTGTAGAGGTACAGCTTCCTATTGAGAGAATGACATGGATTGACGCTATGAACCGTTTTGGTTCTGACAAACCGGATTTACGTTTTGGAATGGAGCTTACAGACGTTTCCGAAGTGGTAAAAGACTGTGAATTTGCCGTGTTTAAAGGCGCTTTGGAAAACGGCGGCAGTGTGCGTGGTATCAATGCAAAAGGACAGGGCGCTATGCCACGTAAGAAAATCGACAAGCTGGTAGAGTTTGCAAAAGGCTATGGTGCAAAAGGTCTTGCTTACATTGCTATCGGAGAAGACGGAACAGTGAAATCTTCTTTTGCCAAATTTATGAAGGAAGAAGAAATGCAGGCTTTAATTCAGGCAATGAAAGGGGAAAACGGAGACTTATTGCTCTTGGCGGCAGATAAGACAAAGCTTGTCTGGGATGTGCTTGGAGCGCTTCGTCTGGAACTGGCAAAACAGATGGATTTACTGGATAAAAACGAATATCGTTTTGTATGGATTACAGAATTCCCTCTTTTAGAGTGGTCTGAAGAAGATGAAAGATTTACGGCTATGCACCATCCGTTTACTATGCCAATGGAAGAAGATTTACAGTACATTGACACAGAGCCGGGCAGGGTTCGTGCAAAAGCTTATGATATTGTATTAAACGGAAATGAATCGGCGGAGGTTCTGTACGAATTTTCCAAGATGACGTGCAGGAAAAAATGTTTGAAGCTTTAAGGCTTTACAAAAGAAGAAGCACAGAAACAGTTTGGTTTCCTTTTAGATGCTTTCAAATACGGTGTACCGCCTCACGCAGGTCTTGCTTACGGCTTGGACCGTCTGGTTATGCTCATGGCAAAGGTAGACTCTATCCGTGACGTAATTGCCTTTCCAAAGGTAAAAGACGCTTCCTGTCTTATGTCAGAAGCGCCTGATATCGTAGACGAAAAACAGTTGGAAGAACTGGGAATTGCCATTGTGGCACAAAAAGAAGAAACAACAGAAGAATAGATAAACTATAAAAAGTTAGAGTTGTTGTTAGAAAAACATCATTCAGAATATTTATACACTTTTTAGCGAATTTGTCGAGCACGCTTTGAGATTACAAGCTCAAAGTGAGCGCAGCTGAGTGCAAAAGGTATAAATATTCTGGAGATGTATTTAATACAACAACTCTTCT